>Ga0172380_10005745_pt1 | contig 14816 bp, 15 predicted proteins | sample Leawe162metaG_FD_119747 | JGI IMG/M metagenome (GOLD analysis project Ga0172380, IMG submission 119747) | Leachate microbial communities from a municipal landfill in Southern Ontario, Canada - Leachate well 162 metaG | ecosystem: Engineered > Solid waste > Landfill > Unclassified | place...
CTTAGCATAAAAAAGAAACTCCTTTACATCTTTTGTGAATGGTCTTGAAAAGAAAATAATATCGTAGCCGTTATTGAGTAACTTAGCCCAAGTAGATTTTTCCATATCCGACCATTGCATAAGAGTAATGTCGTGATTAGTTATCTTACTTAAATGTTCTGTTACTCCTGCTACTCTATAATAACTTATTGCTTCGGTAACATCGTATGTTAAAAAAAGTATCTTCATTGTTTTATGCTTTAATGTTTAAAATTGGTTTGATAATATCTATTACATCAACTGTATCTTTTATACAATCTAATATTATATTCATATCCTTATAAGCGAATGGACTTTCATCTAAGGTTTTTTCATTTATAGAAGTAGAATAAATATTATTCATAGTATTTTTAAATTCATCTATATTTACATTTTTTTTAGCTTCACTTCTTGACATAATACGACCTGCTCCATGAGGTGCAGAATAATTCCAGTCTGCATTTCCTTTGCCAATGCCTATTAGCACTCCATCTCTCATATTCATTGGAATAGCAACTTTTTTTCCAAGTTCGGCAGAAATAGCACCCTTTCTTATAATCATTCTTTGCATATCAATATAGTTGTGAATAGTATCAAAGGATAACACCTTTGTATTATGCCCAATAGCATCTAATATGTCATGCAATATAGTATGTCTATTAAGTAGTGCAAATTCTTGTGCAATTTTCATATCTGATATGTATTCGGTCATATTATTCCCAGTCAAATAGGAATATCCTCTTTGATGATTTTGAGCCTGTTTTGCGTGATACTTACAAACCTGTAACCCAAAGTTTCTTGAACCTGAATGTATAGAAAGAAAATACTTGCCATTGCTTTCTCCTATTTCGATATAATGGTTTCCACCCCCAAGAGTACCGATTTGCTTTACAACACCTCCATAATCCAATTCAAGTTTCTTACATATCTGTTCTAACCCATTTGGTAAACTACCAATTATCTTAGCTTCTTGTCTATGAGCAAATCCCATTGGTATAACATTATGTATTCTTTCGTTAATCTCTTTCAGAGAATATTTTAATTCGTGTAATTCAGCGGTAAGTACGCCACAACCAATATCAACCCCAATATGATTAGGATTAACCATATCGCCAAGTGGCATAGTAAAACCAATTACAATATCCACTCCATCGTGAACATCGGGCATTATCCTAACTTTTTTACCATCTGAAACAGGGTGATTCAATATGCTATAAATAGTACTCATTGCAGAAGTTTCCACCTCGTCAATAAATATCTTACAATCCTTCCCGTATTCTCCTTTAATTTCTAACATGATATTTTAATTTAGTCGGGTGAGCAAGATTCGAACTTGCGTTCTCCTGTGTCCAAAACAGGCGAGGATAACCACTCCTCCACCACCCGTTTTTATTTATATATACAAATATAATAATAATATTTGAATATTGTTATATTTTTATTATTTTTTTATAATATTATTATACTTATTTTGTCATACTACTTGTAAATACTTCTGTATCATCATTTGTAACAAGTTTGTTATTAATAATATTTGATGTTTTTAAAAGTGCTATTTCTTCTTGCTTGTTTATTACAAGGTCATTAAGCTCAACAGCCTGTTCCTGACTCATAATACCATCTTGTACTGCTAAGCCTAACATTTTATTAAACTCAATATCATCTTTAGGTGCATATACTTTTATTTCAGGATTACAGGTAACAGATAAAAGCCCTTTATAAAGTGACGTATCTATAACTTTAACTACTGCATTCATAATAAGACTTATTTCCTTTTGAAGGGATAATGCAAATTTTTCCTCTTTCACTTTAGCCGCCATAGTAGATGAAATAAATAAAAGGTTTAATGCTATTGCTGAAAGATTACCAATCCCCTTTACCTTATCAAAAGAAATATCAGCTGTGTTACTTAAAGCAAATATTAACTCACGAAGTCGATCTTGTTCTTTTAATATACTTTCAGGTGGTGTGGTTAATTGTAGATAATTAGCCCTTGCTTCTTGTTCTAACGTTAAAATTTGACCTTGAGTACCTTTTGCTAAAAAACCCGTAACAGTTCCAGAAACAGCCAGTATAGGCGACCCAAAATAATCATTCATATCACCGTGATTAGATACACATACCTCATGCCTTTCAGTCATTGATTCTACTGGATACCATTCTGGTAAGTCTTGTGAAAATAACGTAACCATGATTTTCCCAACAGGATTTGGGATAGGATTGGTAATTTTATTGCCCTTTGAATCAAAAATATCATTAAGCTGCCATTCGTTATTTTTATTTATATAATATCTTGAATTTTCAGATGTATGCACATCGCAACACTCTATCTCCTTATTGTCTTCTTTTATCTTATATTTTCTCGCAAATGCTATCCAATTATTATAATTATCTCTTAAGACCATAAGCGTATCACCCAATGCAGGAGAAAGTATTTTACATTTTAAGGTTAGTTTTGTGTCTGCACCTTCTTTCTCTGGTACAAAATACCAAAATCTCGCACATTCCATCTCCGACATCTGTCTTCTCAATACATCCTTATTACTAAGATTAATGTTGTTTTTATCTAATATATATTTTACCCTTTCTATCAATTTATTGCCATCCTCATCTGTGGCCAGTAGATTATAATTTATAGGATTTGAAGTCATAAACCCTACTCTCTGTTCTACTATATATGCTTGAAATGGTTCTCCTATACGTGTTACTGGTACTATATCTTGTACAGTTTTTGCATTACCGTTCTCATCTAACTGTATTTCTCCATTAACAATAACATCTTTATATATTATTTTATCAGGCCTAAAATTTTTATCAAAAATACGATGTTGATTAACATCATACTGGCTTGCACATTCTTCATGACTTACTATTCTATCTTCTTCTGTAAATAGATTAATAATAGCTTTTATATCTCCACTTTTAAGGATTTCTAAATTATTCATATTTTTTTTTATTTTAATTGTTATTTTATCCTTGTTATTATTTTTTATTATCGCAATCTACCAATTAATTTCCCCATATTCATTCTTTTTACCTCTCCATGTGGAGCAAAAGTGGATTTTAATGCATCAAACTCATCAGGAGAATATCCTAATACTTTCTTTATCTCATATCCCTCCTCTAATTTAATCTTTCCTGAATTTAAAATATAGTATTTTATATGTGTTAATTCATGCTCAAGCCTACCTGTATCTGGCGGCAGGCAAGCATCAAACCCATTAATTGGATTCAACCAGTCACGTAGTGCCCATGCAAGATAAGTCCTCATATTTACAAATTCATAAATACCAGTTATATCATGTAATCCGCCAGCAGATTCAGACCCCTTGACGGAAAAAGCCCTGTTTTTAAGCCCACTTTGTACTAAACTTGAATAAACGCCAGCACCCTCTCCTATTGTGTCTATGAATGCTTGATTTTTTGATGCAGAGATTCCTGTTAATTTATTTTTAACTATACCTGCAATCTTCATCTGCTCTGCTTTGCCTGCTGATTGATATACTTCAAATGGTAAGACAAAATTACCCATTCTCTCACATATGACTGTGCTGTCAATACCCATACCAGCCACATCTACACCTATCTTCTTTGGATAAGATTTTATTAGGCCTAATTGTTTTGTTTTAACCCATCTCTCCTTTGCTAACTCTATCCATAATGGCGGAATAAGAATATCTTCGGAAATTTCAGGAAACATCCCCCTTACTTTTACTCTAAATAAATCACCTAAAGAGCCCTCTTTTGGCTTATAATACTCTTTTTCCCAAACAAAATCCCCTCTACCTTCATTAAATTCATCTTTCCGTATCTTATCACACCATAATATAACTTTATCTTTCACCCATTCATAATCTACCTGTCCGGGAATTATTATTTTTTTCTGTATTACATTAGTTGCATTTAAATCATCGAGCCTAAATGATTTCCAACGTGGAGAAGTCATTGCTCTCGCAGCATATCCTATCGACGTATTTGGATTAAAAGCAAGAACAATACGAGAATTGCCCTGTAAATTTCCCTCAATCGAATTAAAAGTCATTTCTGATATTCCAGAAGCCTCTGTAACTATAAACATGGTATTGACAGCATGGAAGCCAGACCATACTTCGGTTTTTGTGTCATCTGCCTTAAATCCAGTTAAAAACCATTCGTCATAATCAGTACGTATGTCAGTACCTTTTAATCTGCCATATTTAAGAAGAGCATTATTATAAAGTCTGGTTACTTCTGGATACATGATATTTTCTATCTGCCTCGCAGATGGTGCAGTTAATGCTACCTTTGTATTTTCTATTAATATACCATTCTCATTAAATCTTGGAGTTAACCAAAGGAAACAAAGAGCAGCTACCGCACATAAAAAATCCTTACCCCTCGCAGTACCGGCTGCTATTGCTACTCTTGGATTAATTTGTATTTCTCTTAGAATTTTTTCTTGTTCTTTGTCTAAATTTACCTGAAGAACATCTTTTGCAAATAAACACCAATCGTTTTGCCATAAATGGAATAAGTTTAATTCTGCTTCGTTTGAGTTATCTGTATTATAATTATTCTGCATCTATATCTATGTTTTTTAATTTAATTTCTTTTGGTAGTGTTGAGACTGAAGCTTGTCTTATTAGTTTTTCCAATGGATTAACAGTTATATTTAAATCTGTTTTTGAATTATCTGTCCATCCGAAATTCTTTAACCAGAATATAGGGCCTGTTGGATTATTTGAATATATAACCCTCTCTTCAACATACATCTCAATACGCAATTTACCTGTTGCTATAACATCTTTAAAGTTAGGTCTTTCTCCAAACTTATCAAGACTTGCCCTTGATGAAAACCCTAAATAATGAGCAAGTCCAGTTACCGTATATCTTATTTCTTTTATCTCTCCATCTTTATCTTTTATAATCTTGCCTCCATTATTAAAATATTCTTCTATTTTATGACGTAATTTTAATGGACTGGCACACCATAATTGCTTAAACTCTTTTGATTTGTTGGCTAATGTAGATTCTATTCTCCTCTTTTCTTTCTCTTCTTTTTTTATAATTTCTTTTTGTTCTTTATTTGGAATATTAATTACGCTACTATCATTTTTTTTATAATCTTTTTTTATGTCTACCTTTTTGAGTGCTACCTTTTTGGTGACTACCTTTTTCTTGGCTACCTTTTTTATTTGTGTAGATTTTACTATTTCCTTTTTACCAGTTCTTGGATTATATATTTTTTTATCTGCCATATGTTTTATTTTTTTTGTAAATATATAAAAATAATTAAATTATCTCTTATCATCTATGTCTGTTATTTCAATAATCCATTGTCCTGTTTTCCCTTTTAGCTTTCTTGCTTTATGATTACTTGGCAGCTGATCATTTATACATCTTCGTCTTATAGACATTGAAGATAGTTTTTTTCCTCCAAATGAGAATTTTTCTGAATATTCTTTTATGTTATATATCATGCTTTAATGTTTAAACTTAAACAAAAGTAACAAATATGTTACAAATATACAAATAAAAAAATCTATTTTTATGAAAATTTTTAAAAATATATTTTATGAAAGAAAAAATCGTAGCATTTTTAAAGGGCAAATTACATGGAACTTCAGAAAGCTATTTAAATGGGATTGCAGAACATTATGCAAAAAACATGACAGACGAAACACAAATCGAAACAACATTTAACGATGGAGTTATTGATTTATTGCAACTTAATGCAGGAATTCTTCAAAGAGAAGGTGACCGAAGAGCAACAGAAGCCACTAATACGGCTGTAAGAAATACTTTTGAAAAACTTGGTTTAGATGAAAATGGTAAACAGAAAAATATCCAAAAAGAAGAAAAAAATCAAGAATCAACAAGAGGTACAGGAGGTATAGGAGGCACAGGAGGTACAGGAGGTACAAACTCCACAGGACAAACTAATATAGAAACTATGTTAGAAAAATTGCTTAACGATAAACTCACACCACTGCAAGAAAAAATATTTGGATTTGAAAGGGAAAAAACTCAATCACAATTAATGGGTAAATTAACATCTAAATTGAAAGAAAAAGGTATTCCTGAATCCTATTACAAAGGTCGTAACATATCAATAGATAATGAAAACGACATTACATCTATCGCTGCATCAATAGAACAAGATTTTGGCATATTTCGTCAAGAGCTTGCAGAAAGTGGTGTAGTTGTAAATATACCACAATCCTCAAATGGAAATCCATCCGAAGGCAGATTTGGCGCAAAAATAGCAGAAATGGAAAATAACGCAGAATCTGGCATTGGTATAGGAAAAGAAATTTTATTAAAAAAATAATTTATGAAAATAACAACAAACACAATTGCAGGCAAAAAAGTCATCTTTAATAGTATTTTAGATGAACTTCCAGGCGGAGCATCACTTGTGGTTGCAGACCTTGACTACTTAACACATACTGATTATGTAGATAAAAGGTATCTGCCCGGCGGAACACCAGTGTATGTAGATAGGGCAGCACGTACAGCTACTGTATGTAAATCTGCAATAGCACTGGCAGGTAGCACGGCTCAAGCCATAAGAGTACCAAAAAACAACCATTTTAAGGTTGATGAAATTCTAAATGACGGTGTTACTGGAGCTACAATTACCAGTATAACTACTTCCGTATCCACTTACGATACAATTGCAGTAGATGCTGCTCTTATATATGCAGCTGGAACAAAATATGGAGAAGGCGCAGCAACTGGTGAGTCAATAGCACTTCATTTAAGTCCTAATGCACTCACAAAGAATGAGATATATATAGGGGACGGAAATGCAAGCGTAGGGGTAGTAACAATCGGCTCTGCAAGGGCAGCAGCTCTTACTTATCCTATAAATGATTTGTATAAGATATCTCTTCGTGGAGGTACTACTGGCAACGGAACATCACTAATAACACTTGATTAATATGAAAACGCCTATTATAGAGGGTTTAACACAAGGTGATTACACCTCGTACCTCGCAACAAGACAATTTGAAAAACTTTGGTGGCCAACATTCTTTCCTCTTAAAAATGTTAATAGACTTGATGGTAAAACAATAATGGGGTCTGTTGGTTCTCGTGTAGCCGCTATGGTTATTTCGTATAACACAAAATCACCAGAACTCGGCCGTAAAGCTATACAGACATTACATTTTGATATACCTAAATCAGCTTTGAAGAGGGTAAGAAATGAAATAGATATTCTGGAACAACGCATAACACGTGCTAATAATGGAACTGATGCTGTCTTACAGGATTATTTCGATGATGCAAAAGCAGCTGTTGATGGAGTAGAAGCACGTATGGAATGGTTTGCTTTGACTGCATTATCTACTACACAAATGCAGTTATCTGTAGAGAATAACCCTATGGGTATAACTAATGAAACTATAATTGATTTTGGCATGAATGATGCTAATAAGAAAGTTGTTTCAGCAGTTTGGGCAGGAACAGCAGCTAAGTTAGTTACTGATTTTACGGCAGTGGCAAAAGCAGGTCGTGCATTGGGACTTAATCTTAAATATGCCTTTATGAATCAAGATGCTTTTGACCTTGCTATTGCAGGAACAGAGATTTTGGGATATTTTACTGGTTTAAATAATGTAGTAAGTCCTATTGATTTAGCTTCTGTAAATAGGCTGTTACTTGCTCGTAGATTACCTCAAATAGAAATTATAGAAACAAATATTAACATAGAAGATGAAGCAGGAAATCTTAATAATGTTAATCCATGGAGTACAACACATGTTCTATTTACTGAGAGTATTCAACAGGGAAACATGTATAATGGGCCTATAGCAGAAGAGTATGAAAAACCTCTTGACGTACTTCAAGCTAAAAAAGGAAATGTATTAGTTTCTGTGAGAAAGAAATCTGACCCTGTTAGTGTAATAACAAAAGGTGAAGCTAATGCTTTCCCTTCTTGGCCAACAGTAAACAGATGTATCAGTATGTACACAGGAAGTACAAGCACTTGGGCTTAAAGATTAATTAATAAAACTTTTAATTAGTTTTATTTATAAGGGGGAGTAAAATCCCCCATAATAACAATAAAAATGACAAACTTAGTAAAGATAAAAGCAAGATTAATTCATCCTCTATTGACGGATAATTCGTATATCTCCGCTCTGGAAGACAGGGGTCTTGTTAGCTCTTCTGAATATTCAGTATCTTCCGATAAGAGATTAATGGATTTGTCTGTTGCAGATTTAATTGTAGGAACACTTTTAATGGCACCAAATGTGTCTGAGGGGGGCTTTTCAGTATCTGTATCGGAGAAATCTACTCTTAGGGAGCTTGCTGAATCAATTTATTGTAAATATGGCATACGCAACCCATTAAGACCTATCGCTACATTTGTAAATAAAATATAACTATATGGAACAATATCCCGATATAATAGTTTTAACTGTGACTCATCAAGGTACGCAAAACCCTATAACTGGGGCTTGGTCACAGGGTGCTACGGCAACATATACTTTTTCGTGCAGATTGACATCCAATAACTATGGTCGTCAAGTAAAAGGTGCTGATGGAGTATTGAGGGATTATGCTTATATGTGTTACATGCCAAAAACTACAACTGTCATACCACAAAACTCTACTTTTTCTGCAACAGCTTTAAATAATGGTAATATTACTGGAACGGTAAAACATTCTCATAACGGATTATTAAATTCAAGACTATGGTTATAACTACTGATTATAATTCTGCAAATATGCTTAATAGTTTAAATTCAGAAATGAATCTAAATTATCTTAATCTTGTTGATGATATGATAGACGTTTGTAAGAATTTCCTGACTGATGTCAGGGAGCAGCTACAAGACCACTCACAGGGTACATATTTAGATCAAACAACACAGTTACGTAATTCCTTAGCGGCCTATATATATCGTAATGGGTCGTTGTTGTGGGCTGATGAGGGTGAAAACGGAGAAGAAAGTAGGAAAATTATATCTGACCAAATACATTTTACCCCTCATGGATTTGACATCATTGGGATAGCATCCAAAGAGTATGCATCTTGGGTCGAATCAAAGGGGTATAATGTAATAACTAATCAAGGTGAGTGGTTTTTTGTTAATCTTGGAGAGGTATTCTCTAAATTAGGATACAAGGAAATAGGTTCACTTAAAATTACATCACCAATACGTGCAATAACAACGGTAAAATATGATTAAGTAAATACCTATGAGCGAATATGAGCGAATATAAATCATCCGAATATGTACTTGGAGTAATCTTTGGGCTGTTAAGCCCTATTACTATTCCTAAATATCTTAAAAATAAACCAACTAATGTATCTCCTGATGAGTATATAGTAATTAACACCCTTGGCGTTGATGCAAATATAATGCAGAAATGTAGAGTTAATGTTAACTACCACGTAAAAGATATTAATGCTGGAGTTTCAATAGGATATGTACCTGATGATTATAAGTTAAATATAGGAATAAACGCTGTTAAAGCTATTTTAGAAAAAATATCTACTACTTCGTATCTTATAGATTTTGAAGGAGAAGAGATTTTTTACGAGGAGGTTCTTAATGAGCATTACTCGAATTTGAAATTTTCATTTAAAATAATAAATAATTAAATTATGGCAACAAATTATGTTTTTTCAATTAAGTCAGTCAAATATGGAACACCAACAGGGTCTAATACAATGCCCACTTCAGGTGATTTGACTGCTTTACCTTATACAGTAAAAGGCTCTATTACTTTTGAGCAAACTGAAGGTACATTTTCTGAGTTTTATGTAGACCAATTACCTGACCCTATAAAAGTAATAACATCCGATAAAGGTAAATTATCTACCTCTATGAAGATTTATGATTTAAATTATGAAACTATGGCTGTTCTTATGGGCGGTACAGGTGATGATACTGGATATACACCAGCTTTAGGATGGGTAGATATAAATCTGGCAATGCAGATAAACACTGACTCGCTACACACTTTTGATTTCTATAACTCACAGGTTTCTGCACGTATCTTAGATGGTGGAGGCAGAGATAAAATGTTTAGTATAGAGGCAAAACTTACTCCACAGATGTCGGCTGACCTTGAAGGGTCATGGAAACTTAGACCAACAACTGCTTAAATTGGATAGCCCCGAATTAGGGGCTACCTTTTCTTATTATGGAAGAAAAATTAGCAAAATTATTATTAAATAAAACATCCCCAGAGGATTGTTTTGATATTGAATACAAAGGAAGGATATTATCTCTTGGCATAAGACCTCTATCTGGTAAAAAATGCATAGAGATTAGCGAAGAGATAAGTAAATGTAAATCTATAAAAAATGAAGGACAAACATATTTTCAGCTTTTAATGGAAAATGCCATAGACTTAAAGCACATATGTAAAGCCATTGCGATAGCTACTGACCATAAAAATATAAAATTAGTTACATCTGCAATCTTAGATTTAGAAAATACTCAGATAGAAACTTTATGGCATATCGTTGAGAAAAACTCCAATGCTACTTTTTTTTTGAATATTATGGTATTGGCACAGAACATGAACCTAATGAAAAAAGTGGAGAAGGAGGGATAATTGGTGGAGATACTATTTGTGGTAATATTGCTATGTTGCGTATGAAATTAGGACTTTCTGAAAAAGAAATTATGGAAAGGCCGTGGATATTAACTCAAATCGAATCCGCTGATTTCCCATGGTTTTCATCTAAAAAAGAAAAGACAATAATGATTAGAACACAAGAAGATGGAGAAAAATATTTAGGAAGTATCATGAGTAAAAATAATAATATTTAAAGATATATATTAATGGCAAATTTAATAATACATGCATCGTTAGACCATGCTGCCCTTGATAGAGGTATAGTTAGTGCTAATGCTAAAATTGGGCAATTTTCAAAAAATATACAAAGTGCAGGTGGTCAATTAGAGCTACAATTCAAACGTGCAGCTCAAAGACTTATTGCATATGGTGGGATATTTGCTGGTATTGGATTTGCTAAACAGATAATAGAAATAAGGGGACAGTTTCAACAGTTAAGTATAGCTTTTGAAACGATGCTTGATTCTAAAGACAAATCTGATAGAATCATGGCACAATCAATTACATTAGCTCAAAAAACACCTTTTACTCTTATGGAAGTAACAACCAATGCTAAGCAACTTATGGCTATGGGTGTTGCATATAAGGATGTTATGTCTACTCTCAAAAATTTAGGTGATGTGGCTGCTGGGGTATCTGTACCTTTATCAAGAATAGCTATCAACTATGGTCAGGTGATGACTTTAGGTAAGTTACAACAGAGAGAGATAAGGGATTTCGCAATGGCAGGAGTACCATTAGTAGCAGAGTTGTCTAAGAATTTAGGAAAGACAAAAGATGAAATTTATGCTATGGTTTCTGCTGGTAATATAAGTGCAGCGGATGTAACTAAAGCGTTTCAAACAATGGCTAATGAGGGTGGCAAATTCTATAACCTCATGGAAAAACAGAATAAATCTGTTACAGGGCAGATATCTAATATTACTGATAAATGGCAGGTAATGTTAAATGAGATAGGTACTGCTAATGAAGGTTTTATTTATGGTGGAATAAAGATGACTGCCAGTCTTATTGATAACTATAAAAAAATAGGTAGTATATTAATTGATTTAATTACACTTTATGGAGAATATAGAGCTGCATTGATGGTCACCACAGCTGCACAGAAATTAATAACTAATTTAAAACACATAGAAGAGGCAAGAGGTTTAAATTTACTTTTATCCGCAGAGAAACAAAGTATAATAACAAAATCAAAGTTGACAGTAGGGACTATCGCCTATGCTAACGCAGTAAATGTGGAAATAATAGCAGAAGGTAAATTATTGGCAGAAACAGTAGCTTCTACCACAAAAGAACTAGCTTTGGCAGAATTAGAATTAGCTGCAAGGAAACAAATATTTTTGCAAAGAGAGATAGATTTAAAATTGGCAGAATCTGAACTTGTTGTTGACGGTGTAAAACTAAAAGGTAAAAAAGCAATGGTGGCCGCAGAAAAAATACAGGCCGCCTCTATTGCTACTAAAACAGCTGCCGCTGAAGTAGATATAGCTGTTAGTAAGGTAGACTTATTAGCCACAGAGAAAAAAATAGCTGCAACAGCACAAGCCACATTTGCCAATAAGGTAAATTCTGCATCAAAGGTTGCTAATTTTACTGTAACAGGTTTTCTCACAGCAGCAAACAAAGCTCTTACTGCATCCCTTATAAAATTGAGGGCAGTAATGGTAAGTCATCCATATGTCATGCTGGCTCTTGCTATTACGGCAGTTGCCTTTGGTGTATATAAACTTATCACTGCTGATACAGCTCTTGAGAGGGCAGAGAAGAAACTTCAGGAAACACAAAAGAAAACAAGAGAGGAAAATGAGAAAAATATAACAGAAAGTACTACTCTTGCGGAGAAAATAAGAAATACTACTACCGCAACATATGAATCCATAAAAGCCTATGATGAGCTTATAAAAAGATTTGAGTTTTTCAGAAAATTCTCACAGGAGGATATTCGTAAAATGACCCAAGAACAATGGAGTTCCGTATTAGATGAGTTTTCGTTATTTACCGATAAAACTTCTGCACAGAAAAATTACGATAATCAATTAAAAATAGTGAAGGATTTGAAGGATATGCAGAGTCAATATAATCCACAGAATCCACAGAATAACGGAATAGCAAATAAACTATCTCCAATTACTCCAGCGGAATCCTATACAAACTATATAAATAAACAAATACCTATCGAAACTGAAATTTTAAATAAATATCAAGATGTATTAGATAAAATAAAAAAACAAGAGAAAGAGGCAGAAATAGCAAAATTAGATGTTACCGGAAAAAATGAATATTATAATTCAATAATTGCAGAGTTAAAAGCAAGAAAAGCAACTCTTAATTTAATGTTAGGTGGAGAAGAAGTAACAAACGGAGAAGCCGGAAAAGGTAAGAACAGAGAGATAGATTTAGGATTTAATATTAATAAAAACGCTATTCTTAAATCAATTAAAGACATAAATGATGAAATAGCCAAAGAAGAATCCAAGTTGATAGATATTAGAAATGAGGATAATATAAAAAAGAATAAACAGTATTGGGAGAAAAAAAGAGATGACGCTTATGCTATATATTCCAATATGGAAAAGACTGACCCTGAATTTAAAAAGCAAAAAGATATATATCTAAATGCTGTTTCTAATTTAGAAGCATGGGATGCCAAAGGAGAGGATAAAAAAATAAGCGAAAGGCAAAAAAAACAGCAACAGGCCGCAGAGAAACTTGCAGATAATATTTCCAATTATGAGTTAAGCCGAGAGATTAAAAAGAATAATGCTATTTTAGATATAGAGAAACAGACAAAACAGCAAAAACTCGATGATGCTAAAAATATATATGATACATCCATGATAGCAGCCAAGAAACAGGCCGATGAGAATTTACAATTATGGATAGAGAGTGGTTCTGAAAATCAAGAATTGGGACAGAAATTTATAGAACAGTATGTGTCTTCTATTGAAGATGCCGATGCTATTTTTGCCGCCTCTACTGGTAAAATAAATAAAGAAGCAGCAGATGGAATAAAAGAAATAATGGCTGCATCTACTGAAGCCTTTCTTTCTAATACTGAAAAAGAAAAAAAGGCTATTAATGATAAATATGACCAATGGATTGATGATGCAAAGAAAAAAGGTGCATTAGAGGAAGATTTATCTCTATTAGAAAAAAGAAGGACAGAAGAAATTTCAACAATATATGCAGATAAGGCATATAAACTTTCAGAGTTTTATCAAAAAGCATTTGGTGATATTTCAAGATATAGTTATGAATCTTTAGCAGATTTATCTACTAAGGCACAGAATCTTATTGATACTGCAACAAAGGAGGATATTGCTGGTAAGACATATTTTATAGTAGATATACCAACATTAGATAAAGAAGGAAAAGAAATATCTAAGGTTAGTAAGATGACGGCAGAGGAGTTTTTAGCTCTTAAAAATAAAGTCAATGAGTTTAATAATGAATTAAATAAAAAGAATCCATTTGTTGAATTATCAGCAGCCTTCAAGAAATTAAAAAATGCAATAAAAAGTGGAGATTCAGAACAAATAGCAGATGCAATAACTGAACTGACTAAATCATTAGAGTCATCGTTGGATATGATTATTGGCTGGGCTGGTTCTATTGGTGATATTTTTACTACGCTAACAGGTGATACGACAGAATCAATATCTAAAATGATTTCATCAGTTGCTGACTTGGGAATTGGTATAGCAAAAGTAAGTGCTGGGGATTTAAGTGGTATAACTTCTATTTTAAGTGGAGCATCAGGAATTTTCAGTAATGTTATGTCATCACAAAGGGCTTACGCACAATCATTAAAAGAATTTTCAATACAATTAATGGAGATAAGGCAAGAAATGAATAAGCTTGTATTTGATGAGCTATTAACTTTTGGTGATAATAATATATTCATTACTGATAATTTAAAAACAATAACAAATGCCTATGAGGCATTAAAAAAAGCACAAAATAACTTTAATAATTCAATTGGTGGTGATAATATATTTAACCCACGTCCAGATGACAGGAAATGGGTTAAAGAGCTATCAGAGCAATCACTTTTTGATTATCTATCTAAATTAGAAATTAAAATAAGTGAAACAGAAAAGAAATTTCTTGGTATTAATTTCGGTACAGAAAAGATTTATGGTAGTTTGCTTGAGCAATATCCTAATTTGATAGACGCAAATGGTGATTTTAATGCCTCGTTAGCTAAAACA
>Ga0172380_10005747_pt1 | contig 14813 bp, 20 predicted proteins | sample Leawe162metaG_FD_119747 | JGI IMG/M metagenome (GOLD analysis project Ga0172380, IMG submission 119747) | Leachate microbial communities from a municipal landfill in Southern Ontario, Canada - Leachate well 162 metaG | ecosystem: Engineered > Solid waste > Landfill > Unclassified | place...
TGTTCTATAGTCTCTGTAATAGAATTCATCATACGTTAAAAGATTGGTCATACCATAACTTGATGCTTCTGGTAGGAATTGAAACTTACCATCACGACCATTTCCTGTTGTATTACCCATAAGACCAACGATTTCATCAGCTTTATCAGGCATTAAAGAAATACATTCTCGTTTGGTAAGATAGTTACGCTTCCATATAAAGTTACAATCGCTAAGGTCTTTTTTACGAAAATATGGATCAATAATAAAACTGTTATAATCACAATTATCAACTTTTATATTACCAGATACAGGATCAGATCTATAATCCATCCATACCTGTAAGAGATTCATACCAGTAACTAAAGCACCATGAAATGAATCTGAAATAGTTTCTAACATAGATTCTTGTTTAACAGCCCACATAATTACTTTAGTGAACTGATCAGCTGTTTTATTATCAGCATTTTCTATAGGAACTGCGATGATAGATTTTCTACTTTTTCTTTGTTGTCCAGATATCATATTAATAACAGGTCTTATTCTGTTAAAATTGAACTGTCTTCTACTACCAAAGTTTAAATTTCCATACATTTGATTATATAAATTTTGATCACCTGCTTCAAAGCGAGTGTCAATATTAGCTTCATTCCAATAAGATTGGTTGAGTGTAATACTTTCGCTATATGATACTTCCATACGGCCAAGAACATCTCGATGTTGTTCGTCATAATATGTAGGCGAAAACTGCGGAAATAAAATAGTACACCATCCTTTCTTAATAATGATAGATACTATTTCTATCACAATGTGGTATCGTAATCAAATTTTACAAAACATTACGTCTATTTATTAATATCCTGGTTATCTTCAGGAGAAAGTGGTGTTAAATCTAGATCAAATCCAGTCTGATTTTCAATAACATTTTCTACTAATTCTTCAACGACATTATCATCTTTATAATCAGGATAAAAAAATTTTATCGCTCCAACCGCTAAAAAACTACCTGTTATAACAACAAATTTAATTAATGGTGTCATCTCTCATCCTTTATAATTTAATCTTTATGATCGTGTATTTTCTTAGTTGTATCATGTGTATGAATATTGATTTTTACTTCAATATCATCATCTTTATTTTTTTTATTTTTTAATGCGTCAATAATAAGTTCATCTACAATCGATATATGATGATCTTCATTAATAACAACTGTTGGAATTTCTTTTTGTTTATATGTTTTATATATTTTATAGCCTGTATGTCCTAAAGTACCTATCCCAGCTATTATACTTACTGTGATTGCTATAATTTCTAACATAGTATAATACCTTAATTGTCTAAAAATATTCTATAACCCATAATTCACCACGTGAACCACTTCCACCAGCACCTGAATTAGTAGCGTTGATAGAACCACCACCACCACCTCCACCAGCACCACAAATTCCACCATTACCACCAGTTCCTGCGACAGCACCACCAACGGTAGATTGGCCACCACCACCACCACCGCCAGTTCCACCTACAAAACATCCATCACTTACTGCAGCATAATCTGAACCATTAGATCCATTAATAGTTCCACTACTAATACCACCTGCAGCACCATTAGTAAAATTAGAACCAACTGCTGTCTGTGCAGTTCCATAAACGCTTAAATTTCTAATGCCACCATTACCTGCTTGTTGTGGAGTTGAACCATTAGCTCCTGATCCACCACCTCCAGCTGTACCAGTAAAACAATATCCTACTTGATTACCATTTACACCTGTTGTAACTGTTCCAGAATTTACAATATTGTCACCAGATGCAATTCTTATGGTAAGAGGTGTAAAAGCAGTTCCATTAGTTGTTGTACCACTTACTCCACCTTTTGCTGCAGTTGATGAAGTAGGAATCAATAATCCAAATGAACTAATATTACTTGCAGTTCCAGCATTTCCATCAGTATTATCTGTAGTTCTAGCTGATCCACCTGCTGCTGTTCCACCAATAGTTACTGATATAGGTGAACTAAATACAAACACTGGAGTTCTATCATAGAATATAAATGATCCATAATTACCACCTTGACCACCACCAGCTGAACCAGTTCCACCTCTTCTACCGCTTCCACCGCCCCCACCACTTGAACAACCAATAATAGTAATAGCTTTTGTTGCACCATTTATAGTAAACGTACCTGATGATGTAAATTTTGTGATTTTAGAACTTGTATTTATATTATTTTGAATTGCCATATGTATCCTAAAAAAATTCTATAACCCAAATCTCTCCCCGAGCTCCCGATCCCCCAGTTCCACTATTAGCTCCTGAATAAGTACCACCGCCACCGCCACCACCTGCTCCTGGTATGCCACCTGTTCCACCATTGCCTGCAATAGCACCACCAACCGTAGATCTACCACCACCTCCACCACCACCTGTTCCACCACTGACCATACCACCTAATGGATAAGAAATATTGTTTCCATTACTACCATCAATAGTTCCTCCACTAATACCACCTGTTCCACCAGCGATTAATGTTGTCGTATTAAAAGAATCTCTAATTGATACTCCATTAGAAGCTTGTTGAGGAGTTGTTGAATTTCCTCCAGAGCCTGATCCTCCACCCCATGCACCAATATAACAATTATTGTTAGTAACATTTGAAGGAGCTGCATTACTACCCGCTGCTCCAGTTGTCGTAATGGTACTTATTAATGCATTATAAAACTGATATCCAGTAGATGCTGTTGTTGTCGTTGTTGTTCCACCTCCTCCAGCAGATAAACTATTACCTAAACAGGTTAATAGAGTTCCTACAGAAGTTGCTGATGCTACAGATCCATTGTTTCCATTAGCAGTTGTCGTTACGGTAGTTCCTCCAGTAGCTCCAGATGCAATAGTAATCGATTCAGAAGATGAAAAAAAAGATGCAGGTACCGTAACGTATCGAGCAACGCCACCTGCGCCACCACCACCACCACCAGCTGCACCAGTTGATCCAAATCTTCCACTTCCACCGCCAGCGCCTGCACCCCACATTACAACAGTAATCATTTTAGATCTTTTGTTTACATTCCAGGTAGAAGAAGATGTAAATTTTGTAATAAGACTATTTTTATTAATACTATTATTTATTGCCATGTATATCCTAAAAAAATTCTATAATCCATACTTCTCCACGAGCACCTGTTCCACCCGCACCACTAGAAGTTCCTGTTATAGAACCACCACCACCACCACCTCCGCCGCTCGGCGTTCCACCATTACCACCAGTTCCTGCAATAGCACCACCAACGGTAGATTGGCCACCACCACCACCGCCACCTGTTCCTGCATAAATGAAACCAGCAGGATAAGATGCATTTACTCCATTACCACCATTAATGGTTCCTCCACTGATGCCACCAGTTCCACCAGAAAATAAAGTAGATCCAGACAAATCAGTAAATGAACTACCAGAACCACCTTGTCGTGGGGTTCCAGAGTTAGCACCACCACCGCCACCACCCGATCCAGCACCAGCAAAAAATACGGTAAAATTTGGAGCATTATTACCTGTTGTAATAGTTCCTTGTCCAGGAGAACCTCCGTTGTCAGTACCATACATAGAGACAGCTTGTCCAGCAGATGCATTACCAGAAGTACCAGTATTACCACCAGCTGATGTACCTGCTCCACCAAATAGTACTCCAATATTGCCAATAGAAGATTGATTTATGACAGCACTTGCATTTCCATTAGTTGCGGCTGTAGCTTGAGATGCTCCACCAGCACAAGTTCCACCAACAGTCACTGTTTCAGACGAACTAAAAGCTTCAGAAAAGAATTGGTAATATAACATATATGATCTACAACCACCGGTAGCTCCTCCAGAAGCTGCAGAAGTTCCCTGTCTGCCAGATCCACCGCCACCACCGCCAGAGAAAATATACATAACGACCCAGTTAGTTCTACTATCTTTTGTCCATGTACCAGATGAAGTAAATATAGTCGTTTTAGAAGTACCATTAACGCTATTATTAATAGCCATATTACTCTCCTTTTATAGAAAGTATCGCATCTGCATCAGATTGTAATTGTTTTACTGTTTTGTTTTTATCACTCATTCCTTTTCTATCATTATGCATAGAAAAAGATAATGTATCATGATTAAAATTATCTCCAGTACCCATCCATTTATCAATAGGAATAAGAGTCGTACCTTGTGGGGGGCACCATTCGGCCCCACCCCACACGATTACTGACTCAACAATTCCATCTCGTATTACAGCAAAATCTGTAGCATGAGCCTGAACGTCATCATGACATTTAGGATTAGTATGTTTAAAATGGTCAACAGCAAGTTTACCCATAACTGGGTTGTCTTCTATAACTGCCATGTTCCTTGGAATTGTATATTTGAAAGGACATCCAATAATAGTTGCATGCGTTTTACCATTTACATCTAATAGTATATGTTTCATCATAATCCTTTTATTTTACTCTATAAAACGTCTAAGTTACCTACAGAGCTCAATACAGTAAATTCAGTATCTGCAACTGCACAAACAAGACGAATTGTATCAAATTGTAGTGTTGATGCTATAGAACCAGTTACACCAGTTGTTGATACTGCAGATCCAAAATGAATCAATTGACCAGCGTTTTGAGCAATTAACCAACCGCCAGCACCTTGTCCTGCAACTTCAATAATAGAACCATATGCAGCAGTAGCAGGTAAAGTAATGGTTACTAAACCAGCATTATTTGCTGTATAACCCTTATCAACTGCTGCAGCTTGTGAAGTCCCTGTAACATCGGTCCATAATATTCCGCCAGATGCAGGGGCTTGGAATGAAGGAGCTGTACCTGACGCATTAGCGGTCAAGACATATCCAGCAGTACCAGTTACAGAAGATACAACACCAGCTGCATCAGTAATAACTGCACCTTCAACAAATCCAGATAAAGTAATACCAGCAGATCCAGCTGTTAATACAAGTCCTGAAGCACCAGTAGCATTACCAATAGTGATAACACGAGCCGCAGCACCAGTACCGATATTGATATTTTGAGCAACTGCATCATTACCAATAGAGATAACACCTGCAGATGAATTAAGCTCTAAAACACCAGCAGCATCTAAAAGAAGCGTATCTGAAGAGTTAAGTGTAATATCACCAGTTGATGTTGAAGTAAGAGAAATACCACTTGTACCCCCAATAAGAACTAATGGTGAAGCACCAGTCGAGTTACCAATAGTGGTTGCACGATCTACTGCAGCAGCGTTAATATTAGCTGTACCTAAGACTGTAATACCATAACTGGTATTGTTCATGCTATTATTTATAGCCATAACGAATCCTTTTAATTAAATAACAGTGAGATTTCCAATATTTCCATATAAAACAGTCCAATCTGTATCGGTTGCTGTACAAATCAATGAAGCATTATCACGTTGTAAACTTGAAGAAAGTGATCCTGTAACACCAGCAGTTGTGGTAAGATCACCATAAAAAATTGTTTGTCCTGCATTTTGAGCAACTCTCCAACCACCCAATCCAGCACCTGCAATACCAATAACACTTCCTATAGCTGCAGTTGCTGGCAATGTCATCGTTACTAAACCAGCATTGTTAGCAATGTAGCCATTACTAATTGTAAGAGCTTGTGTTGTTCCGGTAACATTGTACCAGATCATTCCACCGCCACCGCCACCTGCTGGTTGGAAACTTGCAGGTAAAGTTGGTCCATTACTAGTTAAAATAAAACCAGCTGTTGAAGCATCTGCATTGGTAATAACACCATCAGCATCACTGACTAATGCACCAGTTGTCGTAAATACAGGAATTGTAAGATCACCATTTAAGATTGTAGGACCATTAACAATTAATTCATCGAAGAAACCACTTCCACCATCAAGAGCAAGTTGAATCCATCCATCAGTAGTAAATATATAGATTTGTGGTTGTTGACCTGGTTGTACATAAATCCATACCGTTCCTGGTTCAGCAATATCTGATGAAGTAGGTGGTTTTTTTGCTATAAAACTTGGTGCAGGTAATGTAGCTAATGGACTATTTAATCCATAAACGATGTTATTGTTGCCACGTATATTTGCCATAACTTTCTCCTACATTCCAGAATAAAACATGGTTATATTGCTAATACTTATGGTTCCTGTTGTAGTTATTAACAAATAACGCGAATATGGAATAGAAATAGCAAAATTCATCACTGTAGGAGTTGCTGTAGTAAAAGGTGCAATTACAGGATAAACAATTGGAGGCGATAAATGTGATACTCCAATATTAATTACTCCAGACGTTGCAGAATCAATAGTTATTGAAATATTAGCAATAACGTTTGTTGCAGTGCCACTACCATTTATCAGAACAGTTGTTCCAACAGTTACAGTTGTTGGGAAAACATCATTAATTTGTTTAGTAGTTTTAGGATTTGTTATAATAGAGCCACCTATAGTTACTGGTGAAACTCCTCCTATAGTAATATTTTGTCCATTAATATGTACCGTGGTTGCGTTCTGGACTCTAAATCCCCAACTATTAAAAATTGTTTCAGATACATCATCATCTGCATCTTCAACAAAAAGACTACCTTTTAATGTTGTTGTTCCATTATTAACTGCAAGAGAATCAAATTCTGCACTACCACCATCTATAGATAATTGTGCCCATCCATCAGTAGAATAAATATAGATTTGTGGTTGTTGACCTGGTTGTACATAAATCCATACCGTTCCTGGTTCAGCAACATCTGATGAAGTAGGTGGTTTTTTTGCTATAAAACTTGGTGCAGGTAATGTAGCTAATGGAGAATTTAAACCATAAACGATGTTATTGTTGCCACGTAGATTTGCCATAAGTTTCCTATCTATATAAATAAGACAAACATTACTAAAAAAGTAGGAGTAATTAGCATTTTATTTATATATTTGTGTACACATTACATTTTAAAAGGAGTGATTATGGCGCAAAGACCAGGACGAAAAAGATTATCTATTGATGTTCCCAACAAAATACATGAAACATTAATAAAAATATCTAAACAAAGAAATATAACATTAACAAAATATGTCTTAAGAGCATTAGTTCGATATTCTTTATACGAAGCAAAATACGAAGAATATACTGATATATTTGATGCATATAAATAACTTGAATTGCATACTATAACTGTTATATAATGCCATCGACGTAAGAGTCTCGTCAGCTCATTTCAACGTAAGAGAGTCGTTACCTCAATTCAACGTAAGAGAGTCGTTACCTCATAGTACGTATTACAAATATAACAATCTCGTTCCAAGGAAAACTATGTCTAATACAACGACTAGTGTTTTAGCTCCTGCGGTTCAACAAAGCTTTGACTATGGGCTTTTGAGTGTTCCCACTCCTACTATGATCCATAAGATTCCGGCAGTACTTAAAAAAATGCCAAGAAATGGTGGTAAAACATTACGTATGCGTAGATTCAATGCATTACAGACAGCTATGGTACCATTAGGAAATTCTGGTATTACTCCTCCAGGACAAGAACTTACAGCAATTGATATCGATGCAACTATGTCATTTTACGGAACCTTCGTAAAGATTAACGAACAGGTTACATTACAGGTTCAAGACCCTGTTTTGAATGAATGCGCTGCAAGACTTGGTGTTTCCCTTAACGTCATGGGGGAATTAAAACCGAACCTGAATACCTTGGAACACCTAAGTGCAATATTTGCATAAGGCAACCAGAGGGAACTTGATTAAATGGAACCTTTATGATTAAAGTTATGAACTTCTTGAACTATTCTTTCTCTGACTTCCTGTCTCTTTTTGAACATTGCTTTGAAAAGTATAGAGTTTCTATCTCCTCCATTGGAAATAATAGTTTCTTGAAATTCGATAAGTTTATCACATATTTCTTTTTTAGTTCTAAGATAAGGACGAATTTTAGGAAGAATTTTATAAAGTGCCCTAGAAGACAAATTCCAAGTAGCAGATGCTTTTTTATTGCCTTTAGCCTCAATAAAAGTAACTCCTCCACCGAATCTTTTTATGAGCCAAGGAATAATAGGAAGTTTAGTATTTCCAATTTCTATTCCAATGCAATAAACATGATTAGGTTTGTTTTTAGGTTTCCACTTTCTAACTCTAAAACATCCTTCAGAATCCAAAAGACCAGCAAGATAAGAAAAGTCTATTTCACTAGGAGTTATAGTGAGAGTATCTTTTTTAGCAATTTCTATTTCTTCTTTGGTTATAAGATTAGACATATGTTTTTCCTTCCTAATATTTTCAATAATTTCTTCTCTTTTATTAATAAGATCTATGCCAATGGTTCTAAATTTGTTATGCGTAATAAGCTTGGAAAATTGAATAAACAAATCACATTGATAAATCTTTTCTACCAAGAATTCTTTAATGGATTCAGCAAGTTGGATAGAATTATCATTTTTGATAGTCCAACAAAAAGCATCTTTATGCTTTTCTTTAAAAGGTTTAATTCTTATAGCACCACCAAATTGAGATTTAAATTCTCTCAATACTGGTTCTTTAACAGAAACTATTTGTATGGAATATTCATATACAATAATATCTTTTGGTTTTTGAATGAATTTACCAAGGTAAAAGCATCCATCACCATCAATATATCCAGCTACATAAGCAAACAAGTTTTTTATATTCTTCATATTGTCAATTATACAGTCAAACTGAAGAATAGTCAAGACCCGCAGAGACTAAGCGGTTTGGAGATTAGTAATATTACTAATCTATGCGATAGTCCGACCCTTTTCGAAAGATTAGGAGGGAGGAATAACAAGACTCCCCGCCAGAAATGGTCAGTAGGCTTTATGCCGAAAGTAACAGAAAGCAGACAAACAGAAGATCAATTAACACGTGATATGCTTGCTTCAACAGCATCATTTGTTAACTGTGTTAATGGATTTAATGGTGATAATCCTACTGAAATAACAAAAGCTGATATCAGTGATGTTGTCCAAGATCTTTTAAGTAATAATGCTTATACAATTATGGATAACATTGAAGGGGCCGATAAATTTGGGACCGCTCCAATACGCTCAGCTTATTTTGCTTTATGTAGTACACAGTTAACAACTTCATTAGATAGTGTTAATGGTTTTGTACAAAAAAACCAATATCCATCTCCTATGAATGCACTTGATAGTGAATGGGGAGCAGTGGGTAACTTAAGATTCCTTATATCATCTATTGGTTCTATAACATATGGTGCATCAGCATTAAGCAAAAATGTTTTTAATATTTTTGTTACTGGTATGCAAGGATATGCATGTATTGAACAAGATGGTTATAGTGCTTCGTTTATTTATCGGCCTCCAATGTATGATGGTCCATTAGCATTAAACTCTACAGTAGGTTTTAAATTTGCAGAATGTCCTCGAATCTTAAACGATTTATGGGTATTAAATTTACGCTGCACACGAGCATAAGAAAGGAGCAATATGTCAACAGATACAACTATTTTACAAGGTAGTTTTGTTTCTACAGGAAGCAATCAATTTATTCCTTTACGCGGTGGTGTGGAATGGATGGAAACGAAAAACGTTACATCACAAGCAACTCCTGCAAATTTAGATGCTTTATCTTCTTCATGGCAGATTGGTATGCCTGATAATTCAGGAAGTTTTAATTTGTACGTTGCTGCGTCAACTGCATGTGTAGAATTTTATTCAACTGATGGTGGCTATACCTTAGTTGATACTTCTGCACAAACTTCAGGTGTTGTTACAAATACTATTACTGCTATTTCAACTGCAATAACTCCTGTTGTAACTAATACAGGTGTTAATGGTTTGGTAGCAGGACAGATTGTTAGACTATCTAACTGTCTTGGTGGTGCTCAAGCATTAAATGGAATTGATTTTATTGTCGGGCCTTCTTCATTAACTAATACAACATTTGAACTTCTTTCTGCGCCACAATTAACAACAGCTGGTACAACTGGTGGTTGGAGTGTTATTAATTATGATCCAATATTTTATCCACGCAATAGAGTTATTTCTATTATGGCGCCAATAGATAATACAACATCTATTCTAACTACAATTCCTCATGGATTAACAGTTGGACAACAGATTAGATTAAATATTTCTGATGATTTATATGGTAATTGGGTTGCAGCTAATAATGTGCAAACTACTATTATTGAAGTTACAAGTAATTTAGAATTTACTGTTAGTTTCAATTCTTCAGCATTAGGGACATTTGATTTTCCTGTTACAGCAACAGGAGCATTTACACCTGCAGCTATTACACCATTTGGTGAAAATACACCATATGCTGTGGCACAAGGTGTTAATATTCTTGCAGATGCAACACTTAATACTGCACAAATCGGTATGTTGTTAAAAGCTGGTGCAAGTGAACCTGCTGGTTCTGCTGGTGATCTTATTTACTGGAAAGCTGGTGTTTCATTTAGTGTCGACAATAATTAAAAAGTTGTTGATATAAAAGGTTTTTAGTAATCTGGACGTCCATTTGGACGTCCAGGTATAATTATAGTTTTCATAATAAAAAAGGTATAAAAATATGATTGAAGAACAAGTTGCAATGCCAGAAAAAGTAGAATCTCCTGTCAAAAAAAGCATCACACCTATTGTAAAACCAATGACACCACATGAAATAGCTCAAAAAAATATGGAATATCAGCAAGCAAAAGATGCTGAAAAAGTAAAAGGGCTATTTAAATACTTTGAATGCCCAGGTGGAAAGATGGCATTCAGTTATAGAAAATATAAGAATGAAGAGATTGGCAAATACGAGATGGAAGATAATAAAATTTATACGATTCCACTTGGTGTTGCTAAACATATTAACAATAATATTTGGTATCAAGTACACGGCTATACAATTGATGAACATGGAAAACCAGTAAGTAATATTGCTCAAAAAATTAAACGCTGTGCATTTCAAAGTTTAGAATATATGGACTTAGAAGAAAATGTACGTGGTGGCCAACAAATATTAAATACTTCTAACTTGGCTATTGAAGGATAAAAGGATTAACGATGCCTATCTTAGAAACTCCATATCCAGTTTTTAAACCTTCCATGCGGATTATTTCTAATATAACCAATGATTATCCAGCACTTGTTACAACAATGTTCGATCATGGTTATATTACCGGTATGATTGTACGACTTATTATCCCTCTAGGATATGGCATTGTTAACTTAAACAAAAAATATAGCAATATCATCGTTACAAGTCCTACAACATTTACTATTAATCTTGATACAAGAAATGATGGCATTTATAGTACGCCAACAACAAGCCCTGATAATCTACAATACTGCCAAGCAGTTCCTATTGGTGAAATTAATAGTACATTATTAGCGGCAGTCCAAAACGTATTGCCATATTAATTAAAGGAGATAGTAATGGCAAATGCATCATTACGTACAATACAAGAAAAAGTAAGAATATTAACAGGATCTCTTACACAAGCTACTATGTCTGATGCAGTATTAAATCAGTATATAAATACCTATTTATTATATGATTTTCCTGAAACATTAGCTTTATTCAATCTACGAACTACCTATAGCTTTTACACATCGCCCTTTGTTGATGTCTATTCAACTACGAATATTAGTAGTCCACTTTATGACTTTACGAATAAATATATTATTACTGACAAACCTGTTTATATAGCTGGTTTTCAATCCCAATATTATGAATCTCGTGAACAGTTCTTTGGACAATTTCCTTTAACGAACAGTATTGCTAATATTGGGCAAACTGGCGATGGCACTACTAACTACTTCTTTGGGCTTATCAATACTAACCAAGCATATATACCTAACAATCTTACACAGCAAATATGTTTGCTTAAAAACAATGTTATGTTTAGTTCAGTCGATAGTAATGGTAATGGTCTTGCAATGCAAGATACACCAATTTTGGATGCTACAACAGGACTGCCAACTATCTACGGTTCGCTTTATAATCCATTGCAATATAATGACTTACCGTTTGACCCAATAACTAATCTTAATGGTTATCCAGTTATAACTTTAAGTGCTCCTTATACTGATCAATCAGCATTTCCTACAACAAACTTTATAAATTATAGAACTGGTGAATATTACGTATCATTTATAGCTGCTCCTGCTGCAGGTGTCACGATTAATAGTCAGACCATACAACAAAGCATTGCGCGTCCTATTTCAATATTATTCTTTGATGGTGAGTTTACCGTTCGTCCTGTGCCAGATCAACCATATAAAATCGAGATGGAAGTTTTTACACAACCAACTGAGTTACTGAGTAAAAATCAGAATTTAAAGCTAAATGAGTGGTGGCAAGTGGTGGCATATAATGCCGCAAAAAAAATATTTGAAGATCGTTTAGACTATGAATCGCTTGCTCTTATTATGCCTTCACTCAAAGAACAGGAAATACTTGTTGGTAGAAGAACTATAAAGCAGCAAACAAGCCAGAGATCATCGACTATATACACACAAAGTCTTAATGGCAATGGCAATGGTAATAATAATGGTAATGGCTGGAATAACTATTAAAAGGAGTTAGTATGGCAGCCCCAATTTATACATATTATCCGACCGTACCACAAGGCGCAACGCCATTTAATAATACACAAGCGCCTATATTAAGTAACTTTCAGGCAATAGCAGAGTTACTTGCTGTCAATCATGGAGCGTTTAATACAGAAAATTTTGGTAAACATACTTATTGCACATTACCAAGTAGATCAGAATTACCACCGGTTACACCAACAGATGGCGCTTTATATTGTTCTACCACAACTGATACGTATGGATATGGTCTATATTATGAATATCCAGATGGAACAACAACAAGTGAGATTACAAATCAAACTTCTGAATTAGCTCCTGATTCTGGTATATCTAATACAATTGTTATGCAATCTGGATTTGTAATTTGTCGAGCACAAGTTAATGGAAGCAATGCAAATCCAACAACATTTCTTGCGTCGATTGGAGGTTCAACTAATCCTCCATTTAAAAAATCTCCTATAGTTGGAATTTCTCAAATTTCAGGAGGATATTCTCCTTATACAAGACGTGGTGCTTACAATACAACTCAAACAGGATATACACCTAATATATCTTCAAATAATTTTTGGTCTTTTGTAGCTTTTGGATTTTAATATGGCAACTTATATACCCGATATACCGCAAGGACAGCAACAAATTAATCAAACGACTAATGGTATTCAAGGCAACTTTCAATATATATACGATCTAATTAATATTAATCATGTACCCTTTAATACACTTGATGATTTTGGCAAACATACTTTTATAAATTATGTACAACAAACTGTACCGCCTACAACAAATACTACTGAAATGGCTATGTTTACCATGTTATCTTTAACTACAGGTAAATTAGAGCTATTTGCTCGTTATCCAAATAATGGGGCTATTATACAATTAACAGGTTCAAATGGGCAGTTAAATTCTGATGTTCCTGGTGGCACTTATCTTGCTGGATATAATCCAGACGGATATCAATATGGTGCAGGATTTTGGCAATATTTTCCTGGTGGAGGTTTTATGTTATTTGGAACTATATCAACAGCGTATACAGGTGTAGGAAATGGAAGTACAATAACAGCAAAATTTCCTATTGCTAATGACATACCTACATTTAGTCAAACACCATTTAATATTCAAATAATGAATGGCAATGGTAATCCAGCTGGTTCTTCTGATTCATTTGGATTTTATTCATCTTCAGTCGTCGATACTACAAAATTTACTATTTATAACCAACCAAAATCTTCTGGTTGGTCAGCAAACTGGATGGTTATAGGAGTATAATGCCAAGTCCAATATTTACTTATAGTGCTAATGTTCCACAATCATCGCAATATATACGTGCAACTCAGCAACCTATACTTAATAATTTTCAAGCTATAAGTGAGTTTGTCAATGTTAATCACGTAGGATTTACTAATTCAACAGATTATGGCAAACATAACTTCACTTCATTTCCTTTTCAGGTAACAGATCCTAATACTGGGCCTGTTGAAATGGCTATTTATTGCAAAGAAACACCAGGTGGAACAAATGCTGCTGAAATATTTTATCGTTATCCTAATAATGGTGATGTCATACAGTTAACTAATAATAATTCATTATCTAACTATAGTTTACTTGCTCAAAATGGCTATGCAATACTTACTGATTCAAATGTGGGAATTATATGGGGAAGAGCTGATGGATTAAACGTTGGGGGCACATCACAAAATGATGTAACATTACCTGCTGGAATAAGTACAAGTAATGCATATGGATTATATACACCTATAGGTTCATTTTCATCATCACAACTGATGTATCTTATGACTGGAAGTGCAAGTGGCACTACATTTAGACTTACTCAAAATACATCTGGTAGCCAGGTTAATGGTCCTTCCGTGTATTGGATGTTTATTGGCTCAATACAATTACCATAAAGGAATAATATGGCTATAGATAGATTTCTTATAGGTTACACTGATAATAATTCAGGATTAGAGACGGATGTCCAGCCATGGCTGCTGGCTGACAACGCTTTTGACAATTTAGAAAATGCGTATGTTTGGCGTGGAAGACTACGAAGAAGAATGGGATCTATTTTAATTGGACAATCTCAAACAAGTTCACGACTTCGATATCGATTAGGAACCGTTGATGGTACAGGTATACTTTCAGGCACAGTTCCAGGAACCGTATTTGGCGTAGGACAAATGTTTTCTGTTAATGAAGACTTGTTTACGGTAATTCTTTTAGGAACGCCTACAGGACTGCTTGCAACTAATCCTGCAAAAGCTATGACCTATAA
>Ga0172380_10005748_pt1 | contig 14810 bp, 11 predicted proteins | sample Leawe162metaG_FD_119747 | JGI IMG/M metagenome (GOLD analysis project Ga0172380, IMG submission 119747) | Leachate microbial communities from a municipal landfill in Southern Ontario, Canada - Leachate well 162 metaG | ecosystem: Engineered > Solid waste > Landfill > Unclassified | place...
CCCGCGACGACCGACATCAGGACCATCGCACGGTCAGTGACCTCACCTGGAACACGTTCCGGAACCACCTGGTCCTGGAGTACGAGATCCCGAAGTACGACGGCGACCTGGGCCAGCCCAACGCATACGCCGAAGTGTCGGCGGAGCACGCACACCGCAAGTGCGAGCACCTGCGACGGCACTACGTGTCCCAGGCCGATCGTGACTGGTTCTCGGAGAGCACGTTCATGGGGCTCATGCGCATCCGCGGGATCGAGATGAGATCCGGGAGCGGGTACGCGGAAGGGTTCACCGCACGGAAGGCGACGCTGCGGCCGAGCGCCGCTCGGATCGAACGCGAGGCGCAGGCACCCGCCACCAGCTGCGACCGCACCATCGCAGCGCCCGGCCATCCGCGCGCCGCCACCAGTAAGCCCGCAGTCGCCCAGCGACGGAGATCGCGAGAATGATCGCATCACGCGCCATCCAGACCATGTGTCCTTCATGCCACGACCGCACCGGCGACGTCTTCTACGAACAGTGGAATGTCCCGGTCACCAGTAATCGCATCTTCCTGACGCGCGAGGAAGCGATGGCCTGCGAGCGTGGTGATATCCGCCTGGCCTTCTGCCATGCCTGCGGGTTTATCTCCAACATCGCATTCGACCCAGGGTTCCGCGCGGACGATTCGGAGACGACACAGGCCGGCTCCCCGAAGTTTCGCGAATACTCCTCGACGCTCGCTCGGACGTGGATCAAGCGCCACGGCCTCCAGGGGAAGACCGTCCTCGAGATCGGATGCGGCCGGGGCGAGTTTCTGCAGGCCATGGTCGAGAACGGCGTCGCCCACGCCATCGGTGTCGACCCAGTCCTGGTGTCTGGCCCTGCTCACTCCGCCGCCGGCGATGACCGCTTCAACTGGATCGCGGGGGACTACCAGGCCGACCATCTGACTGACGACGTGCGTGCGCTCATCTGCCGGCACACGCTGGAGCACATCCCTGACACCGCAACATTCCTGGACGCCGTGCGCGAGTCGATCGGCGACCGCGACATGCCCGTCCTGTTCGAGGTGCCGGACATCCTCCCGATCCTGCGCAGCGTCGCCATCCACGACATCTACTACGAGCACTGCGCGTACTTCAGCGCCGGATCGCTCGCTCGGGCGTTCGCCCGCGCCGGATTCGCCGTCGAGCGGGTCACGCGAGCGTACGACGGACAGTACCTGCTCCTGGAGGCTCGTCCGACGTCGATCCCACAAGGCGAACCCGCTGAGGACGACCGTCCGAGCACCTGGCAGGCTACCGCGGCCTTCCGCCTGATCCACGAGCAGCGCTCGCGGGCTGCGCGCAAGATGTTCACCGACCTGGCCGCCGAAGGGCGCCGCATCGCCTTCTGGGGGGCCGGCTCCAAGGCGACGGCCTACCTCACCACACTCCAGCTCGACGACGAAGTCCAGTGCGTCGTGGACATCAATCCACGCAAGCAGGGGACCTTCATCCCCGGGACGGGACACCCCGTCGTGGCGCCCGCCGATCTTGTCTCGTATCGGCCGGACGTCGTTGTGGTGATGAACGAGATATACCGCGAGGAGATCGCGGAGATCCTGCAGGACCTCGGGGTCGATGCTGACCTGATCGGGGTAGGTGGCCATGCCTGAGGTCCTGCCAGTACCGCGAGTGAGCGTCGGGATGCCCGTCTATAACGGCGAGCGATACCTCGCGCTGGCATTGGACTCGCTTCTGGCGCAGGAGTACCGCGACTTTGAGCTGATCATCTCCGACAACGGCTCCACCGACGGCACGGAGGCGATCTGCCGATCCTACGCGGCACAGGATGCCCGTATCCGGTACGTGCGCCAACCCAGGAACATGGGTGGCGCCTGGAACTTCAGCGAGGTTGCCCGCCTGGCCCGCGGCGAGTATTTCCGCTGGGCATGCCACGACGACCTCTGCGCTCCCTCGCACCTCCGACGGTGCGTGGAGGTCATGGAAGCGTCGCCGCCATCCGTCGTGCTGGTCTACACGCACACTCTACGGCTCGATGCATCCGGTATCGCCGTTGGCGAGTCCCGAGAGGGGCTGGATACGCGCGGCCTGCCGCCGCACGCTCGCTTCCGACGCGTGGCGGAGCGGCTCCGCTACGCAAACATGCTCTATGGCCTGATGCGACGCGACGCTCTGCTCTCTACGGACCTGATCGGCCCGTACGAGTCCTCCGACTACGTGCTGCTGGCGCAGTTGTGCCTTCTGGGCACCTTTGCGGAAGTGCCGGAGTTCCTCTTCCATCGACGGATTCACCCCGGTATGTCACGGAAGGCCAATCTCACACCCACGGCGGTGGCGCAGTGGTTCTCACCGTCCAACAGCAGCCGGGTATATGTCCCGCACGTACGCCTGTTCAAGGAGTACACCCGCTCCGTCCTCCACGCCCCCCTCGCTATAGGCGAGCGCGCACGTACGGCGATCGCGCTCTGGTTCTGGCTGCGCCGGGGCATGCGACCGCTATTGAAAGAGCTAGCCCTGGCTTTGCCACGCGGCAATCGCGCGTATCGGTGATCAACATGTCCTCCGCACGTCCCCTCCGCGGCCAAGTCCGTGACCTGCTCGGTCGCGGTCGACGGCAGACGCAACGGCTGGTGCATCCTCGCGCTGGCGGGAGCAGCCTGGGAGAGCGGGTAGCCGTCAACAGCGGATGGCTCATCGCCGAGCGCCTGCTGCGGATGGGCGTGGCGTTCGTGATCACCGTCTGGGTCGTGCGCCAGCTCGGCCCCACCAACTACGGCCTGCTCGCGTATGCGCTATCGATCGTGGCGATGATCGACGTTGTCGCGTCGATGGGATTCCGGATCGTCCTCGTACGAGAATTGGTGGAGACGCCGGAGCAAGAAGCAGACCTGGTAGGCACTGCACTCGCTGTCAAGGTCGTGGGCAGCCTGCTCGCCGCGGCGGTGGTGATCGGGTTTGCCTGGGTCGGCGGCGCAGATGCCACCTCGCTCCAGATTATCGCGGTGCTCGCGCTCGGCCTGCCGCTGGGCGCATTCTCGGTATTCGACGTCTCTTTCCAGGCCACCTTGCAGTCGCAGTACGCCGTCGCGGCAAGGGTCGCGGGGCTCGCACTCGCCTCGCTCCTCCGGATCGTGTTCCTGCTCCTGGACGCACCGGTGCTGGCCTTCGCCGCCGCCAGTGCGATCGAGCTCGCGACGGTCGGCATCGCGTTCGCTGTCCTCTATGGACGGCTTGCCCTACCGCTTCGTGCCCTGCAATTCCACCTCGGCACCGCACGGCGGCTGGTGGTCATGTCGTGGCCGTTCCTGGCCTCCGCGATGGCGGCGGCGGTCTACCTCAAGATCGACCAGATCATGCTCCAGAACATGGTCGGCTCGCGCGAAGTGGGCGTGTATGCCGCGGCCGCCCGACTCTCGGAGATGTGGTACTTCATCCCCATTGCCCTCTCGAGCTCGATGTTCCCGATGCTCGTGGCCCAGCGGATGGAAGATCCCCGCGCCTATAGCCGAGGTCTGGGGGATGCGTTCGGGATCGTGCTCTGGATCGCAATCCCACTTGCTGTGGGGACGACGATCATCGCGACGCCCCTCATCGGGATGCTCTACGGCGCCGAGTACGCGCGCACGGACGACATCCTGCGCGTCCATATGTGGGCCGCCCCCTTCATCTTCATGAACGTGATGCTCGGACGAGCGCTGATCCTGGAGGGTCGGCGCGGCGTGGAACTCAGTCGCCACGTGACGGGCGCGGTCGTGAACATCGCGTTGAACCTCCTCCTGATCCCGCTGTTCCACGGCATGGGCGCAGCAGTCGCCACGCTAGTCTCGTACGCGGTGGCCTCGTACTTCGTGTGCTTCGCGATACCGTCGCTCCGCCCCCATGGGCTCTTGATGTCGCAGGCGCTGGGATTCCCCCTCCGCCTGTGGGCACAGCACACCGGGACCTCCGGCGGGGCTGCCACGCTCCAACCTCATCCGGCCCCTCCCCTGCCCGCCCTTCATCGAGGTGATGTCGAACTATCGAAGTCGAACCAGGACACGCCGGTGAGCGGGTCCCGAAAGGGACAGCCGAACTCGGACCGTCCTGCCAACCGCAGTGCTGACGTCGATGCGGCAGGAGAGGAGTAGGCGATGCGTACCGGACGAGATCGTGCCCGGCGGGTCCTGTTTATCGTGGAGAACCTTCCTGTGCCCTTCGACCGGCGCGTCTGGCAGGAGGCCACCACACTGCACCGCCAGGGCTACGGCGTGAGCGTCATCTGCCCGAAGGCCTCCGGATATGAGCGCTCCCATGAAGTCATCGATGGCATCGCGATCTATCGCCATCCGCTGCCCTTCGAGGCGACGGGGTGGCTCGGGTATCTGTTGGAGTACGCCGTCGCGCTGTTCTTCCAGTTCGTGCTGGCATGGCGGGTGTTCTTCACGCGCGGATTCGATGCCATCCACGCCTGCAACCCACCGGACACGATCTTCATCGTGGGTGGCTTCTTCAAGCTCTTCTTCGGGAAACGCTTCATCTTCGACCATCACGATCTCTCGCCGGAGCTGTACCAGGCCAAGACCGGTAAGCAGAGAGGTACGCTCCATCGCGTGCTGCTGTTGCTGGAACGCCTGACGTTCCGCGTGGCCGACGTGAGCATCGCCACAAACGACTCCTACCGCGCGGTCGCCGTGGGGCGCGGTGGCATGGACCCTGCGGACGTTTTCGTAGTCCGTTCGGGCCCAGACATGAGCCGTGTACAGCGACGCGCGCCGAACGTCGACCTCCGCCGAGGGCATCGCTACCTGGTCACCTATGTCGGGATCATGGGGCCGCAGGACGGCGTCCCGCTCCTGATCGAGGCTGCGCGCTACCTCGTGCGGGACCTCCGCTGCGATGCGCAGTTCGTGCTCGTCGGCGGCGGTACCGAGTTCGACCGAGTCCGCGACCTGGTCGCGGAGTACGGACTCGAAGACTGCGTCACGCTCACCGGGCTCCAGCCGCCTCACTCGGATGTCTTCCTGGACGCGTTGAACACCGCCGACGTCGGTGTGGCACCGGACCCGCCGAACCCGATGAACGACAAGTCCACAATGAACAAGACCCTGGAGTACATGGCCTTCGGCAAGCCTGTCGTCCAGTTTGAACTGACGGAAGGCCGGGCGTCGGCCGGTCCAGCGGCGCTGTACGCACGCGGCGAGGATGCACATGACCTCGCCCACAAGATCGAAACCCTTCTCGAACACCAGGACATGCGCGAAGCGATGGGCCGACTCGGACGTGAGCGGATTGAGACGACCCTCTCCTGGCAGCACCAGGAACCTGCGCTGCTGAACGCCTACGACCGCGCATTCGTCCGCCGGGCGCGGAGCGGAGCGGTGCGTCGCGCAGGGACCGCCCGGTGACTTCCCGCTCCGTCAAACGACGCCGGCGAGGTCTGCCGGGTCCGCTGCAGGACGCCGAGCAACGCCCGCACCTCGTGCTGATGGTCGACGACGGAACCCCCGGAGGCATCCGTAGGTCGGTGGAGTACCTGGTGGCGGAGTGGCGTACCTCGGACGGCACGCCCGAGGTCGACCGCATTGCGCTGCGTGGCGCGGGTTCACTCGCCGCCGCCGTACCGGTCTTCCTGTCGTCCCTGGCACGGACAGCGGTACGGATGGTGTGGCGCCGGCCAAGTGTCGTCCATATCAACGTGACGCAGCGCGGCAGTACGGCGCGCGCCCTCGCGATCGTCGCACTGGCCCGTGCTGGAGGTGTCCCAACCATCATCCATCTGCACAGCAGCGAGTATCGGGCCTTCGTGGAGACAGCCCCGGCGCCCGCGGTGGCGCTCATCCGCTGGATGTTCAACGCCGCTAGCCGCGTCCTCGTCCTGGGGGACGGTTGGGCCGACTACGTCCACACTGCCCTCCGGGTGCCCCACGATCGCCTGCTGGTGGTGCCGAACGCCGTACCGGGGCCCGGCGATGCTGAGCTGCAGTGGAACAACGGGGAACCACGGCTCCTATTCCTCGGCCAGCTCGGCCGGAGGAAGGGCGTGCCGGACCTCATCGAAGCGCTTGGCCGACCGCAGGTCGCCGCGCTGCCCTGGCAGGCTGTCCTCGCCGGTGACGGCGATCCCACTCTCTACCGAGAACAGGCGCGACAGCTGCAGATCGAAGATCGGATCCACTTCTGCGGCTGGATCGAAACCGCAGAGGTTCGACGACAGCTACTGCAGGCGGATGTCCTTACGCTTCCGTCGCATGCCGAGGGGCTGCCGCTCGCGGTACTCGAGGGCCTGGCCTACCGCCTGGCAGTAGTCGCGACACCCGTGGGTGCGGTCGCCGAGGTCATTCGCGACGGAGAGACCGGGCTGCTGACACCGCCGGGCGATGTGGACGCGTTGGCCGCTGCCCTCAGCGCCGTGCTGGCGGACCGCGCTCAGCGCGAGCGGCTCGCGGCGAACGGTCGCGAGGCGTGGGAAGCAGCACACGACATCACGGTGTATGCGAGACGGATGACCGAGCTGTACGACGAGATGACGTCGGGCGGCCGATAACGCTTGCTCCGGCCTCCGCTGGCTTCACATCGGCAGCGCGCGCTGTCGCGGACTCTGCTCCGTGCGTGAGCGTCCAACCCACGAGCGCCGCCAGCACATACGCGGGCGCGGTATTGAACGACACGTGGGTCACCAGTGAATGCATGCTCACGCCGAGCATCACTGCGAGCACCGCGCCCGCCAGCGACGAGTTTGATCCGCGACGCCATAACGAGACGATCCGGGCCATTAGCGCCAGGTAGCCGATGGACAGCAGGGTCGCGCCAAACACGCCCGTCTCCACCAGGAAGCGCACCGGATCGCTATGGGGTAGATGGCCGAGCGGCGTCACAAGGTCGTAGGTGCTGCCCAGGCCGTGGCCGAGCCAGGGGGATTCGCGCCATTCCTCCATCAGGCGGCTCCAGTTCACCAGGCGCCACTCGAAGGAGTTGTTGCCGGCACCGCCGTCGTTGACCGTCAGCGACGTGGACTCCAGCTCCGAGACACGACTGATGCCCAGCGGATCCAGGACGAACATCCCGATGATCACCAGCGCGGTCAACGTCATGGCCACGCGCGTGGGGGCGCCTGCTCGCTGCAGTGCGCCAAACGCAAGCAGCGTCACGATCGCCTGAGCGAGGCCACCGAGGCTGCGGGTCAGCATGATCGCGACAAGGAATAGCAGCGCGGCAACGAGGTAACGCGCACCTCCGCGGTCGAAGATCGCACGCCAGAGCGCGATGGGCATCGCGATCCCAAAGAAGATCGAGGCAGCGTTCGGATGTGACATCGTCCCGCGAGGTCTGAACTCCCCGGCGACAATGGCCGCCCAGTTGGTCATCGACTCGAACAGGACGAGCCCCGCCGGAATCAGCGCCGCGACCACGACGATCGTGGCCATGCGAGACGCAGTCAGAGACCGGTCCGCGTTCGCTGCCATGACGGCAACGGCCACGATGGATGAGGTCCGAACGACCTCACGGATCAGGGAGTCGTCCATCCCGTAGTTCAGCACCCCGATGCCAAACCAGTAGCCGACTCCGAGGAGGACGCCCGAAGCGAGGATCACGCCGTGCACCGTGTCTGTGCGTCGATAGAGCCTCAGGAGCACTTGCGCCAGCGCGCCGAAGATCAGGAGGAGGCCGATCAACGCGCCGGAGTTGAGCCCGGCGACGATCGATCGATCGGCAAACATGTCGCTGACTCCTCGGACCAGAAGCACCGAGCCAAGCGACAGGTACGACGGCGCGAGGATGAGCCACGGGGCCACTGCGCATGCCGCGGTGCCGACCAGGACGACCCATGTCGTGGCCGCGGCAAGGGCGCCGGCCACGATCGACATGACAGAAGCGATCAGCGCGACGAAGAAGGGGCGGACGGCGACACTGGGCCGCCGCCACGCCTCAGCGGAGTGGAACTGCATTGTTCATCGGCCTGTGGGCGTCGCCCATCAGCCCCTCTCGGACGGCGGTTGCGAGCAACCTCAGCCGATGCCAGCGGTCTCCGCAGAGCAACGCGCCCGCGACCTCGCGGGCAATCACCTTACCGACGCCGTTCCACAGCGGCTCGCGGTGGTACAGGCGCCACATCAGGAGTCGGTTCCGCAGCACGTAGTATCGATGTCCCGGCGTTCCGGCAGGGACCTGCCGCTGGCCCAGGAGCCAGAACCGCCGGTAATGAGGTTCATGGTGGACCGCCCTGGCTCCCGGGACGTAGAACGGCGGATATCCGTTCGCCGCCAGGCGCAGGCAGAACTCCACGTCAGGCCCACCAAAGAAGAGGTCCTTCCGAGGCCCCCCGACCTTGCGAATCGCGTCCGCACTCACCGTGAGCCCGTGGAACGCCATATCGCGCGCCGGAATCGGCTCCGCCGGAAGATCGGCAGGGCTGGCATAGGGTCGCCCGTCGGGCTGATACAGCTCCCAGACGAACGACTGCTCGTCCGGGGACACGACCACGGGGCCGAGGGTGGCATGCGACAGCCTCGTTGAGATCTCGCGCTCGAGCACCTCGAACGTATCAGGACGCAGGAGGCAGTCGTCGTCCACGAAGACGACGTGCGTCGCGCCGCGCGCGAGCGCGATATCTGCCCCGATGCCGAATCCGCCGGCGGCGCCCGTGTTCCAGCCGGGGCGCACCAACTCGACCGCTCCCTCCGGGAGCGCGCCTTCGAAGTCAGACTCTGGCGTGTTCTCTACGAGGATGATCGCGTCGGGCGGGCGAGTCTGCGCCAGGAGTGCATCCAGCGCCAGCCGTGCGACCTGGGGACGGCGATACGTCGCCACGACCGCAACCATGCACAGGGACGAAGCGGCGTCCGCCCGTGCGGGCGTTGGGCCTCGCGAGGCACCAAGCATCGGCAATTGGGGTTCCGGTTCCACCATTCGAGTCTATGCACGCGCGGTGGTCGGAAAGTCGCCCTTTGTGCCCAAAAGACGGTCGGAAACCCGTTGGAAAACGCCTTCTCAACATCCGCTCAACCCCTAGATGGCCGGATAGAAGGGAGCCAAGAGTCAAGCACGCCGAACGGCCAGAACGAGATGAACCAAGCATGATCCGACACCGGACACGTGGTGCCGCTGAGGCAGCCCGGAGCTCCGCGCCGCCGTTCGCCGCGCGCGATCTCCACCAGACAGGTATCGAGCGGATTGAGCTCCGAGGTTACTCACATGCATGACATGCCGTACCTGGATCTGGCGCGCCGGTGGTTGCTCGTCGTCCTGATCGCGACAGGTCTGGGGGGCGCCACGGCGCTGTTCGTCTCCGGGCGGATCACACCTACCTACGAGACCACGGCCACGCTGCTGGTGAACCAGCAGGCGCAGGAGGGCATCCTGCAGCGCGCCGACATCGAGACGGGCGCGATGCTCGCAGCGGTCTACACCCAACTGATCCCCACACAGCCCATCCTGGATCTCGTGGCTGCTGACGGTTCGCTAGACCTCACGCCCGGCGAGATTGGTGAGCGCCTGGAGGTCGAGCAACTGGGCCAGAGCCAGCTCATCCTCATCCGTGCGTCGGACTCCAGCCCGGAGCGGGCTCAGCAGATCGCCAACACCGTCGCCGCGGTGTTCATCTCGTCCACCGACACCGGCCTCCGCAGTGCGAGCGCCCAGGTGACCATCGCCGAGGCAGCGTCCGTGCCGGGGTACCCCGTGTCACCCCGAAAGAGCCTCAACGCCGCGGGAGGCGCAATGCTCGCGTTTGTCGCGTGCGTCGCACTGATCGCGCTCATCGAGTACCTGGACGACAGCGTGAAGCGGTCGCGCCAGGTGGCGGCGCTCGGAGCGCGGGTGCTCGGCGAGGTGCGCACACGCGTCCCAAAGACCGCGGCTCCTGGCTATATCGCGGCGGACGCTGACCCGGCGACCGCCGAGGCCTACCGCTACATCCGTACCGCGCTCTCGACGAGCCTCGGAGTCGAGGAGGGGGAAGGATTCGAGCATTCCGTCGTGCTCGTGACCAGCCCAACCCAATCTGCGGCAAAGAGCCCGGCTACCGGGAACCTGGCCGTCATCTTCGGGCTCGCGGGCTATCGCACGCTGCTGATCGAAGCCAACCTACGCTCGCCGCAGTTGCATCAGACGTTCGCGACCAGCAATGACGTGGGACTCACGTCCATCCTCACCGGCGGCCTCTCAGCCAGGGACGCTATCCGGGTGACATCGCATCGTGGCGTGTCGCTGCTACCGGCCGGACCGCTGCCCGCGCATGCCGCCGATCTGCTGGGATCGGCCGGAATGCGCACACTCCTGCGGGAGTGCCAAGCGGACTACGACCTGGTAATCGTGGACAGCCCCGCGATCCTCGAAGTGGCGGATGCGGCCGCGCTGGCGGCTGCCGCAGACGTGGCCGTCATTGTTGCGCAGGGTGGGAGGACCAAGGCGCACCAGCTCCGCGACGCGGTCGCGAAGCTTGAGAGCACGGGCTGCATGATCGCCGGGGTCATCCTGGATCACACGCGCGGCGGGACACAGCCAACGGAGAACCTTCGCACCGAGGAACAGCCGCTGCGGCTTGTACCTCCCGGCCAGACGCAGCCCCGGAACGAGGAGTCTCCCCCGTCCGGGACCGCGACCCTACCGGCCACCCGAAACGAACGGCCGCGCGCCACGCGCGTGCAGCCGTAAGTGACGAGAGTCAGGGATTGACTAGCGACAGCCCGTCGGCGCCTTCGAGGATGCGCACATCATCGAAGAAGAGCTTGGTGGGCTGTCCGTAGATGCCCCACTTGCTGTACGTGACGTCACGCTCCCCCAGCGTGCGTCCCTCGTAGGCAACCTTCTTCACGTCGTCCACGTACACCTCGAACACACCGGAGCCATCCCGCGTCCAACGGATGTGGAACGCCACGTCGTACCAGCGCTCCGTAGAGAACTTCCAGCGCGCCAGCTCCTCGAACTGAGGGTTGCCGCCTGAGTCGCGCTCCGGAAGCTTGCGACGGACCCAGAGCTCCTGGGTCCGCGCATCCAGGTGGAGGCTGAACATCGGTGAGCCTTCGTCAGCGAACTGGAAGACGATGCGGTCGTTCCAGGTGGAGTTCGTGCCCTGGTTGTAGTCCGACGGGAAGTAATACGAGATCCCGTGCCACCGCTCCGTGCCCGGCCCCGAGATGTGGTCGTCCCCATGCCACTCCGCGCGGAACCCTCCCCCACTCCATCGCGGATCCTCGGGCCGCAGGATCGCGTAACCGGCGCTGCTTCCGGTCCGGGCAGCCTCGCCGGTGACGCCCAGGCCGTTCGCAGAGGTCTGCATCCCGTGGTCCGAGAACGTTCCAGCTTCGTAGGTCACCGCGCGAAGCAGGCTGGCATCCCCAGCGCTGGCCGGCGCCGCTGGCACCTGAGTGGTCGCTGCCGTCGGCGCTGCCGTGGGCGCTGCCGCAACGGTCGGTCCGGAGGGGATAGGTGTCCCCGACCGGTCGCCAGCGGCGGGAGGCGCCGGCGCATCCTGACCCCCACGTCGCAGCCACACCACGCTGGTTGGCTCCAGCCCGTTGATCGCCAGGGTGTTGGCGTGCGCGGGCGCACCGGGGATGTACGACAGGTACTCCTGACTGGTGACGTTGAAGACGAGGACCGTCGAGACCTCGAAGTCCTGCGCTTCAATGAGGGCGGTCACGGACGGCGTTCCCGCTGGACCAACGGTCAGGTCCCCTTCGGCCGGCGACACCAGCGCCTGCGGCGACGAAAGACCTCGAGCTGGTGCAGGCAAGGCCCAGACCAGACCTTCGCGTCGATCGAGGGGATCGCGTCGCACCCACACCACTACGTCGGCGCGGAGCTGGTCGACGAAACGACGGTTCACCGCGTGGCTGGCCCCCGGTATGTACGTCGCCCAACGCTGCGAGGAGATATCAAACGTACCGAGGGAAGTCGCGCGGAACGGGATCGAGGCGATCAACGTCCCCACAGAATTGGTTGAGGAGAGTGTGGTGGAGAGACCACCGGGTCGCGGAACCGCGGCAACCTCTACCGCAGTTTCATCGAATGTCGGCTCCACCGTGAGCGGAGTGGACTCAGGGATGCGAGCGCCGACAACAATGCCGGCGGGTGAGATCTGCACTGCGAGGACGATGCCAGCGAGGATCACGAGGATCCCCAGCCGGCGGCTCAATCCGATCCGAATCAGTTTACTGAGTGTGCGCATCGCGCTCTGCCCTTCCCCCGGCCCAAACAACGTCTGGGGTCGCGGAACTGGTAGTCGCCGTCTGGCAACAACTCGCCGGACGCTACGTGCCACGCTTCCGAAAGGACATCAGGGATCGGGGCGATGGTTTAGTGATGAGGGGCAGATCCTATGCGCCCGCACGGAGCAGCTGGCCTACAGGCGCTGATCCAGGAACTCGCGAGATCATCTTGCGATCGTCGTGACACTCCGCGTTCCTCGATTGTCCTCTCCACCATCTCTCAACGTTTCGCAGATTGAGAACCCCTATATTCTGAATCTGACGATTATTGAGGGCGGCTGGTATGCGCATCCACGGTCTAATGCTGATCAAGGACGAGCGAGACGTCATCGACGAGACCCTCGCGGCGGCGGTTCAGTGGTGCGACCGTATCCACGTCTTCGACAACGGCAGCACGGATGGAACCTGGGAGCGGATACAGGAGTTCGCGCGTGACAACTCGCGGGTACTCCCGTTCAAGCAAGACCCAGCCCCGTTCAGCCAGAGCCTCCGCGGCGAAATCTTTCGACACGCCCGCTCCACGGTCGACGTCGGCGACTGGTGGTGTGTCCTCGATTCGGACGAGATCTACATCGATGATCCGCGGGACTTTCTCCGGGATATTCCTGCGCGTTATGGCGAGGTATGGAGCTCTTCCTACCAGTACTACTTCACGGACCGTGATCTTCAACGGTATGAGGCTGACCCTGCCGGGTTTCTCCAGACACCGATCCAGGAGCGTCTTCGGTACTACCTGAATAACTGGTCAGAGTCGCGTTTCATGCGCCATCACCCGGGCCTGGTCTGGCCAGAGGACCGTGCTGGGCATCCCGTGGGGAAGCGCCCGGTGGGTCTACTTCGCACGGCACCGATTCGCATCCGATTAAAGCACTATCAGTATCGCTCTCCGGAGCAGATACAATCGCGGATATCGGCACGCGAGGGCGTGCGCGGAAGCTACCGCCACGAGCAGGATCGAGACTGGCTGGCGCACCTCCTTGGCGGCCCCGTGGGCGCCCTGAAGGCGGGTCCCCTCTCTTGGGAGGATCGCATCGTCCCCGCTGTGTCATTGCACTACGATGCCGGAGATGGTGTTTATGTCGCCGGCGCGCGCCTGCCTTCGATCCCCGGCGACAAGATTGGCCTCCGCAGAGCCAAACACCGGGCTGCTTCGGTACGTTGGAAGGTTATGGGGCAACTTCGTCGCGGCTTCTGACGGACATCCCCCCAAGAAACGAACAATCCGCGCGTCTGTGGACAACTTATTGATGCCGGGACGAGCAGAATCAACCTCTGCTCAACCCGAGATGTGCATCATGTAGATAGGCGGCAAACCACATCATTGGAGTGGTTGCGATGTTGGTACTAGTTGGTGACGCTGAACAGGAATATGGCGAGGTCATCGGCGAGCTGCTCCGATGCCAGTCGCACCGGGTGGTCCTTGCCGCGAGCCTTGATTCATTTCAACGGTTCTTGGAACGATCTTCTGCGGATCTGATCGTGATGAGCACATCGCTGCTTCGGGATGCCCCGCAGCACGCGATACGGCGCATCCGAACGGAGCAGTCCACGCCGATCATCCTGACCTTCGAACACGAAGGACCAGCAGTGATCTCAGCGTGCTTCGACGCCGGTGCGGACGACTGCATCCGTAAGCCGTTCCATCCGAGCGAATTCGCCGCACGGGTGGATGCGGTGGCTCGCCGATACTCTCGGCAGAACCCCGCCTACCGGGCGGATGCAGTGGATCGGATTCCGGAAAGCGGCATCCACCTGGACCACATCAACGGCCGCGTATACGGCAACGGAGTCGACGTCCACTGCAGCCAGCTTGAGTACCAGATTCTCCGGGCAATGTTGGAAGCCGGGGGACAGGTACTCAGCTACGCCGCGTTGAACGAACGAGTCTGGGGCTACTCCAGCCTTCACGATGGGACGTTGATCAAGGGTCACGTGAGCTCGATCCGCTCGAAGCTTCGTGCCGCCGGATGCGACCCGGACATCATTAGGACGGTGTACGGGGTCGGATACGGACTCACGACCGACGCCCAGGCCGACATTGAGCCCGCCGTGCTGAGTGCGTAGACACACTCAGCGGTGAGGGCGATGTCCCTTCCCGTTGACTGCATAGAACCTAGTCTCCGGAGACCATGCGCCGACCTGGCCGGTCAGGTGAGTGGGCACCGATCTGGAGATACCGCTCTGGGCTCGAACGTCCAACGCCGAGCACAGAGCATCCAGGAGCGCTGAGATGCTGATAGCGATCTACGACGATACTGATCCACTCTTCGCGCACCTGGTCCTGAGTGTCGCGCGCCGGCGAGGGCACACAGCCCGCACGGTCATGCAGTTGGGGCACATAAGGAACGTATTCCCGTCCGACCCGGACGGGATTGTGATCGGCGTGGCCCACGTCGACCAACACGTCGTTGAGCAGATCGCGCGAGTGCGGGAACGTCAGCCGGACGCCTTCGTCCTGGTCGTCGCCGAGGATGCGAATGCCGCGGCCACGATCTCTGCGCTTGAGCAAGGCGCCAGCGACATCCTTCGAAAGCCGGTGCTCCCTCGCGAGTTGATCATCCGGATCGAGCGAGGACACCCAACCCAGGATCGCCGCACTGAGGGCGCGGTGCGTGTCGCAGACCTGGAGGTCGAC
>Ga0172380_10005749_pt1 | contig 14808 bp, 16 predicted proteins | sample Leawe162metaG_FD_119747 | JGI IMG/M metagenome (GOLD analysis project Ga0172380, IMG submission 119747) | Leachate microbial communities from a municipal landfill in Southern Ontario, Canada - Leachate well 162 metaG | ecosystem: Engineered > Solid waste > Landfill > Unclassified | place...
CGCGCCGCCTCACCGGCGGCGAGCGCGGCGGCGACGCCTTCCTCGCGGGGGATGTCGATGTCGATGATGTATTGTCGTTTCGAGGTCGAATAGAAGCGCGGGACGACGCCGTCGGCCACCTTGAAGGACACACGCGATGCGGCGCCGACACGGCTGTCGATGCCCAGCAACTGCTTGGGCATGGCAGCCTTCAGCTCGGACAGGTCGACCGGCACCGGCCAGTCGAACTCGATATAGCCGCTGCTCTCGCTGAGCTTGAACCGGGCTTCGGTGTCGGTGCTCCAGTCGAACTGCAGCCTGAGGAATGTCGGGTTGCGCCCCACCCTGAGCGTGGGGATCGGGTTGAGCAGCTTTGCCTGTTCGGCCTTGCGCCGCTGCTCGGCCAGGACCGAAGCCCGTTTGCCGCGTTCGGCCAGTTCGGCCACCACTTCCGGCGGCAGCGCCGGCGGCAGGCCCTGCCAGTTCAGCGGCAGCAGATCAATGAACAGGCGCTCCCCCGCCTCCATGCTGTTGAGGATGAACTTGCCGCGCAGTCCGAAGCGGATTCCCCTGCGGTCGGGATCGACCTTGGCGGCGGAGATATGATCGGGCAGGCTGACCGCGACATCGGGCAGCGTCGCATCGATCGGCTGCTCGAACTCGATGGCGACGATACCGTTCTCGTGTTTCACCTTGTACGGCGGCAGGTCGAGGCGCTCGGGGAAGGCCAGCACCATCCGCGCGAACCCGTCTTCCCTGGTGGCGACGAGTTTCGCCGCGTCCGCTGCAGCAGCAACGGTTGGAAGTAACAGCAAGAGCGCCAGCGCTCCGGCGTGCACCAGGACGGCAACCGTCCGTTGCCAATAGGCCGGAGAGACTCTCATCGTCGGCTTCTGCTGACTCTTACCGCATTCTGGTCAGGACCATAGCGGCCGCGTGTTTAACGGCCAATGAACTCGACCCGCGGAATTGCCGGGACCGGCCCTGCCGTCGCCCAGCGGTCTACTGCCCCACGATCTGCGGCAACGCGGCAAGGTTCTGCTCAGCGGCGCCCGCACCAGCTTCGCCGTCCTCGGCCGCCATGCTGGCCGTGAGTTCCTTGGCCCTTTGGGGCTGCATCCGGGCCATGATCAGCGCCATCTTGCGCGGCGTCACCGCGCTCGCGACCCGCAGCAGCACCGGCATCTCCAGTTCGTCGAAGATGGCGGCGGCTTCCTTCGGCTTCATCGTCTCGTACATCGCGACGATAGCGTTGAACTGGCTGTCGTCGCTGGCCTTCTTTGCCTCGACCAAAGCCTTGACCCGTGCCTCGAGCGCTTCGAGCGCGGTGGTGCGCTCGGCAATCCGCTTCTCGGCCGCCTCGACCAACGCCAGGCGCATCTCGATTTCCGCTTCGCGGGAGTCGAGTTCCGTCCGCCGCGCACCGAGCCGCGCGATCACGGCCTCCTGGCTGCCGGCAGCTCCGTCCGCCAGCGGCACGACGTTGCCGTTGCCGTCCAGCGTCGTCGGCAGCGCGTCGCCGCCGGCGCCAACGCCGGGCGCACAGCCGTCGGCGCCCCCCTCGGGCTCGCCCGCTGCCGGATTGGGCCCCTGCGGGGCGACCGCGGCGCCGGGCAGGCAGGGCGCCGCTTCGCCCAGGATGCCGTCGGTCCCGCCGGTGGCATGCCCGCTTTGGACGGCCGCCGCGTCTTCTTCCGCGGCGTCGTTGCTTGGCAGCGGCAGGGTCGGCGCCGCGTCCTGCAGCGTCGGACTGGTGTCGGCGGCGGTCGTGTCCAGCGGCCCCGTGGACCCGGCGTCGCTCTGGCTGCCCGCGCCCGCCGCCGCCACCATCGTTGTCCCGGTCAGCACATAGCCCCCGGAGGTCACCAGCCCCAGCCCCTTGAGCAACAGCAGGGCGGCGGCGGACAGGATGACGACGGGGAGCAGCCGGACCGACTTCACGCAGCGCGTCCCTTGGTGCGCGGGCGCATCGCCAGTTGCTGCAGGGCGGACTGCACCTTGTTGGGCTCGACCAGCCGGTCATCGGCCGGCTGGGTGCCATGCGCCGCCTTGGTGATTCTCGCGATCTTGTCCATGAGCTGCTGGCCGGCGGTCACGTGGTTGGCGAGTTCGATGCCGAACTTCTCCGCCTCCTCCAGCCGCCCGTTGAGAACCATGTCCGCTTCGAGGGCCGCGGTCTTGAGTTCGTGCACCGCCGCGTTGGCAAGCGTCGTGGCCTGCACCAGGTCCGTCACCATCTTGCGCAGCGTGTCGCGATCGGCATGAAGCGACTTCAACCTCTGGTTCAATATAATACAGTATCCGATTGTTGTTGCGAGCAGTATCGCCACCGCCGTTTCAACAATAATGCCTAATGAAAGCCCGAACATCAGCGCCCCTCTATGGTCTCGTCTATGGCCTCGAACGCAGCCATCGTCACCTTTGGCGGATTGAGCGGCCGTGCCACCCGCACCGAAACACTGTCCCCCATGTGCCCCATGATCGCATCGGTGAGGTCGACCTCGCCGCAGCGCAGCTTGACCGGATCGGTCGGCGCCCGGTCGAACATCAGCGTGTCCCCAGGGCGCATGCCGAGCACGCGGCTCAGCGGCAGCTCGACCTCGTGCAGGATCGCCTCCAGTTCCACGTCCGCGGCAAAGATTTCGGTGGCGAGATGGCCTTCCCAGATCGGGTCGCGGCCAAATTTTTCGCCCATGTACATCTGCAGCAACTGCTCGCGGATGGGTTCGATCGTGGCGTAGGGCAGCAGGATTTCGATCTTGCCGCCGCGTTCGTCCATCTCGATCCTGAGTTCGATGAGGATGGCGGCGTTGGCCGGCCGCGAAATGGCAGCGAAGCGCGGGTTGGTCTCCAGCCGCTCGATCTTGAAGGTGACGGGGGTGAGCGGCTCGAACGCCTTGCGCGTATCCTCGAGGATGACCTCGATCATGCGGCGGGCGAGCGCCATCTCGATGGTGGTGTAGGGGCGTCCCTCGACCCGGATCGTGCCGCCGACCCGCCGCCCCCCCAGCAGCACGTCGATCATCGAGTAGATCAGGTTGCTGTCCACCGTCAGCAGCCCGAAATTGTCCCATTCCTCGGCCTTGATCACCGACAGGATGGCGGGCAGCGGGATCGAGTTGAGATAGTCGCCGAAGCGCACCGAGGAGATCGAGTCCATCGACACTTCGACGTTGTCGGAGGTGAAGTTGCGCAGCGATGTCGTCGCCAGCCGCACCAGCCGGTCGAAGACGATCTCCAGCATCGGCAGCCGCTCGTAGCTGACCAGCGCCGAGTTGATGAGGGCCTGGACCCCGGTGAGTTCGACATTGGCGCCGGCGTTCGGATCGAAACCGAGCAGGCTGTCGATCTCGTCCTGGTTCAGCACCCGGTCCGGCGTGTCGATACCGTCCTTGCCGGTATCGGCGTCGAGCATCGCCGCCCATTCCGCCGAGATGGCATCGTCGTTGGGCGCATCGGCCGCCGCGGCGGCGGCGGCCTCCCCTGACCCCGCCAGGACCTCGTCGAGTCCCCAATCCTCTGAAAGTTTGTCCTGGTCGTTCGGACCGGCCATGATCGGCTCCTATTGCACCAGGATTTCCTTGAACAATATGCTTTCCACCTGCGCCGGGAAGATCGCCACGTTGACGCGCCGGCGCAGCTCCTCCTTGAGGCGGTAGATGCCGGCCGAGCCCTCGAGATCGCTGCTGCGCAGTTCGCGCAGGTACACCTGGAAGGCGTCGACGACCTTGGCCAGGCGCGGCTGGATCTCCACCATCATCGCTTCGTCGGCGACCTCGAGCGCGACCGTCAGCTTCATGAACTGCTCGCGCCCGCCGTCGCTGTTGAGGTTCACCGTCATTGTCGGCAGGTTGAAGATGAAGGTCTCGGGGATGTCGGCGAGGCGCAGCTCCGCCGCCGGATCCCGGGGCGCCGCGAAGAACAGGAAGTAGCTGCCGCCCCCGGCCGCCAGCAGCAGCACCGCCGCCGCCGCGCCGATCACAAGCCGGCGCCGCCCGGGCTTGCCTTTGGCCGCAACCGCGCCGTCTTCGCTTTCGGCCTCTGCCGCCATGCCCTGCAAGCCCTTGTCCGTCCGGCGATTCCGGCCCCCGTCCGAGCTAAGCGCCCCATGGTTAACGAATGGTTACGACCGGCAGGAATTGCCGGGCAAGTTTTGCCGATCCGACCGATGGCGTCCGCTGGTAGCAGCTACGGCATCGCCATAACCGGCTGATTTTGCATCACTTCCCGTCCTGGCATGGTTTCTGCAACGTAAATGGCGGGCCTGCCGGCTTGGGGAAGCGGCGCAGGTCCGGGGAACAACGGGGACTCTTGCGCCATGGAAAATGCGCAGCTCATCGGCCTGTCGCGGCAGATCGCCCTGCAGCGCCAGATGGATGTGGTGGCCAACAATCTGGCCAACATCAACACGACCGGCTTCAAGGCCGAGCAGATGCTGTTCGAGGAATATCTGATGCCGGTCGCCGGCGACCGCGACTTCGCCTGGTCCGACCAGCAGCTCTCCTACACGCAGGACTGGGGAACCATGCACGACCTGACCGGAGGGGACATCGTGCCCACCGGCAATCCCCTCGACATCGCCTTGCGCGGCGACGGCTTCCTGGCGGTCATGACGCCCGCCGGCGAGCGCTGGACCAAGGCTGGCGCGTTGCAGATCGACGCCACCGGCACACTCGTCACGCTCGACGGCCATCCGGTGCTCGCCGAAAGCGGGCCACTCACCTTCGATCCCGGCGAGAGCGAGATCACCATCGCGCCCGACGGAACGGTTGCCACCGCCGCCGGCACCAAGGGGCGGCTGCGCCTCGTCGAGTTCGCCAATCCGCAGGAGCTGGCGCGTGAAGGCAGCGGCCTCTATGCCGGCGGCACCCCGATGGCAGCCGCAGCGACCACTGTTTCGCAGGGCTACATCGAGCGCTCCAACGTTTCCGGGGTGCGCGAGATGACCGAGATCATCCGCGTCACGCGGTCCTACGAGAGCCTCGCTTCGCTCCTGTCGCGGCAGGACGACATGCGCCGCAGCGCCATCCAGCGCCTCGGCGACGCTTCGGCGTGAGGAGATAACCCATGAAGGCCCTCTACATCGCATCCACCGGCATGAGCGCGCAGGAGCGCAATGTCGAAGTCATCTCCAACAACATCGCCAACATGCGCACGACCGGCTTCAAGCGGCAGCGCGCCGAGTTCCAGGACCTGCTCTACCAGGCCTACCGCCGCGCCGGCTCGAGCACGTCCGACCAGGGCTCTATCGTCCCGGTCGGGATCGAGATCGGCACCGGCGTGCGGACGGCCGGCACGCCGCGCATCATGAGCCAGGGCAGTGTCACCCCGACCGAAAAGGAGCTCGACGTCGCCATCAGCGGCGAAGGCTTCTTCATGGTCCGCCTGCCGGATGGGCGCACGGCCTATAGCCGCGACGGCACCTTCGAGCGCGACAATACCGGCCTGCTGGTGACGCTGGACGGTCACCAGATCGAGCCCGGCATCACCATTCCCGATACCGCCAACTCGGTGGCGATCGGCGCCGACGGCGCCGTCGAGGCGTTCCTCGGCACCGACACCCAGCCGACGCGGCTGGGGCAGATCCAGTTGGCTCGCTTCGTCAACAAGGGCGGGCTCGAGTCGATCGGCAAGAACATGTTCGTCGAAACCGCCGCCAGCGGCCCGGCCCAGCTCGGCACGGCCAACATCGACGGCATGGGGGCACTGATGCAGAGCTATCTCGAAGCCGCGAACGTCAATGCCGTGACCGAGATCTCCGATCTGATCGCGGCGCAGCGCGCCTACGAGATGAATGCGCGGGTGATCTCGGGGGCCGACGAGATGCTCCAGGCCACCACGCAACTGCGCTGAGGGAGACACAATAGATGAACAGCAAGCTCGCATCCCTCCTCGCCGTTTTCGTGCTCGGCATCGGCGCCGCCCAGGCGGCCCCCGTGCTCAAGGCCGATGTCACCGTGGCGGCGGCGGTCGTCACCATAGGCGACATGTTCGAGGAGCCCGGCGACCTCGCCGGCACGCCGCTGTTCCGGGCGCCCCTGCCCGGCACGGCCGGCACCGTCACCCTCGAGGCGGTGCGCGGCGCCGCTGCGGCCGCCGGGCTCACCGACTTCGTCGATGCCGGCGTCTCGCTCGTCCGCGTCGCCCGTGCCGGCACGCTGGTCGACGCGACCCAACTGGCGGGGCTGATCGCCGCCGACCTGCGGGCGCGCGGCATCGCCGGCGACCATGTCACGGTCCAGGCGGTCTTCGACGCCGGCGACATCGCGCTCAACGTCGAGGCGGTGGCCAACCCGGTGCAACTCGTCAGCCTGCGCTACACCCCCGGCAACCAGGGTTTCAACGCGCGCTTTCTCGTTGTCGGCAGGGAGCAGCCGGTGGACCTGACCGGGCGCATCGAGCTCATGGTCGAGGCGCCGCACCTGGTCGAGACCCGGCCGGCCGGAACCATCCTGCAGCCCGCCGATATCGAGATGCGGCTGGTGCCGCTCCGCTTTGCGGAGACCGCGGGCATCCCGAGGCTCGACCAACTGGTGGGCAAGCAGCTGACGCGGCACAGCCATTCCGGCCTGATGCTGAAGGCGAGCGACGTCAGCGAACCGCTGGTCGTCCAGCGCAACTCGATGGTGACCGTCTACCTGCGCTCGGGCCCGATGACGCTGTCGATCAACGGCCAGGCGCTCAACGGCGCCAGCGTCGGGCAGCCGGTCCAGGTTCTCAACCCGGTGTCGCGCAAGATCCTCTACGGCGTGGCCCTGGACAACGGCAGCGTCGGCGTCTCGCCCCGTCTCACCGTAGCCGGCCTCTGAGGAACTGGAGTTCCATGATGAACACGCTCAAGCTTGCCTCCATCCTCGCCCTGTGCGCGCTGCTCGCCGGGTGCAGCACGTTCGACCGGCTCAAGACCATCGGCGAAGCGCCGAAGCTGACGGCCATCCAGGACCCGACCGTCCAGCCCGGCTACCGGCCCGTGCACATGCCGATGCCGCAGATCGTGCCCGCCTCCTACCAGCCGAACTCGCTGTTCTCCAACGACGCGCGCGGCTTCTTCAAGGACCAGCGGGCGCACAAGGTGGGGGACATCCTCACGGTGCTGGTGACCATCGACGACAGCGCCCAGATTTCCAACACCACGGCGCGCAAGCGCTCCTCCACCAACGAAGCCGGGGTCGGCGGCGTGCTCGGCTCGCTCTTCGGCAAGGTCGGCGGTGGTGTTCCCGGTCTCGACGTCGGCGCCGACGGCGCGATTTCGACGCAGTCGGGCCTGGGTGACACGGGTTCGGGCTCGGTCAACCGCAAGGAATCGCTGGAATCGCAGATCGCGGCCGTGGTCACCCAGGTGCTGCCCAACGGCAATCTCGTGATCGAGGGCCGGCAGGAGGTGCGGGTCAATTTCGAAGTCCGTGACCTCATCGTCACCGGCATCGTCCGTCCCGAGGACATCCACGCCGACAACACCATCCCCTCCTCCAAGATCGCCGAGGCGCGCATCTCCTATGGCGGACGCGGGCAGATCACGGACATGCAGCAGCCGCGCTACGGCCAGCAGATCGCGGACGCGATCCTGCCCTTCTAGCGGCCACCCCTTCCCCGCCGGTCACGCATCCCCCATTTGGCGTGACCGGCAGCGGTGGGCTCCAGGACGGAACCCGCACCACGAGGGGCGCAGCGTCCCCGCTGCGCCCCTTCCCCTTTGCGGCGGCATTGGCTACTCACTACCCCTCCCCCACGCAGCGAGGCCCGCATGTCCTACGCCAGACTCGACGAACTCGGTAAGCGCCTCGAGGCGATCGAGCACGCCCAGGCAATGCTGGGGGTCGACGAGGCCGTGAACATGCCCGTCGGCGGCGGCGAAAAGCGTGCGGAAGCCATGTCGGTGCTCGCCGGCCTGTACCATGAAATGGCGACGGCACCGCAGATCGCCGACTGGATCGGCGCCGCCGCGGCCGAACCGCTCGACGAGATGCAGCGGGCGGCCCTGCGCGAATTCCAGCGCGTCCACACCAATATGACCTGCCTCTCGCCGGACTTCGTGCGCAGGCAGGTCGCGGCCCGTGTCCGTTCCGAGCAGCTATGGCGCGAGGTCCGGCCCGGTGGCGACTGGCAGGCCTTCCTTCCCGCCTTCGAGGGCGTCGTCAACACGGCCCGGGAAGAGGCGGCGCTGCGGGCCGCGGCCCTCGGGCTCGAGCCCTACGACGCCATGATGGAGCAGTACGATCCGGGCAACCGGGCCGCCGACATCACGCCGGTCTTCGCCGAACTCAAGGCCTTCCTCAAGGACTTCGTGCCCGAGGCCCTCGCGCACCAGCAGGAGAAACTGGCCCGCCGCCCGCTGAAGCCGTTCAACGCGCCCTTCCCGATCGAACGGCAGAGGGCGCTCGGCCTGGCCATGATGGAGGCGATCGGCTTCGATTTCGATCATGGTCGGCTCGACATCTCGCATCATCCGTTCTGTGGCGGCGTGCCGACCGACGTGCGCATGACCACGCGCTACACGACCACCGAGTTCCTTTCCTCGCTGATGGGCATCCTGCACGAGACCGGACACGGGCTGTACGAGCAGAACCTGCCCGACGCATGGTCGCACTGGCCCCTAGGCAAGGCCCGGGGGATGGCGATCCATGAGAGCCAGAGCCTGTTCGTGGAGCAGCAGATGGCGCGCAGCCCGGAGTTCTGGGGATGGGCGATGCCGCACGTGCGCGAACATCTCGGCGACGACGCCCTTGCCGGCTGGGACGTCGAGGACGTGCTGGCCCACGTGCACCTGATCGAACGCGGCCTGATCCGGGTCGACGCCGACGAGACGACCTATCCACTGCACGTGATCCTGCGCTACGAGATCGAAAAGGACCTCATCGAGGGCAAGCTGGCGCCCAGGGACGTGCCGGAGGCCTGGGATGCGGCGATGCGCGAATATCTGGGCCTGTCCACCATCGCCACGCCCGGCGACGGCCCGCTGCAGGACGTGCACTGGCCGTCGGGAGCCTTCGGCTACTTTCCGAGCTACACGCTCGGCGCCATGGCCGCGGCGCAGCAATGGGCGGCGCTCGAACGGGCCCATCCGGACGTGCGTCAGCACATGCGCGACGGCCGCTTCGTCATCCTCAACGATTGGCGGCGGGAGCACATCTGGTCGCAGGCGTCACGCTGGTCGACGCCCGAACTGCTCGAGCGGGCGACGGGCGAAAAGCTCGATGCAAGGCACTTCACCGCGCATCTCAGGCGCCGTTATCTGGCCTAGTTCGGGCAGCGCTCCCGGACGGCATCGATCGCGGCCTCGTTCCGGTCGAGCCGGAAGTCGACCGTCAGCGAACGCTGCCGCACCGGCGTCATCCGCACCTTGAGAGTGGTGCCGCCCACCAGCGAGTTGAGGAAAACCCCGCTCTCCGGCGTCGTCCAGAAGCCCGCCGCCGTGTTGTCGGGCGAGGCCCGCAGGGTGCGCACGCTGGTGGCGTTCTGGTCGACCTGGAAGGTGATCGGGGCGATGTCCCCCGATACCGAGACGAGCTGCCCGGCGAAGCGGAACTGCACGCTCAGCGTGCCGGCGTCGCAGGCGACGACCATCTCGGCGGGCTTGCGGCCGGTGGGCAGGGCGGGAATGAGCCGCTCCGATTCGATGACCAGGCTGTCTTCGCCGGCGGGCGGCGTGCCCTTGCGGAAGACCCCATCATAGCAGGCGAGACGCCCGGCATCGTCTTCGATCGAGGCGCAGCTTGCACCGGTGTCCTGCCCGAATGCGGGCGCCGAGAGGAGCGCGGCTACCAGCACCCCGAAAATTACCTTGAGCAGCGTCCGACTCCTGGTCCCGTGAAATCCCCTAGTATATTGCCGCCCGCACCTGCTCCTGCAACCCGCGGGAAGGGAGATTTGCATCACCGCGGCAATCGGAGCCTCGAAACCGCGGGCGGGTCGGGCTTTCCGGCAAGCGCGTGACCGCACCGGGTAAGAAAAAGGCCCGCCGGGCGGGCCTTGCAGCGAGGGGCTTGCCGGGGACCCTATTCGTCCCGGTAGACCTTCTCGCGGCGTTCGTGGCTCTCCTGGGCTTCGAGGCTCAGCGTCGCGATCGGCCGGGCGTCGAGCCGGGCGATCCCGATCGGGTCACCCGTTTCCTCGCAGTAGCCGTAGGTGCCAACCTCGATCCGCTTCAGGGCAGCGTCGATCTTGGCGATCAGCTTGCGCTGGCGATCCCGCGTTCTGAGTTCGAGCGCCCGGTCGCTCTCGGACGAGGCGCGATCGGCCATGTCGGGGTGGTTCTGGCTCTCTTCCTGCAGGTTCTCGAGTGTCTCGCGGCTCTCCCGCAGGATATCCTCCTTCCAGCGTTCGAGCTTGTGTTTGAAGTATTCCCGTTGCCGGGGATTCATGAACGGCTCATCGTCGGTGGGCCGATACTCAAGCATATCCAAAGACGACATTCCCTGAATCAACTCCAATGCGCCCCTAAGGACGGCCTATATAGTTGGCTCGGCTACGACGGGCAAGCTTGGAAAGCCCTGCTGTCCCACATGTGAGGGAGCGGCGTCGGAACTGCTTCAGGAATGTACGTAGATTCCGCGCTTGGCCAGCTCGACCTGCACCCGCAGTTCGATGTCGTCGATCAGCGCGTCGAGCTGCACATCGGTCCTCTCGCGCGCCGCCCCGATCAGCGCGCTCAGGCGGCCCAGGCGCTCCTCGCTCAGCCCGCCGGCGAGCAGGTCGGCCTGCAGCTCTTCGAGCGCATCGAGCAGGCCGGTGGCGCGGCGCACCTGCTTCCTGCGCCGGAACGCCGGATCCTCGACGGCCTGGAGCGCCAGCAGCGCGTCGATGCCGGCGGCGGCGGCAACCACTGCGGTTGCCGCGGGGGGCGCGGCCGCGGCCCCGCCTTCGAGGCGGAAGCCGGTAGCGGTTTGGCCGGCGTGGCTGACGCCACGCGCGGTCGCACTTCCGATCCTCGCCTTGCTCTCGATCCGCACGGACTCACGGCTCCACTTCTACCTTCCCCGGCAAAATCTGCCGCCGGCGGTTAACGACTGCTTAACGGGCCCGGCAAGAGTTGCTCGCCAGCATCGGCGGTCGTTATGCGTGCCGGTGCGTTCTCCTCGCATTTTCATGGACTTGCGTCGTCAATCGTGAAGTTGGCACGGTTTTCGCTCCGTTGCGTCCGACAGATCGGCTCATGGGGATGGGCCAGGCATCTCGGGGACAACAGGCATGCAATTCCGGCTACTCAGACAACTGCTCGCCGTCGCCATCGCGGCCGCCGGCCTGATCGCGGCGCCGACGGCAGCGCAGGCGAGCGCTGCGCGCATCAAGGACATCGTCGACATCGAGGGGGTGCGCGACAACCAGCTCGTCGGCTACGGCCTCGTGGTCGGGCTCAACGGCACCGGCGACAGCCTCAACAACTCGCCCTTCACGCGCCAGAGCCTGCAGGCGATGCTGGAGCGGCTCGGCGTCAACACCCGCGGCGAGAACATGCGCACCGCGAACGTCGCCGCCGTCATGGTCACGGCCAACCTGCCGGCCTTTTCGACGCAGGGCAGCCGGCTCGACGTCAACGTCTCTGCCCTGGGCGACGCCGACAGCCTGCAGGGCGGCACCCTGCTGGTGACCCCGCTCCTCGGCGCCGACGGCGAGGTCTACGCCATCGCCCAGGGCTCCGTCCTCATCAACGGCTTCAAGGCGGCCGGCGACGCGGCCACCATCATCTCCGGCGTACCCACCACCGGGCGCATCTCCGCCGGCGGCCTGATCGAGCGCGAGATCGGCTTCACGCTGGGCGCCCAGCGCTCGCTGCGCCTCGCCTTGCGCAACCCCGATCTCACCACCGCCCGCCGCATCGCCCTGTCCATCAACGATTTCATCGGCGTGCCGACAGCAACGCCAGAAGACCCCGCTACCGTCAGGGTCAACCTGCCCCGCGGCTTCAACGGCAACATCGTCGACCTCCTGACCGACATCGAGCAGTTGGTCGTGCAGACCGACCAGGCGGCCCGGATCGTCGTCGACGAGAACTCCGGCATCATCGTCATGGGCAAGGACGTCCGCGTATCGAGCGTCGCCGTGGCCCAGGCGAACCTGACCGTCACCATCGCCGAAAGCCCCGAGGTCGTGCAGCCGGCTCCCTTCAGCCTCGGCGAAACCGCGGTGATGCCGCGCACCGATCTCACCGTCGAGGAGACCAACAGCAAGCTGGCGCTGGTGCCGGAGTCGGTGACGCTGCAGCAACTGGTGGACGGCCTCAATGCCCTCGGCATCAGCCCGCGCGACCTCATCGCCATCCTGCAGGCGATCAAGGCCACCGGCGCGCTGCAGGCCGAGATCGAGGTGCTGTGATGGACCGTTCGTTTCCCATTCATCGAGCCGGCGAAAACGCGGCGGAGCCCCATGCGCGGCTGCGCCGGCAGGCCCAGGAGCTCGAGGGCGTCTTCCTCACAACACTGATGAAGGAAATGTTCTCAGGAATTGATACAAAAGGCACTTTCGGCGGTGGCTTCGCCGAGGAGACGTGGCGCGGCATGCAGGCCGAGCAGTACGCCACCGCCATGGCCGAGGCCGGCGGCATCGGCCTCGCCGACAGCCTCATGGCCGATCTCATCGCGCTCCAGGAAGCGGCCGGGCGCGCCACGACCGAAAAGGGAGACTTCAATTGATCACCGCAAGAGATCGCCTTGCCGCCCTCGACGACCTGCCGGCGGCCGAACTGTGCGATCGCGCCGCCGCGACGCTCGACGAACTGGCGGCCGTGATGAATGAGGAAACGACGCTGCTGCGAGCCGGCCGCATGCGCGACGCTGCGGCGCTGACCGCCGGCAAGACCCGCCTCGCCCAAGACTATGTGACGCTGGCCCGCGCCGTGCAGCGGCAGGTGGCACGGCTCGGCCGCGAGGCGCCTGAAGAACTCGGCCGCTTGCGCAGCGGCCACGAGCGGCTGGCGACGCAAATGGCCGACAACCTCAAGGTCATCGCCACCGCCCGCGCCGTGACCGAGGACCTGTTGACCGACGTGGCCGCGGCGGTCGGCCGCTCGGAGCGCCCAAAAACCTACGGGGCGGGCGGGCAGATCGGCAGTTCCGCCGCGCCGGCGGCCAAGGGCATCGCCCTCAACCGCGCGCTCTGACCGCTGCCAATTTGAGGCAAAGTGTGCCTGCGCCGGAAACCCCGGCGAAGGTTTCCACGACTACCTTATCCGCGAATAATCAGGTCCAAGGATGGACGCGAGAACATGATCGCGCCGGAACCAGTCAGCGCCGCCATTGCCGCCGGCGCGGAGCGAAAGCCCCGCGTACCGGCGGTAACCGCGTCCGACTCGCCGGCCGCCAACTCGTCCGGGGAGAGCGGCGCTGCCCTGCGCGAGCACCTCGCCGAACTGCTGCCGCCGCTGCCCCCCCCACCCGATCCGCCGGGCACCGCCTATGTCGCGGCGGTGCTCTCGGGCGCCCTGTCCCCCAAGCCCGTCACGCCGCAGCAGATCTACCAGCGGACCGGCGAATGGGCCCCTCCCGACTCGCCCCTGCACCTCGCCGACAAGACCATCTGAGGGGTGTTTTCCATCGCTCGTTAGGAAGCCGTCCAGGGCGGTCGTCCACGGCGTGTCGTGGCCCTAATTCGCTTGCTGGATCAGGGCGATAACGCCCCCGCCATGCCGCTGCGCCGGCGCCGCGAAATGTCCAACTGCGCCCCGCCCGTTAACGGTTCTTTACGGTCTCGCCGCCATAGTCTGCCGGCTGTCTCAGGACGAGGCGCAAGCTACTCTGATCGGAACCCAGAAAGGGAAATACCATGGCCGATATCAACCTCACCAAGGCGGTTCGCTCGAACCTCCTGAGCCTGCAGTCCACCGCAGCGCAGATGGCGAAGACGCAGGAGCGTCTGGCCACCGGCCTCAAGGTGAACTCGGCGCTCGACAACCCGACCAACTTCTTCACCGCCTCCTCGCTCAACAGCCGTGCGTCCGACATGGGCAACCTGCTCGACTCCATGTCGAACGGCATCTCGACCATTGAAGCCGCGGACAATGGCCTCAAGTCGATCACCAAGACGGTGGAATCGATGCAGTCGACCCTGCGTCAGGCCCGCCAGGACAAGTCGTTCAAGACCGCGTCCTATACGATCGATCTCGGCGCCAGCCCGGCCGGCACTGAGAAGGTCTCCTTCTCCGGCGGCGCCGTGGGGACCACCCCGGTCGACATCAACCTGACGAAGAACACGGCTGCTGTCGCCTCCACTACCGGTACGGTCAGCAGCCTGACAAGCGCTAGCACGCTTACTGACGCTGGTTTCACCTCTCCGGCCGCCGTTGGCGCGATCACTGTGTCCGATGGCACCACGACCGCAACGTTCGCCACCACTGCTGGTGCACCCGAAACCGTCGGCGCCTTCATCACGGCCGTCAACAACACGGCCAACCTGAAGGTCACCGCGTCGCTGAACGAGGCCGGCGCCCTCGTGTTGACCGCCGACGATAATACGGTCGGAATCACGGTGGCCTACACTGGCGCTGCCACCGCCGGTACGTCGGGCATCGCCACCAAGGCTGTCCCCACGGCCGTCAATGGGGCCAAGACTGTCGATGAACTGGTTGGCGAGATCAACATCAACGCCAGCCTCCAAGGCAAGGTCAGGGCCTCGAACGACAACAACAAGCTGCGTATCGAAAACCAGTCGCTGTCGGACCTGGCCGTTGCGGGCGGCACCGCCGCCGGCATTCTTACCGGCAGCGGCTCCGATACCATCGGCGGCAACACCGTCCGCAAGAACCTGGTCGAGCAGTTCAACAACCTGCGCGACCAGCTCGACAAGTTCGCCGACGACGCCTCGTTCAACGGCATCAACCTGCTGCGCGGCGACAAG
>Ga0172380_10005750_pt1 | contig 14805 bp, 11 predicted proteins | sample Leawe162metaG_FD_119747 | JGI IMG/M metagenome (GOLD analysis project Ga0172380, IMG submission 119747) | Leachate microbial communities from a municipal landfill in Southern Ontario, Canada - Leachate well 162 metaG | ecosystem: Engineered > Solid waste > Landfill > Unclassified | place...
CAAATCCGATAAGTAGATTGGAAAATTTTGCTACAGCCGTAAACTGGTAAAAAAGAAATACAATGTGAAAAAGACTTAATTTGCCGGATGAAACAAAGCCGGTAATCAAATTTTTTAAAATTATTAATGTTATCCCCGTTTGTAATAATAAATAAACAATAATTATCTGGTTACCATTAAACCTAAAGATTGATGGAGAAAAGAGAATCAGGGTTATCGGAATAATCCAGATCCATCTCTTTTGTAAAAATCTAAAGTCAATTAATGAAAGTAATAAACAGAAATTAATTAATATAGTGGCTTGACTCGGCAATGAAGACTTAAAAATATACATGAATAATAGAGAGATGGGGTCAAAACAAGCCAAAATCAAAAAAAATAAAAAATACTTCCCCTTAAATTGCTTGAATGGGGGAAGTAGCCATACGATAACACTTGTGAAAAATAAAAATTTGGCAATGTCTGCTGTGATCATTGTTACATGCAAATAGGTGGACAAGGAGTAGACATTTCAAGCGTCTGATCATTATAGGTTAACGTTATTACTCCGCTTCTAACTTCAACTGTAACCGCGTCTTCGAATGATGCCATAGCTCCCATTTCAAGCGATGATTTAGTTCCCTTTACCGGTTTGCCTGTCTTCAACAGATTCTGTATCATACTCTTGCTGTAAATGTGTAAAGTTTCGTCTTTGCTCATTTCAACACGCTCACGTGAAAGAAATTGCCGATTCTCATTACGGATGACCACCTGATTGTCCTTTACGGTAATGAGGATATAGTCTTTTCCCTTTGCGAGCGCGGCCTTGAGATCCTCGACGCTGATGGTAAGAGAACCGATTACTTTACCGAATAATTTGTTTGCTTCTTCCCGTTCAAATAACTTTCCTACAACTCCCAGTTTGTTGTCTTGCGCATTTAAACCGGAAACGGATATAATTAAGAGAAGAGATAATACAACTGGAAATAATTTCATCCTTTTCATACTTGCTCCTGGCTGGATTTAAATTGATAGATAGAATAACACGATTTTAATCTATAATATAGATATTTTGTTCTTTAATGCAAATAATATTTAAAAAATCCCGGCTATTTTGGTTCCGCAGGCAAAACACCGGTTTTGAATAAGTCTGTTGCTCAATACTGAATGCCAGTCCCGCTTAATTAGGGCTTTTCTACAATTCGGGCATAATGTTTCCTGCCCCTGAGGATCATGGATGTTTCCTGTGTAACAATATTTTATCCCCTCTCTGCCGGCGATTGCTCTCGCATTTTTTACTGTATAATCAGGCGTACGGGTTTTATCCTTCATTTTAAAATCGGGATGGAAAGCCGTGAAATGTAGCGGCACTTCATCTCCCAGATTATTAAGAATCCAGTCGCACATCATTTTTATCTCAGCATCTGAATCGTTTTCGCCGGGGATAAGCAGATTTGTTATCTCCAGCCAGATATTTGTTTCTCTTCTTAACCAGACGAGGGTATCCAGCACATCCGCGAGGTGAGATGAAGTTAATTTGTAATAAAATTTTTCGCTGAACGCCTTCAGATCAACATTTGCGGCGTCGATGAACCTGTAGATCTCTTTGCGCGCCTCTTTGTCTATATATCCCGCGGTCACCATAACAGATCTAAGACCCTCAGCACGCGCAAGCTCTGAAATATCTATGACATACTCACCGAAAATTACCGGGTCGTTGTATGTAAAGGCGATTGAAGGAACTCCATATTGCTTTGCCAAGGCGACTACTTCTTCGGGACCGGCTGTGAGTGAGCGGACGCTGTCCAATCTTGATTTTGAGACCGACCAGTTCTGGCAGAATTTGCATCCCAGATTGCATCCTGCAGTCCCGAAACTTAGTATCTCGGTCCCGGGGAAAAAATGATTTAACGGTTTCTTCTCAATAGGATCTATCGCAAATCCGGTCGGGTGACCGTAGCCAGTCGAAAATAAACTGCCCCCGATGTTCTGGCGGATGAAGCAAAATCCTGATTGCCCTTCGCCAATAGTACAATAACGGGGACATAGTGTGCAGAGTATTTTCCCGTTTTTATCTTTCTCCCACCATTTTGCGGGATGATAATTTTCCGATTGTGAATTCATATAAATTCAATTTATAACTTAATTCAGCAGTGGATGCCTTCAGAACATTCTGCCCCGGCATTCCAATTCCCGCCGGTTAGAATATATCATTTTTTCTTTCTGCCTTTGAGCGATTTCTCTTCATTATTTCCCGGACTTTTCGAATTGTTTTTCTTCTTCTCTGCGGGGCGCAGTCTCTTTCTCATCGCAAGCAGTTCTTTTTCAACAATGCCGAAAACAGTATTCGGTTCAAATTTTCCGTTTTTTAATCTTTTGCCGGCGCGGATGCCAGTTAATATTTCTACTGCCTCTTCTACTTTAGTGACTGCGTGTATCTGAAATCTGTTTTTTCTTACCGCATCAACAACTTCATCTTTTAACATCAGGTCTTTAACATTCTGGTATGGAATAATAACTCCCTGCCTGCCCGTTAATCCCTTCGAATCGCATACATCAAAAAAACCTTCGATCTTCTCATTCACTCCGCCGATCGGCTGAATGTCGCCTTTCTGGTTTACCGAGCCGGTAATTGCATATGACTGTTTAATAGGAATATTTGAAAGCGCCGAGAGGAGCGCGCAGATCTCAGTAACCGAGGCGCTGTCGCCGTCGATCATTCCATAACCCTGTTCAAAAACTAGGCTGGCGGTAAATGAAAGAGGAATTCTTGAGCCGAATGTTTCCCTGAAGTACCCGGAGATAATCAGGACTCCCTTATTATGAGTGTTTCCGCTTAATCCGGATTCCCGCTCAACGTTTATAATATTCCCGGTCCCGAGCGCCGCGGAGGCGGTTATTCTTGTTGGTTTGCCGAACGCGAATTTACCGCTTTCATAAACAGCCAGACCGTTTATAGTGCCCACGCGCTCGCCGTCGGTGTCAATTAAAATTGTCCCATCGTTTATCATATCGGAGAGTTTGGATTCATACAGCCCGTGTCTTTCTTTGGAAGAATTAAATGCTTCCTCAACATGCTGACCCAGGACCATTTTGAATTTTTTATCGCGCGCCCAGAAACATGCTTCTCTTGCGAGATCGGCCACATATGCGAATCGTGTAGTGAGCTTATTTTTCTCGCCGGCGTAACGCGCGCCGTGTTCAATTATCTTTGCGATTGCGGATTTATCGAATTCCAGCAGTTTCTCGTTTTCTATAAGTTTTTTGATGAGTTTGGCATATTCAGTCATTGTGGCATCTGTTCTTTCCATCTCATAATCAAAATCCGCTTTAATTTTAAAAATTTTATTAAAGTCATCCTCATACGAAGAGAGAATCGAATAGATGTATGAATTCCCGATCATTATCACTTTTGTATCTATATCGATTGCCTGAGGTTTTAATATACTCGGCGATAATTGATAGAGATTTGCGACATCCTGAATTTCCAGCTGGCCATAGAGCAGAACGCGTTTCAGAGATTTCCAAACACCGGGCTCGCTGAACGCGTCCATTGCGTTTATTATCAGGTATCCCCCGTTGGCGCGAAGTAATGAGCCGGCTTTTATCCTCGTGAAATCCGCGTACCATCCCCCCTTGCCGTCGCTGTTCTTCTCAATTGTTCCGAATAGATTGTTGTATGTTGGAGAGGTTTCTACTATCACCGGACATTTTTTAATCCGGGAGTTATCAAGAATTATATTTATTTCGTACTCTTTCAGGTAGTCGATAATTATTCCGCCGTCGGCTTCTTCGCGCGCGGGTTTCTGCCCCTTGAACACATCCAGGTTCAGAAGTATGCTCTCGTGAACCTGGTCGAGATAATCTTTTACGGGATGAATTTTATATTTTTTCTTAAGCTCATCCAGAGTCAATGCAATGAATTCATTAACGAATTCACTCTCGAGTTTCATAACCTTTTCCTGATAATCCTGTGTGAGTCTGAGACTCTCCTTAAAAACCCTTTGAAGTTCATCCTGATATGAGGAATATTTTGCCACTATCTCAGCTGCTTTTTCTTTGGAGATTTTTCCCGGCTGAATAAATTCATCCAGCTGCTGAATAAAAACGGGCTGGTTGTCAATAACGGCAATTATTTCCGGGCGTACAAGATCGCCCACTTTTACCTGTCCGAGAGTGAAGCCGTCTTTTTTCAATTTTTCTTCAAAGGCAGTCATCATCTTCTGTTGGACTTTTCCATATTCGGAAAGGACCTGTTTTTTCTGTTTAGCGAACGGTTCTGCAGAGAGAATCTGGGGGATTTTTTCCTGCAGGAATTTAATTGCGCGGGATAAGTCCTTCTTGAATTTATTCGCCTGTCCCGCCGGGAAGGAGAGGAGTATCGGCCTGTCCTCGTCCTTAAAATTATTTACATATACGTAATCGTTCAAATTAGAACAGTCGGGAGTAATTGATTCGAGCATCTGACTTATTGCTGTAAATTTTCCGGTTCCGGAGAGTCCGGTGATGAAAATATTATATCCGGGACTCTTAAGCTCCACTCCCAAACGGAGGGCTTTCAATGCTCGCTCCTGTCCAACAATTCCTTCAATTGGTTTAACATTTTTTGTATCCTCGAAATCAAAAACACCGGTATCACAGGTCCATTTCAGATCTTCCGGTTTAAGCGGCTCATGTTTGCGGGCTTTTAGAAGTGTCATGCGTAATTCCCTGAAATTAATTGATGGAAATCTTCCTATAAAATAAGATAAAAATGATGTTATTGAAATATCATAATGAGATACAATAATTAACTTAATTGAATTACATTTGTGTCGGTCTTTTTAATGCCCCTGTCCGCCGAGCGGATTAGGGTGAGTTATATTTTAAATGAATTAATGATGAAGACACAAGCCGATTTAATTATAGAATCAATTCAATCCTTCAAGGAGCTTAAAGAGGTGATTTATTCCGGATCTTTTCCCGGGAAAATTCATATCTCTCCCCTTGCGGGATCAGCAAAATCGCTGTTTGTCCGTTTTGTAGCATTTAATGAAAAACAGATTCTTCTATTCTGTCCTTCGGTTCAGAATGTAAATGAAACGAAGGTGGAGTTGAGTTTTCTGGGGCTGGAAGATAATGTAATTGCTGCCGATGATCTTTCCTACGATACGCTTCAGGAGAGATTAACAGATATAAATAAACGCGAATCGGTTATCTTAATTTCGACATACGAACTTCTGAAATTGAAATTGCCTTCGAAAAATTCAATAGACAAAAACACAACCAAAATTGAAATCGGCGGCAATCTTACCTATGACGATCTTCTCGAATATCTGGACTCAATAAATTACGACCGTGATAAATATGTAGACTCGCCGGGAGGCTATGCGGTGCGCGGGTCAATAATTGATTTCTGGTCGTACAGTGAGAAGCAGCCATGCCGCCTGGAATATGACGGCGATTTTCTGGAATCGATACGACATTTCGATCCCGAAACTCAGCGCTCTCTCGATAAACTTTCTTCGGTTACCGTCGCGGCTTCAATTCTGGCTGATGAGGAAAAATCGGATTATATTTTTGATTATCTGAATAATCCTCTCATCATTGTGGATATTTTAGAGCTGCAGAAACTGTTTAAACCTGAAAAAATTGAAGGTAAAATTTTTACCGACGACGGTATAGACGCCGATCTGGAAAAAGAGCTTTATGAGGATGATGATAAGAATAAAACGAAGAGGGAGAGAAGAAAAAAAGAAAAGCCGGAGAATATTCCCGCCGCAGTGGAAAAAGAGGGAGATATAGATACAGGGCATTTTGAATCGTTATTCGAAAAAAATGCGCGCTGGCTTATAGAAGATCCGATAGGCATGAATGACGACAGAATTCAGCTTAATCTGTCCGATGCCCCCGCGGTCAATTCCAATTTTGAACTTCTGCACAATCTGCTCTCTGATTATGCTAACAGAAATTCGCAGGTCATTATAGCTGTCGAGAATGAGCTTCAGAGTTCCCGTCTTAAAGAACTTCTTTCCGAATTCAAACCGGCCCGTCAGACTGAAGGAAACAGTTTAGGGGAACTGCTGGAATCCGGAAAAATCAGAATTATAGTCCTGGCGGTTAAAAGCGGATTCATTGCAAAGAGCAGCCGTCTGGTGCTCTTAACCGACTACCAGATATTTAATAAGCCATATCGTACAAAACTCTCTTCAAAAGCAAAGTATAAAAAATCCCGCGTTAAAGATTTTGCCTCAATCAAAAAGAACGATTACGTCGTGCACGTTAATTTCGGAATTGGGCAATATGCGGGCCTCGAAACAATTAAGATAGGCGATGTGGAACAGGAGTCGATCAAAATTTTATATGCCGAGGGGGGTATAGTATATGTTAATTTGAACTACCTGTCTCTGGTAAAAAAATTCTCTTCTCAGGACAATGCACCTCCCCGGCTGACTGTTCTTGGAAGCGGAGAATGGAAATCAACAAAGAAGAAAGTTAAATCAAAGATAAAAGACGCGGCCAGAGAGCTGATTACTATCTATGCTAAGCGTAAATCAGCGGAGGGATTCTCTTTCAGCGCAGATTCGATCTGGCAAAAAGAACTGGAGGCTTCGTTCTTCTACGAAGATACCCCTGATCAGTCAAAAGTAACCGAGGAAGTAAAAAGAGATATGGAAAGCTCTAATCCGATGGACAGGCTTGTCTGCGGCGATGTGGGTTTCGGGAAGACTGAGATAGCGGTCAGAGCTGCCTTCAAAGCTATTAACGACGGGAAGCAGGTTGCACTGCTGGTCCCGACTACAATTCTCGCGGAACAGCATTACAATACATTCAAAGACCGGCTGACACAATTTCCCGTAAAGGTAGAAGCTCTCTCCCGGTTTCAGATTAAAGCCGAACAGACGGCAATAACAAAGAAACTGGAAAACGGGGAAGTTGATCTGGTGATCGGTACTCACCGGCTGCTTTCCAAAGATATCAAATTTAAAAATCTGGGACTTTTAATTATTGATGAAGAGCACCGTTTCGGTGTGATGGCGAAAGAAAAACTAAGGGCGATAAAAGCAAATGTAGATACTCTGACTCTTACCGCAACTCCTATTCCCCGTACTCTGAATCTTTCATTGCTAGGAGCGCGCGACCTTTCTATTATCGCGACGCCTCCTCCAAACAGGCAATCGATATACACAAAAGTGGATGTGTTTGATGTTCACAAAGTGAGAGAATGGGTTTTAAATGAGATCAAGCGGGGCGGACAGGTTTATTTTGTTCACGACCGCGTTCAGTCGATAGAAAAGATTGCCGCTTATGTTCAGAGATATGTTCCCGAAATTAAGATAGGTATAGCCCATGGGCAGATGAAGCCGGCCGAGCTGGAGAAAGTTATTCATAACTTTCTGAATAAAAATTATCATATGCTTATCTCCACAAAAATAATAGAGTCCGGTCTCGATATTCCGAATGTTAACACAATAATTATAAATCGGGCAGACCGCTTCGGACTTGCCGAATTGCATCAGCTCCGCGGCAGGGTGGGGAGAAGCGACCGTCAGGCGTATGCGTACTTTTTAGTCCCATCCTTAAATGCGATTACCAAAAAAGCTGTGAAGCGTCTTCAGGCAATTGAGGAATATACCGATGTGGGAGAGGGATTCAACTTGTCGATGCGTGATCTGGAGATCCGTGGAGCCGGAAATTTGTTGGGGACGGAACAGAGCGGATTTATAGATTCAATAGGATTTGATATGTACCTCAAGCTGCTTGATGAGGCAGTAGAGGAATTGAAGCAGGATGAATTTAAGGAGGTATTTAAAGACCTGCCGCGTCAGCAGGAACGCTCCGAACCGACTATTGACACATTCTTCGAGATCGGAATTCCCAAAAATTATATGCCGGATCAGGCTGACCGCTTAAGTTTTTATACTGCGCTCTTCTCCATGTTGAAAATTGAGGAACTGAATGAAATTACGGAGGAGATGATCGACCGGTTTGGAAAGATCCCCCCTACAATAGAGAGACTGATTCTTGCCGCGGTGCTGAGATTCAATGCCTCCAATGCGCTGTTTGAAAGAATTATAATTCAAACAAACAGGATAATAATTATACTTCCGAAAGGGGACAGGGAGAATTTCTATCAGAACAAATTTGTGCCCCTTTTGACCTACATCAATTCCAGATATGCAAATGAGATTAAATTTGTACAATCGAAAGAGACCTTGAAACTTGAAATGAACAATAAATTCAATTCGCCGGAATCAGCGATGAATTTTCTTATAAAATTTTGCAATGAGGTGATTGAAGCAATTTCATAACATATTTCTTGTTAAATTAATTTTAGATTCTTTGACAGTAATCACTAAATGAAGGAGTGAAATGAAAAAATTCTTGTTTAGAGTTGTTTTAATAACGTTTGTCCTCGCTTTCATTGGAATTCAATATATAGAAGTTGACCGTACAAATCCGCCTGTAAAGGATGATCTTAACGCGCCAGCGGATGTTAAAAACATCTTAAGAACCTCCTGTTACGATTGTCATTCTTTCGAGACAAAATGGCCCTGGTACAGCAAAGTGGCTCCGGTTTCCTGGCTTATAATTGATGATGTGGAAGAGGGAAGAAAACATCTTAATTTTTCTTTGTGGGAATCCTTAAACAGCAGCAAAAAAGATAATCTTAAGAAGGAGATCTGGGAAGAATTGGTAAACGATGAAATGCCTTTGAAAAAGTATACCTATCTTCACCCGAATTCATCTTTGGAAGTTACACAGAAAAATATTCTGAAAAGATGGCTGCATAACAGCGAGTATTAGAAAATTAACGGATCTGCTGCCGGACATGCCTGTACGGCTATAAGGATCATACTAACCTAAAACCGGAAAAAATTGATATGCCGCAATTAAAAATCGGCACATGCAGCTGGAAATATGATTCCTGGCGTGGACTAATCTACTCCGGCGAGCCAAAAATCAATTATCTCAAAGAGTATTCAAGGCATTTTAATACTGTTGAGATCGATCAGTGGTTTTGGTCGTTGCATGGAATTAACAAAGTTACTCTACCCAAACCTGATATAGTACAATCCTTCCGAATCTCGGTCCCGAATAATTTTAAGTTCACGATAAAGATCCCGAATAGTATTTCGCTGACACATCTATACAGGGAAGAAAAAAGAGACGAACTTATTCCCAATCCCCATTTCCTTTCGCAAGATCTGCTGGCTGAGTTTATCAGCATCATCAAACCGATGAAAGATAACCTTGGCCCTCTGATGTTCCAGTTTGAATACCTGAACAAAGAAAAGATGAAATCACAGTATGAGTTCCAGGGGATAATGAGAGAGTTCGTTAAACTCTTCCCTTCTGAGTTTGATTTTGCTTTTGAGATAAGAAATCCGGACTATCTGAATGAAGGCTATTTTAATTTCATAAGAGAGCATAAACTTGGGCACGTATTTCTGCAGGGTTATTATATGCCTTCAATTTTTGAAATATATAAGCGTTACAAAGATTTCATAAAGGATTTTACCGTCATCAGATTGCACGGCTCGGACCGTCACGGTATTGAAAACCGTTCCGGGGGCCAATGGAATAAAATACTCGATCCGAAAGATGAGGAACTTGAAAAAATTATTGAGATGGTGACTGAACTTCTGGACCGGAATGTAGATGTGTATCTTAACGTGAATAACCATTACGAAGGGTCGGCTCCCTTAACCATCCAGAAAATCAATAGGATTTTAAAACTAAAACAAACAGGAAATTAATATGGACCACACTTTGATTACTACAACATTTACAATAGATGGTTTCAGGATTGTAAAAAATCTGGGTGTTGTAAAAGGAATTGTTGTCCGGTCCCGTTCCGTAATTGGAACTATTGGAGCGGGATTGCAGACAATTTTCGGAGGCAATATCACACTGTTCACGGAACTCTGCGAAAAGACCCGCTCCGACGCTTTTGAATTAATGGTGGAACACGGCGATGCTTTGGGAGCCAATGCGCTCCTCGGCATACGTTACGATGCTACTGAAGTAATGGGTGGCGTTACGGAAGTATTGTGCTATGGTACCGCTGTTGTAGTTGAAAAGTGCGCATAAGATATTTTTTTCGCTCTATCTGCATGGCAGATTTTCCCGAAGATTCAATGGTTCGCTAAAGAGATACTTAATTTTACGGTCGGCATTTCGATAATAAAAGAAAGATCTTTTCTATGAAGCCAGTTAATAACTCGAAACCGGTTGCGAACATTTTTGATGATGAATTCAAAAATGTGAAAAAAGCAAAATTAGGGACGCCTGCTAAGGATTCTAGCAATATTTCAAATACTGCTAAAGTATACGACAGGCTGGACAAATTTTTAAATCTCGGAAGACCGGACCGGATGGATGTTTCGGATTTAAGCGAAGCTGAGAAAAAAGAATTTATTAAGATGCTTGCAGACCTTCTTAAGCGCGGAATAGTGGGATACGAAATTCTGGAAGTTAACGGCAGACCGGAGAAACATTTTATTGTAAATCAGATAGGCAACGAGCGCATTTACGGGGCTAAACTATATAAAAAGAGCGGGTATTATAAAAATTAAGCAACGAGATTAACAAGAACACCCGGCTGTTTTCTGACGCCGGAATTGTAGGTTTTGCTTATTCTTTCACTCCACAGGTCTGCGGCGCTTTTGATTTTATTCCGCATCCGGGGATTATCATTTTCATTTATGACTATATAATATCCTCCGGCGGAGGAATTTCTCACCTTCTCGTAATCATCAGTTTCTTCCAATTCAACTACATTTTCATTTTCATCATCGGAAAAAAGATCGCTCTTTTGGGATTCATTGAAGGATTTGGCCGGCTTCTGAGATTTAACCGCGGGAGCGTTCTGACGCAGCCGCTGATCGTACTCGCGCGGAGACTTGAAAGCATCCGCTTTTTCAGAAATGATTTTGTTTTTTTGATCTTCGGGCGAATACTTGAAAAAGGCTCTCTCCTCGGATTGAAAATTGGATCCGCTGATTTTATCAACAGTTCTTCCCGCCGCCGAACTCGCAATATATCCGGCATAATACCTGTTAATAATAGAGGAATTTACAATCATTTAAATATCCTTTTTTTCCGCCGGAGTAATTTTATCAAAAATCTTCTTTAAATCCAAAATATAAGCATCACTTTTAAACTATAATGTAGTCCGAAATTAGTTAGTTTTGAACTGTATCATATAGTCCTTTGGAGTAGTTTAATGGATCCATTGCAGTCAGCCGGAGAGGAAAAAAGATCGATAGCCCTGACTTCCGTTATTGCCGCCGTATTTCTAACCGGATTCAAACTTGCTGTCGGAATACTGACGGGAAGCCTTGGTATTCTCTCCGAGGCGCTCCACTCTGCATTGGATCTGGTTGCTGCCGTCATAACTTTCTTTGCTGTTAAATTTTCCGATTCGCCTCCCGATGAAGAACACAATTTCGGACATGGAAAAATTGAGAATTATTCCGCTCTTGTGGAGACCTTGCTGCTTGTTATAACCTGTATCTGGGTTGTGTATGAGGCGGTAAGAAGGCTGGTGACTAATGAGGTGCATATTGAAGTGACTGTATGGAGCTATCTTGTAATTATCTTCTCGATAGTGATCGATTTTTCCCGCTCGCGGGCACTATCTAAAGTTGCCAAAAAACATAACAGCCAGGCGCTTGAAGCGGATGCGCTCCACTTCTCCACAGATATCTGGAGTTCCTCAGTAGTACTGATAGGACTGATAGGGGCTGCATTTAATTTTCATTATGCAGATCCGATAGCCGCCTTGATTGTGGCAATGATTGTTTTGAGTGTTAGTTACCGGCTGGGAAAAAGATCTTTTGATGCGCTGGTGGATAAAGCTCCTGTAGGATTACGGGAAGGAATAGAAGAGATTGTGAAAGAAATATTGGAAGTAAAACAGTTCCATGATATGAAAATCCGTGAATCGGGTCCGATTAAATTTGTAGATCTTAATATTCATGTTGATAAAAATTTGACAATAGATCAGGCGCACGAGATCTGCCACCGAGTTGAAGATGCAATTAGCAGCAAAATTAAAAATGTCCAGGTAATGGTTCACGCCGAACCGGAAAGTCATTAAAAAAATAGAATATATTGAACTAACCTTTAGATGACCTCGTTTTCTATTACATATATGTTCTATTAATTGCAGATAGAATTCAAACGGCGGAATTCTTAAATTAAATCCGCTATTTAAGTGAGTAAAACTTTTTTGAACTCATAAAGCAAAAAAAACAGATTTAAAGGAATAAAATGAGCGAGAATAAAAATAACGGATCAGCTGAACTTGATGAAGTTGAAGTCCGTGAATGGCTTGAATCTCTTGAGTATGTGCTGAAGTCCGGCGGACCGGAAAAAGTAAAAGCGCTACTTCACAATCTAGATACATACGCGCATGAATCGGGCGTAGACCTGCCCTTTACAGCTAACACACCTTATATCAATACAATCCCGAAGGAAAAGCAGCCCCCGTTTCCGGGTGGCAGAGAGATTGAAAGGAGAATAAAAAGCCTTATACGATGGAATGCGATGGCAATGGTTGTACGTGCTAATAAAGAAGAAGCTGGAATTGGCGGACATATTTCCACCTATGCGTCGGCCGCGACTTTATACGAGATCGGATTCAATCATTTTTTCCGGGGAAAAGACGGCAACGGCGATGGTGATATCATCTATTTTCAGGGTCACGCGGCGCCCGGCATCTATGCCCGCGCATATCTTGAAGGAAGGATTACCAAAGAACAGCTGGAAAATTTCAGACGCGAGCTGAAACCGGGCGGAGGACTCTCCTCATACCCTCACCCATGGCTGATGCCGGAATTCTGGGAATACCCTACCGTATCTATGGGCCTCGGACCGATTCAGGCGATTTATCAGGCTCGGTTTAACCGATATCTGGAAGACCGCGGACTGAAAAAAGCAAGCGACCAGAAAATCTGGGCATTCCTTGGGGATGGCGAGACTGACGAGCCTGAGGCGCTTGGCGCCATATCCCTGGCGGCTCGTGAAAATCTAGATAATCTGATTTTTGTGATCAACTGCAATTTGCAGAGATTAGACGGCCCGGTTCGTGGAAATGGGAATATTGTTCAGGAACTTGAAGCTAATTTTCGCGGTGCCGGCTGGAATGTTATTAAAGTTATTTGGGGAAGCGACTGGGACCCGTTGTTCGATGCGGATAAATCGGGCTTGCTTATAAAACGGATGCAGGAAACCCTTGACGGTGAATCGCAGAATCATGTTGTACGCGGCGGCAAGTATATCCGTGAACAGTTCTTCGGAAAACATCCGGAATTATTGAAACTGGTCGAAAAATATTCGGATGAACAGCTCGAGAAGATGAAAAGAGGCGGCCATGATCCCGAAAAAGTTTATGCGGCTTACAAAGCTGCCGTTGAACATAAAGGCGCCCCGACTGTAATTTTAGCTAAAACTGTAAAAGGATACGGCTTGGGTGAGGCCGGCGAAGGGAAAAATATAACTCACTCCCAGAAAAAATTGAATGAGGATGAATTAAAGGAATTCAGGACCCGGTTCTCGATTCCGATGAGTGACGATGAAATTTCAAACGCACCATTCTTCAAACCGGCTGAAGATTCTCCCGAGATCAGATATCTGAAGGAGAGAAGGAAAATTCTGGGAGGATATGTTCCAAAACGGGTGGTTAAAGCAACTCCTCTTAAAACACCTTCGGAAGAATTATTTGAAGAATTTTATAAAGGTACGGAAGGGCGGGAAGCTTCAACCACAATGGTTTTTGTAAGAATTCTAGCAAAACTTCTGCGCGATAAGGAGATTGGTCATCTAATAGTTCCTATCGTTCCGGATGAAGCCAGGACTTTTGGAATGGAGTCTCTGTTCAGACAGATAGGAATCTACTCAAATTCAGGACAGAATTACGAACCCGTAGACAAGGACAGTCTCCTCTATTATAAAGAGGCTAAGAATGGACAGATTCTGGAAGAGGGAATTACCGAGGCGGGATCTATGTCATCATTCATCGCTGCCGGAACGGCATATGCTACTTACGGAATCAGCACTATTCCGTTCTTTACTTATTATTCGATGTTTGGATTTCAGCGTTTCGGAGATCTGGCGTGGGCCGCTGCCGATATGAGTTGTAAAGGATTTTTATTCGGAGCGACTGCAGGAAGAACTACTCTGGCCGGGGAAGGATTGCAGCATCAGGATGGAAATTCTCATCTGCTTGCTTATACAATTCCAAATCTTGTTGCGTACGATCCAGCTTTTGCGTTTGAACTTGCGGTCATTATAAGAGATGGAATATACAGGATGTACGAGAAACAGGAAAAAGTTTTTTACTATGTAACTATTATGAATGAAAACTATCCCCAGCCGCCGATGCCCGAAGGCGCTAAAGACGGAATTTTGAAAGGCATGTATAAGTTTAAAGCCAGCGCGCAGAAAGAGCAGAAGTTAAAAGCGCATCTGCTTGGCAGCGGAACAATTCTGAATGAGGTTATCAAAGCGGCGGAAATTCTTGAAACGAAGTATAAAATAGCGGCCGATGTATGGAGCGTTACCAGTTATAAAAATTTGCACCTCGACGCTCAGGAAACCGAAAGATGGAATATGCTCCATCCGGATAAAACTCCTAAACTCGCCTACATCTCCGAAATCACAAATGGAGAGGAGGGTGTATTCATTGCCGCCTCCGATTATATTCAGTTGATGAAAGACTCAATATCAAAATGGCTGCCTGGACCGCTCCACTCTCTTGGCACATTCGGTTTTGGAAGAAGCGAGGGGCGGTCATCATTGCGCGATTTCTTTGAAGTGGACGCTAAACATATAGCCTAC
>Ga0172380_10005751_pt1 | contig 14805 bp, 12 predicted proteins | sample Leawe162metaG_FD_119747 | JGI IMG/M metagenome (GOLD analysis project Ga0172380, IMG submission 119747) | Leachate microbial communities from a municipal landfill in Southern Ontario, Canada - Leachate well 162 metaG | ecosystem: Engineered > Solid waste > Landfill > Unclassified | place...
CCACTTGCCGATGAGTGCCCCGACCAGCCATGAGTTAATATCCGAAGTACCGTTCATGATATCCAGAGTGGCGACCGAGGCGGCAATCAGGGCTGCGGCGTCCAGTGGTTGGCGCTGCCCAAGACCAATCGGAGAACTGCTGTGCGGTTCAACGTAGATGCGGTAATTGTGCGACCAGCCATACCCGAGGGTATCTTTCTGGTTATTGTTGCCGCTGTTGTAGGAACGTCTGAGGCTAAGCCCGCTTGTCCCGCCGGCAAGGGTAAGGTCGGTGTTGTTGTACATCCAGTAGCCGGTCGCCATATCTACCGGTTCAGCGCTGCCAATTTTGGGTATGTTTGCCGGAGGAGCGATATTCAGATTAACCTGGGCGTTCACCGGGCTTATCGATAGTGGTGCAGCAATAGCACTGTAGCCACCGTTATAGTCTCCGCCGATAATCATCCCGATATGGCGTTGAGTTGAGTTATCCAACTTGAAGTCTATATATCCTTTGCCGGACCAGGATTGCAGGGCAATCTTGCCGTTTTCCGGGAGGATCAGGGTGTTGCCGCTGTTGACACTGGTCTGTAGATTAGCCAGTTCCAGGGTACTGTAATTGAAAAGCTGCGTCTTGATAGTGGCAAAGTTGGCAGAGTTTGCCATGAAGACCTTGTTCCCGTTGGCGTTATTGAGTTGCAGGAGCTTGACCGTGGATACCGAAGGGCTGTTGGACTGCATCTGTTCGAGCACGCCGTGCTCCATGGCGCTTGCCAAATGACTTGTGGCCTTGAAATAGGCATCCCTGGCAACTATATCGCCATGAATAGAGGTTATTGCAGACAATTGAACCTTAACGTCGATGTAATAGCCGCTTTCCTGGGCCACAATGCCGAAGCGATGCTGACGAAGGTTGATAACCCCTGCAATTTGCCCGAGGAGGTTGGCGTTCAGGGTGGTGTTCCGCATCCAGGTCATGCCTATGACATTGAGGGATTCGGTAAGCACCTGCCGGGAGGTGTCGGCCAAGCCGGACTCCCGGTAGGTCTGCATCTTCCGTTCCCGCTTTTCTAATAGGTTGCCTAGGCGGCTGCCGCCGAAGTCGTAAACGATGGCATAGGTGGAACCACGTTTAAGGGTATAGTCAACAGATTGGTCGGCAGAGGTGGTGGTATAGGGATGGGTGACCGAGACAGTCATCTTGTTAAGGTCTAACCCGGTAACCGGTTCTGTTTCCTCCGCGATCAATTGATCGTCCAGCCAGAGTTGGGCAACAGGTGCAGAAATGGTCTGGCCGGCAAGCAACAGACTTTGTGCCCAGGGAAGCCCATCGTAAGTATAATTAACCACTACATTGGCAGAATGTGTTCCGACGCTGTTGGCCAGGTAACGGACACTGATGTCCCGGTATTGACCGCTGGACAGGGTTCCTGTCTGATTTCCACCCGTTATCAGGAAGCGGCTGGCATCGGTTCCGCCGAGGCTGATGCCGGTTATTGTCATGCCAAGGCTACCGCTGTTTTTCAAACGAACTGCGCCGTCCACCGGGTTATTCAGATATGGAGTTCCGAAATTGAAGCCGTATGATCCGGTCAGATCGGAAGCATTGGCGACATAGCCGGTCAGGTTGAAATAGGAGGGAGTTCCGATGGCGGTCCCATTTGTTTGCTGCCATTGAATTTTCAACTGGCCAGTCTTGGTTCCCACTGTCTGTCCGGCATTGGAGAACTTGACTGTAACGCTTATGCTTGAGCCGGGTCCGACGTTGTTTGTACCGGCACCAGCGGTTATGGAATATGCCCCGTCGGGATTGCTGGTAAGAGTTACGACTATTTGCACGGTCACGGTATTGGGATTGGTAATTGGACCCCATGTTATCGAGGTTGAGCTTGCCCCTGCCGACGCAGGGTAGATAGAACCGAAATTTGCTGAACTGATGGTATCCATTACGGTCTTGCTGGTGGTCTTGCTCCCGTCGATGAGAGCTGATGGTACGCTTACATTGGGCAAAGTGACGTCGAGCGGCCCTGCCGGAACTATTACTGTCGGCTGGAAATCCAGTGTGGCCGCCTCTGGAGGAGCAAGATTCGACTGTGGCGCTGCCGGAACGGGTTTTGCCAGTGATGAGGCGGTGAATACGGTTCCGGCCCGGTAAACAATCGATAACTTTTGGCCTGCCAGGTCGGGGATGTTGAGGGTTTGATCGATTCCGCCATGCTTTATTCTGACCTTATGGACATAGGTATCGGGAATATCGGTCCAGTAGTATTGTGGCACATTGGAGAAGTCGAGGCTGGTCGGTAGAGTGGTCAGTGTCTGAGGGACAATTGATCTGCCGCCGATGATTTCGGAAGTCTGGGCATTGGGGTAGTTGGCTCGGATGTAGTTTGCCAGGTTCAGGGTATAGCCATCCAGAGTGCTTTTCAGGCTTGCTTCATTCAGGTTCTGGACATAATCGGTTCCCGCTGTGCCGCCGGCAGCCGAGAGGAGCGCACTCTTGCTGTAACCCATGGCGTTTTGCAGATTGATGCCGGAAGTTGACTGATGGGGCTTGAAGGCTGGGTCAAAGAGGTAATTCGTGCCTGAAATGGTGGCCTGCACCCAGACGCGGTCCACTATCCAGTTGGAACCGGATTGACTGCCGGGAATGCCGCCGCTGGACAGCACAGTCGAAATGACGGTGTTGTTTGCATCCACGCCCAGCCAGTGTTGCATGTCTTTCTGGTTTGCATCGCCATATGCAGGGATCGTCATCGTGCCATATACGTATTGGGCGGTGATGTTACTAGCCCGAAGCAGCGCAATCATCAGCGATGCCTGGTCGAAATCGTTGCCGGAACCGTCCAGATAGGTAAGCGTGGCTCCTTTCAGCGAGCCGAAGCAAGGGACGTAATCGACGTTGTTGCGGACATATTCGTAGATAAGTCGCGGATCATTCTTGAGGGCACGGGCCAAGGCAGTGATTTCGGGTGTGGCGGCAGTTGCCGAGGCCGGCGTATCAGAGAGCGCCTTGAACATTGATATCGACTGATAATATGCATCGGCATCCTCTGGCGATACGAGCGTTCCCTGGGTATCGATCCATCCCGGACCTGCCGGGACATCAGCAGCACTGGCCGCCGTAATCGGCAGGCCGATGCCGAAGCTGAATACCGAGATGATAAATACTGCCGCAATAAGACGTTTAACATCCCACATGATTCCCTCCATCATTGAAATCGAACAATAAAACCCAAAACGTTTTTACAGGGATAAAAGGGATAAACAGGATAACTACCTCAAAAACAAAGAAATCCATTTTTGGGCTTGAACCAAAATAAGCTTTTGCAGTTATCCCCTGTATCCCTTTCATCCCTGTTAATTTGAATGATTTTGCTGCGAGCTGAATAGTTTACTTGCTGATATTCAGTCCATCCGCAATAACTTTGCCGTCTCTGATGGTCAGTGTCCCCTTCAAGGTAGCGGAGCCGGTGATGCTGGTATAATTTTCGTTGTACCCCCCGCGAATGGTTATGGCGTTTGGCCGATCCAACACGAGATCTTCATTATAAGGCTGAGCCCAGATCATGATTACGTCACCATCCGTTGCAGCCATGTATGCATCCAGGATGTTGAAATAATATGTCGGTGGGTCACCGATGGCGGCTTGGTGGGCAACATTGATATCAAAAGCAGCGGTCAAGGTTTTGTCGGTGTTCAGAATGAAGATGCAATCTGCCGTCCCCCCGCAGGTTCCACCGGACCAGCCGGTGAAAACAGAGTATTCGGAGGTGGTGGGGTGAAGGGTTACTTTTGTGTTGGCCGGAAATAGAGCCGAGCAACCATCATTACAGGCGACCCCTGATGGTGTGATGGTCACCGATCCCATGCCGCTGCCGGTTACGGACAGGTTTACGGCATAGTTCAGGTCGGTTTTGATAAAGGTGGCGCTTACATTGGCGGCCTTATCAACATTGAGACTGCAATTCGTTGCAGTGCCCAGGCAGTCGCCCGACCAGCCGACGAATAGATTTCCTGCATCGGGAATTGCTGTCAGGGTCACTGAAGTGGGACCGGTGAAAGTTGTTCCACAAACATCACCGCAGGAGATCCCCGCTGGCGAACTGATCACGGCACCTGCGCCGCCAAGCTTGGTTACGGTAAGGGTTGGCTGTGAAACCGAGGCATTCAAGGCAATGGGCGATAGCGGGTTGATATTGGCGTTGGAGGTAATGGTGAGGCTTGCGGTCTTTGTACCTGTCGTGGTTGTCGAAACCGGAGCGACTGTCACCAGGATGTCACACACTGCCCCGGCCAGGAGGGTCGTGCCCGTACAGCCATCGGAGGTGATCTTGAAAATGGCCTTGTCCGTACCGCTGACTTCCAGATTCGATACCGTAAGACCATCACCGCCGGTATTGGAAACGGTGATGGTTTGATTTGCCTCGCTTCCGGAATAGACCGTGCCAAAATTGATCGGCAACGGTGACAGTGAAATTTGGGGATACATCAGCTTCGTAATGCTTTCATTCTTGAAATTGCCTACGTTATCGTACTCATAAATGGTCTTGGTAAGTGCATATCCATCATCATAGCTAAAGTCAGTCAAGCGGCCGAAATCGTCGTAACCATATGTTATCTGATCGGCGAATACTGGAGAGCGCATTGTGAAAAATGCATATAAACAGGCTGATACAAAGAGAAGTTTCCTGCCCGACATAATATCCCTCCCAGGTGGTTCAATAGTCATAAAATGAGATCTCCTCCGCAAGCAGAGGGAGATCAATCGAATATGCAGCTGAGGCGTCTTGCGCTGTTCATCGTGGGAACATCGTCGGAGGGCATTGCGAAGGGATATATATCCGGAAATGGCAGTCCGATAAATTTAAACTTGGCAAACATCAGATTCAACAATTATTGGGCCATGCATATTATTGATTACTTATGTGTTAAGGCTTATTACACGTTATGTGCCAATCGGATATTTTAAATTATAATCATTTGATATCATTTGAAAATAATATTTAAACTGATTCGATCTCACGTGTAAAGGGTCGCTATCGGAAAATGTCTCATCAGTAAAATGTAAAGATCCTTTACACTCAACTTACTAATCCGGCATAAATACAGTATTGTTATGATGTTACACAAACGTAAAGAAACTTTACACTTTTTCTAATAATAGTTGTAAACCCGCTATCAGTGGGCTTTTGCCAAGACGTAAAGAAACTTTACACTCTGAATTTGCCTGTTTGCGCAACTCGACATGGCAATAAGCAATGCCCTCGTTTCTGAGAACTAACAGTCAGCATTTTTTAGCGTCCTGGAACAAGCATCCCTGATGGCCGCTATTATTTCATGCGAGTGGAAGGGCTTGGCAAGAACCCTTGCTATTCCTACCTCCTCTGCTAGCTGTGGGATCTCTGGAGAGATGTTGCCGGTAATCATGATTACCGGCATACATGGTGCAATTTCCAAGGCCTTCCGTGTGAGCGCAAGCCCATTCAGACCTGGTAAATCCAAATCTGTGATCATCATGCAAAAGGCCTTTACCCCTAATTCGTACAGGGCTTCTTCTCCACTCTCCGCGCATTGAACCGTCATGCCTTCTTGCTCCAACAGAGTCCTTACCAGCCACAGCAAATCCAGATTATCATCCACAAGCAGAATTTCACCCATTTGTTTCCCCAAGTTAGTTTTCATACGAATCAAGGGTGGTCTTCCGGTTTTGCGCAAAACCGGAGCAAAAATGCAGAACAGAACTCATGTTTTCAGAATTTGCCATGTTTTGGATGGTCCGAGAATGTTCGTCCTGGCAATAATCGATAGTATAAATTATTCAAATTTATATAGCCGTAACGTTATCAAATCAAGAAATATTTAGCCTATAGTTTATTAAAAACCAAGTGAATTTAACATATGTTGAGAGCATGGAATGTTCTGAATTGATAAAAGCGTTGGGAGAAAGAATAAAAATGTTACGGAAAGCTCAGGAAGTCTCTCAGGAGCGCCTTGCTGAACTTGCCAATTTGCACCCAGTATTTATTAGTAACGTGGAAACCGGAAAGGTCAAAGCATCGATTTGCAGCTATAATTCCATAGCAGAAGCTCTTAATATGAGTCTTGCGGAACTTGTTGAGTTCCCAGGAGAAAATGAATCATGGGACAGCAACATGGTCGTATTATTCCAGTCAGCAAAAAAACTAAACAAAGATAAGCAAAAGGTTTTTGTTGAGACTGTGAAGGGCATGTTGAGTGGGTTGGAAGGGTTGTAAGTCTGAATCCTGTTCACGTTTTTGACAGGCGCAAGTAGTTGATTTTCACAGGCCCCATCCGGCAACGGAGGGGCCTTTTTCACAGGTCGAACTCCATACCGTCATAGGCGAATTCGAACCCATCCGGCAGCTTCGAGCCTTCGGCATAGAGCACTTCGTGGGTCAGGTGGGTCAGGATGGTATGGCGGGGGTTCAGTTTTTGTGCCGTTATGATGGCTGTCTCGATATTGAAATGGAAGGGGTGCGGGGTCCAGCGCAGCCCGTCCATGATCAGCAGATCCAAACCGGCCAGGAGCGGCAGGGAGGCGTCCGGGATATGGCTGCAATCGGTCAGGTAGGCGAGGTTTCCGATACGATAGCCAAGGGAGGCTGATTTCCCGTGCTCCAGCGGCACGGGGATGATGGTAAGGCCGAACAGTTCGAAAGGGGCGGTAATTTCTATCGGGTCGAGGAGCGGGGTATAACCGGACCCTTTGTATTCCTTGAAGATGTAGCCGAACCCGTTCAAGAGGATATCGAAGGTGGCACGGGACGCGAAACAGGGGATTATCTCTTTATGGAGGAAGTGAAAGCCGCGCAGGTCGTCGATGCCGTTGACATGATCGGCGTGGGCATGGGTGAAAAGAACGGCGTCGATTCTGTCGATGTGCTGGCGGAGCGCTTGGCGGCGCAGGTCGGTGGAGGTATCGATCAGGATGTTCCTGTTTTCATGGCGAATGAGCAAAGAAGAGCGTGTGCGGCGATTTTTCCTGTCATTTGAGGAGCAGACCGGGCAGTTGCACCCGACCATGGGCACCCCGGTGGAAGTCCCGCTTCCCAGAATAATTGCTTTCATGCAGCATCCCTTGATTCTGAATCCGTGACGCTGGAATGACTTGGCGCGCCGAAAGCCGGAGTTGGCCGCCGGATCCAGGTAGATATGTGTCCATTGTGTAATAGCAGAATTGCCGGATGCAGACAACGTGGATTTCGAGGGAGAGTCATCCCCTGGCCATATCCACCAGCAGCGCCACATTCAGGGCAATGACGATCAGGCCGACGATCCATAGCACCGCAGCCCCGAAACGGGTGTTGGCATAACCGCCCATTACCTTGCTGGAGGAGGTCAGCAGGATCAACGGAACAATGGTGAAGGGGAGTTGCAGGGAAAGGGCGATCTGGCTCCAGAGGATGCCGTTGAAGGGGTTGGACAGCATCAGGATCACCGCCAGGGCGCCGCAAAGGGTGATGATCAGGCCGGTGCGGGAATGGGGATCGGCCATGTCGAACGGCTCCTGATAGATGCCGGCAAAGACACTGCCGCCGGCCATTGCCGCCGTGACGGATGACGAGAGCCCGGCAAAGAGCAATCCCAAGGCGAAGACTACTGCCGACAGGCGGCCGAAGATCGGTTCCAGGGTCAGGGTGACCTGGGGCAGCTCGTTCACGACAATCCCGCTTTTCCAGAACACCGCCGCCGCCATGACAATCATGGCGCTGTTGATGGCCCAACCGGTGCCCATGCCGACCAGGGTGTCCAGGAACTCGTACTTGAGCTGTTTGCGAATGACATCTTCGCTATGGTTGTTCCACTGGCGGCTTTGGATGACCTCGGAATGGAGGAAGATGTTGTGGGGCATGACGACCGCACCCAGGACCCCCATGATCACCGGCAGCGCCCCGGCCGGAAAGGCGGGCGTCACCCACCCCCTGACGGCATGTCCCCAGGAAACATTTGCCAGCCAGAGCTCGAAGACAAAGGCCAGGCCGATCAGGGAGACAAACCCCATGATCCACTTCTCCAGGCGCTGGTAGTTCTTGGAGAACAGCATCCAGGCCGAGAAGGCGGCTGATATGACGGCACCGATGACCATGGGCAGCCCGGTCAGCATGTTGAGCCCGATGGCCGCGCCGAGCAGTTCCGCCAGGGCGGTGGAGACACAGGCCGCCATGGCGCTCCCCAGCATGAGGATGCGCAGCCAGGGGCGGAAGAATTTGGAAGCTGCCTCGGACAGGCAGAGTCCGGTGACGATCCCCAGGTGGGCCGCATTGTGTTGGACAACGATCAGGATAATCGTGGAGAGGGTCACCACCCAGAGCAGCTGGTAGCCGAACTGGGAACCGGCCGCCACGTTGGTCACCCAATTGCCCGGATCGATGAAGCCGACCGTGACGAAGAAGCCGGGGCCGATATAGCGGAAGAGTTCGGCGGAAGCCAGGCGCGAGGCCTGTTTGCCGATGTGGGAGAGCCATTTCATGGTTGCGGTCCCTGGAGTTATGCGTCCGGATCAATCGTTGATATACTGCAGGGCATATTTGACGTAATTTCCGGCCGATTTCTTCAACCAGGCGATTTCGTCCGCTGTCAGGTCGCGCTTGTATTTGGCCGGAGCCCCGACCCAGAGGGTGTGGGGCGGAATAACGGTTCCTTCGGTTACCAGGGCCCGTGCTCCGACCAACGCCCCCTCGCCGACCACGGCCTTGTCCATCACCATGGCCTGCATGCCGATGAAGCAGCCGTTGTTCAAGGTGCAGCCGTGCAGGGTCACGCTGTGACCGATCGTGACGTCATCGCCGATGATCAGGGGCGCGCCCGGGTCGTCGGCGTTCTTTTTGTGGGTAACATGCAGCATGGTCAGATCCTGCACATTGCTTCTCTTGCCGATACGAATGAAGTTCACGTCGCCGCGGGCCACGCAGTTGTACCAGATGCTGGATTGTTCGCCGATTTCGACTTCGCCGATGACCACGGCGGTCTCTGCTATGAAAGCGGAAGGGTCAATCTTGGGCTGGATGCCCTGGAATGGTCGGATCATGGTAAACCTTTCAACAGTAAGTAGTATGGGCTTGAAAGCCGAATAAAAATCTTGCGGCATGAACGAAATGGGATTTATTGTGAATTCACCAAGCGGAGAACCGACTCGGCCATCTTTGGCAGGTCATTCTTAATGGTCTTCCAGACAATTTCCATATCCACCATGAAATAGCCATGTGCCAGGACGTTGCGCATCTCATAGGCGATCCCCCACGAAATTTCGGAGTGTTCGCGTGCGAAATCAGGCTGATAACGCTCGATGTTGCGTGATGCTTCGCCAATGATTTCGAAGTTACGGATAACCGCGTCCTGGGTCTTTTCGTCTTCAAGAAAATCGTCTTCGCCAATGGTTCCGACATAACGGTTGATACGTTCGATGGCCTCAAGGATATGACCGAGATAGTCCTGGATGCGCAGTTCTTCGGCTCTGCTCATAGCGGCATGGCCTCCTTGATCACGTGCTCACGGAACTTGGGGGGCAAAGATTTGGGTGTCAGGACATCTACAGGGATACCAAGCAGTTTGCGAAGCTCAAGCCTTATAGCGCCTATATCCATGAGGGTTGTTTCCTGCGTGGGGTCAACCAGAAGATCAAGATCACTGTCTTCGGTGTCGTCTCCGCGTGCCGCGGAACCAAAAACGCGGATATTGCTGACACGGTGACTTAGGGCAATACCGCGAATCTCGTCACGATGTGTATCTAATGCCGCAGATGGTTTCATAGGGTTGTCCCCGTTTTCATTCACATTGTATGGATAATTCGTAGCCTACCCCAAGCCATGTGTCAAGAGCAACCATAATACCCGTTTCCACTGTTGTTCTTTTGTTTAAGTGTTGAGTGTCAGGACATCGATAACAAAAAAATGTGCCAGGACATCGATAACAAAAGTTCTCTGACAATCGAATAGTCGCCACGTCATTATGTGAACACCACATTAAATTGGAGGTGTTCATGGAAGATGAAATCAAGCAACTTCGGGCCTTGGCCGTTCAGCGCTTCAAGAATGGTGAAAGCCCTGAATCAATCTGTACGTCACTTGGTAAGTCCAGATTCTGGCTCTACAAATGGGTCAAGCGGTACAACGAGGAAGCATCATGGTGCGAGGATCGCTCTCGTCGTCCTCACGCCACTCCCAATCACACACCGGATGAGATTGAGGAAATCGTCAAAATGATTCGCCTCAAGCTCTACAACCAAGATTTGTTCTGTGGAGCACAGGCCATTCTCTGGGAGTTGGAGGACCTTTGCGTCAAGCCGCTGCCCTCCGCCAGGACCATCAACCGGATTCTCGCCAGGAATGAACTGACCCATCGGCGCACCGGCAAATACGAGGCCAAAGGGACGCTTTACCCTGTTCTGCCGTCAGCGTTGCCGAACCAGACGCATCAGGCTGATCTTGTTGGTCCCTGTTACCTGACCGGGCCGATTCGTTTCTACAGCCTGAATGTGGTTGATACCGCAACCGTCAGATGTGGGCTGCATCCATCGCTTTCCAAGTCAGGACAAATGGTGATTGATGGCATCTGGGGTGCTTGGCAGCGCATGGGCATCCCGGAACGCATCCAGGTTGATAATGCCATGTCCTTCTTCGGCAGCCCAACGCATCCCCGCGGCATGGGGCCACTGATCCGCCTTTGCCTGCATAACGGCGTCGAACCTTGGTTCATTCCCATGGCTGAACCATGGAGAAACGGTATGATCGAAAAGTTCAATGACCGCTACCAGCAGCAGTTCCTCGGCAAGGTCATCATGGCATCCCAAGATGAACTGAAAACCGGTTCATTGGCATTTGAGCAGCGGCACAACAGCAAATATCGCTATAGTAAGCTCAAAGGAGATACACCGCTGAAAGCTCTTGCCGCGTCAAATGTTCAACTGAGGTTTCCAACGGAAGCAGAACTCCCGAAGTATCGTCTGGAGAAGCCAGAAATCGGGAAATATCACGTCGTACGCCTTATCCGCAGCGACCTGAAGCTGAATATCTTTGGAGAATGCTTCTCGGCTCCATCGGAGACCGAGCTTGAATATGTAGTGGCGACTATCGATGTCAAAGAGCAAAAACTGAAACTCTTCCTGGACCCAAAACAGGTCGAGGAGTTCGATTACAAACTGCGATGAATCCGTTGAGTGTCAGCGATGTCGTGGCACTAAAAGTTGTTATCGATGTCCTGGCACTCAACATTTAAGTAATAGATTGCACAGGAAAGAGCTTGTTGCCTGGATGCATATTTGCTATGTTCTACAACTATATTTTTATATCGATAAGGGGATAAGGCTCGATGAAATTTACCAAAATGCAGGGTGCCGGAAATGACTATGTGTATGTGAATTGCTTCGAAGAGACGGTTGCCGACCCACAGCAGGTTGCCATAAAGGTGTCCAATCGCAATTTCGGCATCGGTTCGGACGGATTGATCCTGATCATGCCCTCCGACAAGGCCGATGTGCGGATGCGGATGTTCAACTCCGATGGCTCCGAGTCCGAGATGTGCGGCAATGGCATCCGCTGCGTGGCAAAATATGCATACGACCATGGCATAGTTGCCAAGGATGAGATCACGGCCGAAACCGGCGCCGGCATCCTGACCCTGAAACTGCATCCCGGAAAAGATGGTAATATAGAAAAGGTGCGTGTCAACATGGGGCCGCCGCGGCTCACCAGGGGCGAGATCCCCATGACCGGTGATGGGGAAGCCAGGGTGGTTGCCGAATCCCTGGCAGTCCTGGACCGCACCTTCCAAATCACCTGCGCCTCCATGGGCAACCCGCACTGCGTGATCTTTGTGGACGATGTCGCGAACTTCCCGGTGGCAACCTATGGCCCGCTGATAGAAAACCACGGGCTGTTTCCCCGCCGGACAAACGTGGAGTTCGTCCAGGTCATCTCGCGTACCGAGATAAGCCAGCGCACCTGGGAGCGGGGCGCCGGTGAAACCCTGGCCTGCGGCACCGGCTCCAGCGCGGTTACCGCGGCTTGCGTGTTGAACGGCCTGACCGAGCGCAAGCTCCTCAACCACCTGTTGGGCGGCGACCTGGAGATGGAGTGGGCCGATGACGGCAACATCTACATGACCGGCCCGGCAGTGGAGGTTTTTTCCGGAGAAATAGATCTGTAATGTTCCCCCCAACCTCAACGGGGGCGGTGAGACTTCATGCAACGAACCATTGATATCGTAAATATCCTGCTGGGGATCGCCATTATAGCGATACTGGCGGCCATGACGGCCGACGGTCTGTCCCTGCGTCTCGGCAAATCGTTGATGCCGAAAGGCGGCAAAGAGGCCACCGGCATGGCCCCGGCCATGCCGAGAACCGAGGATCTGCTGTATTACGCCCCGATCCTGGCGGACGGTCTGTTCGGCAAGGCCACCCAGGGGCAGCTTTCAGCGGTCGTGAGCAACCAGGCCACGGCTCAGGCCGCGCCGACCACCGCGCCGTCCGATCTCCTGCTGCTCGGTACTGCTGTGGGCTCTTTCCGGGAAACCTTTGCCCTGGTGCGCAGCAACACCAAGCAGGAAGAGCGCGTCTTCCGGTTGGGCGACATGGTTTTCGACGCCGGGCGGCTGGCCCAGGTCACCCGCGAGCAGGCCTTTATCGTGGTGAACGGGAAAAAGGTGGAGCTGCTGACCCCCATGTCGCCGCCGGCAGCGGCCGGGCCGGGCCAGACGGAAACGCCGGCCCAGCGCGGCGGGATCGCCATAGCCAATACCGGGGCGGGAAGTTATGTGATCGATCAGCGGGCGCTGAATTCGGCCCTGGATAATCCGGCCCAGGTCATGACCGATGCCCGTCTGCTGCCGAGCCAGAAAGACGGCAAGGTCGAGGGCTTTCGCGCCACCGAGGTGAAACCCGGCGGCATTTTTGCCATGATCGGCATCAAGAACGGCGATGTGCTGTTACGGCTGAACGATTTCCCCATGGATTCGCCAGACAAGGCGCTGCAGTCGCTTATCGCCCTCAAGGGGCAGAATCGGCTCAAGCTGGATCTGATCCGGGATGGACAACCCATGACTTTCAATTACGATATACGGTAGACTGAGACCTCTTTCTCGCGCTGGGTATAATCCCGTAGGGGCGTGGGCTTGCCCCGCCCGCCTCTGGGTGATGATTGCGGCAAGGGCGGCCCAAGGGCACGCCCCTACGGGAAACGGTACAAATAAATTTTCATAGTCCCCGAGATGTCCAAGAAACGTAACAACCTGGAGGCGTTGCTTGAAACGATACCTGATGAATACTCTTTGCGCCCTGCTACTGGCGGGCAGCTTGTTTACCTCTTCGGCCCTGGCTGCCGGCAAGGGGGTGATGCTGAACTTCAACGATGTCGATATCGCCACCATGGTGAAGTTCATCAGCGATCTGACCGGGAAAAACTTCATTCTGGATGATCGGGTCAAAGGCAAGGTTTCTGTCTACTCCCCATCCAAGCTGTCCAACGAGGAAGCCTACAACGTCTTTGTCTCGGTTTTGGAGTTGAAGGGCTTCACGGTTGTCCAGAGCGGCAGGGTGCTGAAGATCATCCCGACCGCGAGCGCCAAGCAGTCCGGCATCAAGCTGCTCAAAGAAGGCGAGACGGCGCCGGTCAACGAGAATTACATCGCCCAGGTGATCAAGCTGGAAAACATCTCGTCCCAGGAAGCGCTCCCTTTCCTGCAACCGCTGGTCTCCAGGGATGGCGGCATCTCGGCCTTTGGTCCCGGCAACCTGCTGTTGGTGGTGGATTCCTCCATCAATCTCCGCAAGTTGCAGGATATCCTGCGGGTGATCGATACCGAGAAGATTAGGGAAGGGATCGAGATCATATTTCTGAAAAATGCCGTTGCCGAGAATACCGCCACGACCATCCGTCAATGGCTTGCCGGCGGGGAGAGCAAGCCCGGCCAACCGGCAACTGCGGCAGGCGGTGGCGGTGCCGGGAGCGTACTGGCCGACCAGCGCCTGAATGCGCTGATCGTCTTTGGCAATGAAAGCATCAAGCAGGCTGTCAGGGAATTGGTGGCCAAGCTGGATGTGGCGCCACCCGAGGCAAGCAGCAAGGTCAATGTCTACTATCTGGAGAACGGCGACGCCACCGAGATGGCCAAGGTGCTGGAAGGGGTGGTCAAGGGGATGACCGCTGCGGCGACTTCCGCTGCCGGCGCCACCGGTGCGCCTGCCGCACAGTCTTCGCCCTTTGACAGCGGCAAAATCACTATCACCCCGGACAAGACCACCAACTCCCTGGTGATCATGGCCTCTCCCAATGACTATGCCAACTTGGTGCAGGTGATCAAGAAGCTCGACCGCCGCAACAAACAGGTCTTTGTGCAGGTTTTGATCGCCGAGGTGTCCCTGGATAAATCGCGGGCCATCGGCATGCAGACCGGAGTCCTGGGGGGCTATGTTGCCAACAACATTGCCGTGGGTGGCTTGTACGATCCATTCGGCACCTTCAGCAACCTGCTTTCCAACACGGCGGTCTCGTCACTGATATCCAACAACCCCAATTTCAGCCTGGACCAGCCGGCCAACATCGCGGCGGTCCTGCAGGCCCTGGACTCGAACGACCTGCTGAACGTGCTCTCGACCCCCAACATCCTGACCTCTGACAACAAGGAGGCCGAGATCTTTGTCGGCGAAAACGTCCCCTTCCAGGGCTCATCCACCCTTAGCACTACCGGCACGACTACATCGGTCGAACGTAAGGATACCGGCATCACCCTGAAGATCAAACCCCAGATCAGCGAGGGCGAGTATATCCGCATGGATATCAGCCAGGAAATATCGGCGGTGAAGAATAG
>Ga0172380_10005752_pt1 | contig 14803 bp, 13 predicted proteins | sample Leawe162metaG_FD_119747 | JGI IMG/M metagenome (GOLD analysis project Ga0172380, IMG submission 119747) | Leachate microbial communities from a municipal landfill in Southern Ontario, Canada - Leachate well 162 metaG | ecosystem: Engineered > Solid waste > Landfill > Unclassified | place...
TTCTCCTTTCTATACATTAAATAACTATAAACTGTAGTGATGATCACAACGGTAAACACGCTCGCAATTAAAACGACAAAGCTAGCAACGCTGCCAAAAAAAGCAGCCACTAAACTCGCTACCCCGGCTAGGACAAAAACCTTCCCGCCAAAATCGTGTGTCTTCTTCCAATTTTCATCCGAAACGAGAGTCCACGGCGTCTTAATTCCAATAAAAAAATTTCTTTTAAGTTGTGGCAAAATCCATCCGATAAAACATAAAAGCAAAGAAAATGGAATTGCAAACATCAAGCTTCCTTGCGGCGGGCTAAAACGGACTGACGAGTAAAGCAAAAATATTTCTAAATATATAAAGAAGAACGCCAGAAAAATTTTAAAGTAAAGATACGGTTTGGCAAATTTTTCGTAATTTTTGCGAAAGGGGTCAATCAGCGGCAGAAACGACATAAGAAGATATGCCGCGAGAGCAATGCTTGGCATCAAAAATAAATTAATGTATTTTGATCCCCAACCATCAACCTCTCCCCTAATATTCCAATGTGTCGGCACGCGGTCGGCCATAGCAGGCGCCATATAAATTCCTACTGCGAAAATCACAAGAATAAAAAAAATCATCAGCCAGTCTATTTTTCTCCAAAGTTTCATAAATTTATATTTATTTTTTAACCCATTCCTTTTAAAATTATATCATAATATCGCGATTGACAAAAGCGGACCCGTGTTCTAAAGTTAAAAACCGGAAAGGAGGGAAAAATGGACAACGAGGAAGAAGGGACGTTTGACGTAGAAGGACGGCGGGCGTTCGTTAGCCAACAGCTCCAAGATTACCGGATGTGTAACCCCGAGATTCGGCAAATCATCTACAAAATCTGGGGGCTGAACTCAATCCCCCAACGCCATGATTTCCTGGCGGCGATGTGGCCCCTCTTTCTAGGGCTGAAAAGCGTCACGAAGCTCTTGGGCGAACTCCCGATCATCCAAAAAGCCTCGGCCGACCAGACCTGGACTGAACTCTACGAAGCTCCCGACAACGCTTTGGATGGTGAAGACTTCGATGAATTCCGCATCCCCATCGAAGTCGAATTCAAGATGAATCTGGCAGTATCGGTTAAGTCACCCGACGTCAAGCGGCGGGTCGAGCGTAACTTCGCCATGATTCTCCGGATGATCCAGATCGAACGGGGCGCGAAACCCAACTCGTCCGTCTAGCCAAGGAGGAACACGTACCGAGAGGCACCCCACGGGGCAGCCTCTTTTTTATTATTGAATGAGCGCCAATTACACGAAGTATTTTTCTAATATTCTTTCCCTTGACAAAAAAGATAAAATGATTTAAGATTTTTAGTTCCCTCGAAAAGGAGGATGCGATGGAAACCATGAATAGCACGAAGCGCCAGAATTCCACTCGGAGCCAATACGACAATCTGTACGCTACCTTGCAAATGGAGGAATCTGCCGTGGCCGCGTGGCTTGAAGATACGCGGAACGGACTGATCGATATCTTCGGAGCGAATCCCGGCGAGGTCTGGGAAAATCTCGCTTTTCTCTACTATCTCTGGGTGCTCATCGATACTGTCCAGCAGATGCGCGAACGGAGGATGTTGCCCCAAATCAGCGATGACGTCTATGGACAGGCGTCGTCGGAATGGGACGACAAGGAAGCGCGAAGCATGGTGAAGCGAGAGATTCTCCATGCCCTGAACACCTTCCGGCACAATCTTTTCGCCAACTTCGAAGCACTGCTTCAAGGCAGCCCGGTCGAGAACGGCGGCGCCGAGGCGTACTGCCGAGGCGCGTTCACCAAGCTGCTCCGCATGGTCAGACTCTCTCAATGAGATCAAAACCATCGAAGAAAGGAGGACAAAACAAAAGCATCCCCGCTTATGAGGATGCTTATTTTTTACTTTTAAATTTATGCCGCTCTTTTACCGCTAATTCTTTCTAACGTTGCTTGATGGGCTGCTTCTCGAGCCTTTTCTTTTTCTGTCGGCCCTTTCCTTTCTTTTAACATTTTAACCGCGGCATCGTAAACGCCTTTTTCAAATTCTTCCGGAGTAATTCTTCCTTCGTCGAGTTGTTTAATCCAAAACTCTTTAATGCTGTGGGCGGCCATCGCGACTCGGCGTTCGTCTCCGCCTTCGCGCGCTAAAACTGATTTCGCAAAATCTTCCGGAGTCATTAATCCAGCAAGTAAGCTACCGACGTCGGTTTCTCTTTCCGCACTAGCGGCCTCGTGTTTTGATTCCATATTTTTATCTCCTTTCTTAATTAATTCCGGATCAAGTACTGGGGGCATTCCTTCCCTAAACATATTTTATAAATTAAAAATTAGGAACATTTTATAATAGCACAAATTTAAAATTTTGACAAGACCCTAGGCCGCTCTTCTTTTCGCCGGCTTTCTTTTCTTCAATTCCATAACTTTTTCCGGCTTCATTTCCGGGGCTTTTTTCAAAACATCGATCGCGCCTTTTGTCTCGGCAATCCATTTTTTCAAGGCTTTTTCATCTTGGGCGGAAATTTCTTTAGCTGCCTTTTGCGATGCATAAGCCTCGCCAACTTTTTCCAGAGAATCCAGCATACGTTTCAGCTGCGCTTTGTTGCCTTTATCTCCCCTAGCGAAGAAAAGAGATTCTTCCATTATTGCCGAAAGATCTGGCTGGCGATCCTGAAATCCAGCAGAAATTTTTGGCGCCCATTGCCCAGTTTCTATTTTCTTTCGGTCCGCCGCAGAAATTGTTGCCGGTTTTACTTCTTCCCACTCTGGCGGCAATTCTTTTCCGGCTTTTTTCATTTTATCTAAAGATACTGGTTGAACTTCTGCTTCTTTCATTTCCTTTTTCACTGCATAAGCGCGCCCAATTTCTTCAAATTCTTCAGCTGGTGGCAAATCCACCTTTCCAGTTTTTTTTGGTTCCCTTAGAGCGACGGGCTGAACGCTTGCTTTTTCCATTTCTGTCTTGACTTCATATTCTTTAGCTATCGCCTCGAATTCTTCAGCTGGTGGCAAATCTTTCGCACTTATCCTTTCGTCTCGAGTAGGTAACCCCAAATTTTCTCTTCCCGAAGGAGATTTTATTTGTTCCTTTTCTTTTTCTTTTTTAATTTCTACCAAAATATCTCTCTCGGCTTCGAGCAACTCCCGCATGTCTAGATTTTTTTCCAACCTTATATTACTTTCCAAACTTTTAATTCTTAAATCTACATCTCTTGCTGGCCTATCTTCATATTTTTCTTTGAGCTCATCTTCCATTGATCCTTTTTCAAGAATTTCTATATCCTCTCCTAAATCCGTTTTTGCCGCTTCCGCCTCTTGTTCAATTTGCGCCGCTTCGGCTTTTACTTCGGCAACAACCGGAGCCGCCTCTTCTTCTCTTGCTCCGGCGCGCGCCGCGCTCTCTAAAATTTTTGTCGGCATCTTCGCGCCCGCTTCTTTTACGGCGCTCACTTTCTCTTCGGCCGCGGCCTTTATGTCCCCTGCTGTTTCCTTGCTCGCTTCCCTTTCAGCCTCTTCTTTTTCCATCTGCTCTTCTTGTTCAAAATAATCATTCAAACGCTCCCAATAATTTCCAATGCCAAATTGATTAAAAAATCTGGAAACAGATCCTGGCTTCTTTAATTTTTTTTCTTTGCGGGCTATCTCAAATTCCTTCTGTTCAGCCTCAACGCCACCAGCATTTTTTGTTTCCTCTTTTTCTTTTTCATATTTATCCAATGCTTCATCTAATTCAAATTCTCTGGGTGACATAGTTTTTATTTAAAAAAAATTAAAATATAAATTTAACTAAGGTTTAAATTTTTGCGGATTTTTTCTATCTGCTCTGCTTCTATTTTTTTTATCGCCTTTTCCAAAACTGTCCTCTGGCGAAGCGATAAATCAGCCATAATTTTAGAGAACTTTCGATAAGCCCCTTCTGCTTTTAAAATTTTCTCTTTTATAGATAAGTTTTTTTCTTCTGCCATACCCCGTAGTAGAACTTCTACTTATTTATGAGATTAAATTATTTCACTATACACCCGCATTAAAATCTTCGACACCATCATCTGCTCTTCCATTTGTTCGCCGAGGCGAACTGTCGAAGTTTCACTACGGGGCATACTTGTGGATAGATATTATATTTATCTATTTTATCATATTTTTGAAAAGATGAGGCTATTGTAAATATTTTAATTTATTTGCCTTGTGCTCATCAAAACTCCGGCTGTAAATTGTCTGGCCATCTTTGGCGTGTAAAAAATACCAATAGTCGTTGGCCTTTGGATAAACCGCCGCTCGAATAGCCTCTATCCCGGGATTCCCAATCGGCCCCGCGGGCAAACCTCGATATTTGTAAGTATTGTAAGATGAATTAATTTTCAAATCATCGAGACTCGGCTGAGTTTCATATTTTCCGGTTGCGTAGTTTACGGTGGCATCAGATTGCAGGGCAATCCCCTCGTCTATTCTTCGCCAAAAAATATCGGCCGCCATGGCCATATCTTCTCCTCGCGCTTCTTTTTCAATAATCGAAGCCATCGTCACAATTTCAAAAATAGTTTTTTTCTGCCGCGAGATTTCCGTTCGAAAATCTGCCGTTAACCTTCGATCGAAATTTTCCAACATTTTTTTAATAATATGCTCGGCTACGGCAATATCTTCATCCTTATTGCCCAAAAGTTCCGCAGGAAATTCTTTATAAATCCGATACGTGTCGGGAAATAAATAACCCTCTAGTGTCGCGCCATTTGGCCTATCCTCTAAAAATTCATAATTAGTATTTTCTGGCTCATACTTTTTGGCCGCTTCCAGAAAAATATCTTTTTTAACAACATCCTCATTTTCAAGATAGCTACCAATTTCTTGGTTGTTCCATCCTTCAAGAATTTTTATATCGCGCTCATTTATTTCACTAATCGAGGTCAAAACCGGAACTATTTCCCAAACTCTCATATTTTGTCGCAACTTATGTTCACCTGCCTTAAAATCACTCTGCACCTTTTTCAACCAAACATACGTTTCAAAAATAAATTTATTTCTAATAAAATTTTGTTCTGCTAGATGCTGACTAATTTCATGGACCCCTTCACCTTTTTCAATAACAAAAATTTTTTCCGCGGAATCATCGGACGGCGGTACAAAAATAAGCCAGGTGGAAATTATTAAAACAACAAGCACCACTAAAAAAATAATTTTTTTCATAAAAATAAAAATTACAAATATTTTTTTAATCCTCTCTTCCCTAACTCATCTACAATTTTTTTTACCTCCCCTGCCCTATCTTTTGGACAAACAAGAAGCGCATCTTCGGTCAAAACAACCACGATATCCTTCAAGCCAACTGCCGCGACCAATTTATCCTTCGGACCATACACTAAACAATTTTTCGTATCTATCAAAATATTTTCCCCTTTTGTTACGTTCCCGTTTTTATCTCCCGGAATCATTTTTGAAATAATTTGCCATTTGCCCAGATCGCTCCAAATAAATTTTTCCGAGACGGCAACGGCAATTTTTGATGCCTTATTTGTAATCGCTGATTCTATGGAAATTTTTTCTAGTTTAGCATAACTTTCCCCGCTCCCTCCGGCCGCTAACTTTTGACACGCACTGTACATCTTCGGCTGAAATTTTCTAAATAAATCAAGAACTGTTTTTAATTTCCAAATATACATTCCGGCGTGATAAAAATATTTTCCCGATTTAATTAAATTTTTACAGCGACTAAGTTCTGGTTTTTCAATCCAGCCGCCAACTTCAAAAATTTTAGTTTCCCTACTGCCACCTAATTTTTCGCCAATTTTTATATAACTGTATCCCGTGTCCGGCGAGTTCGGCTTCGCACCCGGGGTGACAATGTAGCCGGGATATTTTTTTAAAAAATTTTCCGCCGCGGCAAGCATCTCTTGGAAGGCGGCGGCATCGGAAATATAATCATCTGAAGGCAAACTCGCGATAATCGCCTCTTCCCCAAAACGGCGAGCTAAAACACAACACTCAAGACATATTGCTGGTCCAGTATTCCGCCCCGCTGGTTCCAAAATAATATTTTTGGTCGGCAATTCCTTAATTTCCCTTTTTAGCCTTACGGCCATTTTTCGATTTACGGAAATAAAAAAATCTTCCTTATTTTTAAGAAGTGGTTTTACACGATTTACTGTGTCGCGGATAAGAGTGTTTTCCCCAACCAGAGCCTGAAATTGTTTTGGGTTATTCTCGCGCGAAGACGGCCAAAGCCTTGTCCCCGATCCCCCAGCCCTAATTACAATTTTCATGATTTAAATATTAAATATTTTTTTCCAATTAATTTTATTTACGGCATAAACCGCGAGTCCGGCCAAAACTATCCCTCCTAAAATATCCGTCGGGTAATGAACGCCGACATAAATTCTTGAAACGCTGACAAGTGCCGCAGAAATTAATAAAACTATTCCTAGTTTTTTATTATACAAATAAATTCCAAATGCCATAGCAAAAGATAAAAAAGTATGGGCTGAAGGAAACGACCCGTCGGAAATTTTTCCTATCAAAAGATTGACATCGTGCACAAAAAATGGCCGCGGCCGGAAATAAATTAAATTAATTACAATTTTTGTTAGATAACTGAAAAAAGCCGCTAAAATAATTTCTAAAATTATAACTGTATCCGCGCGCCGATTGTTTTTATTAAAAATTGTCCAGGCGATAATCACAAAAGCCATAGCAAAAATTAAATATTCGGCACAAAAAATACCAAACCAATCTAGCGGCCACCATTTACCAGCGAAATTATTTATAAGCTGAAATAGATAAAAATCCATAATTAATTTATTTCTGGCAACTAGGACAAAAACTTGTCCCTCGCCCAGCCAATTTAATTGTTTTTACTTTTCCCCGACAACCAATGCACGGTTCTCCTTCGCGGCCATAAACTTTTAAAAATGGCGCATAGCCGCCCTTTCTTCCCGAAGCATCAACATAGGAATCAATCGAAGAACCGTGGCGCTCTATCGCGGCGGCAATAATTTTCCGCAAACAAACATAGAGATTCTTAATTTCCGAGGCGGTTAGAGTAGAAACTTTTCTTGCCGGTAAAATTTTAGCACAAAAACATGCTTCTTGCGCGTAGATATTGCCAACTCCGGCAATAAATTTCTGATCCATTAAAAGCGGCTTGATTTTCGCGTTTGGTTTTTTTGCCAATAAATTTTTAAAATCATCTTCAGAAAATTTTTGATCTAGCGCCTCTGGCCCAAAATTTTCCTTGGCCAAAAATTTTTCTATCTCATTGGTTTTCACTAACTTCGCGTAACCAAAAAGGCGAAAATCATAATGCCTTAACTCATACCCATCAGAAAAAGTGTAAATAATATGCGGCTTGCCAGTCCCCTCTTTACCGTCGTAAATCAATTGCCCTGTCATTTTCAGATGAATCACAACACTCCAACCGTTGGATAAATCTAAAATCAAAATTTTAGCTCGACGCCTTAAATCCGTAACGCTTGCTCCGGTAACACTTTTTTCAAATTCTTTCGCCGGCACATTAACCATTCTTGCTAATTCAACTTTAACGGATTTTATTTTTTTCCCTTTTATCCTGGCGATGAGCTGCCTTCTTATTGTTTCTACTTCTGGCAATTCGGGCATAGATATAAAAATTTACAAATTCGCCGATTCATCAACAACTCGCATTGATGTCTTTTTTCTTCTAGTAATAAAAATGTATTTTACCACTTCAATCAAAAGTATATTAATAATACCAAAACCAATGAGTAAAAGCCATTCGTTTATCCCGAGCGGGACAGTCTTAAGAATTTTTTGAAAAAATGGAGTATATAACGCCAAGGCCAACATCAGGAGACCTAATAAAACAGAGGCATTAAGAAATTTATTTTGGAAAGGACTATTTCCCCAAAGCGGGTGGCGCAATGTCCGGCAGGCATAAACATAAAAAAGCGAATCAATGCCAAGTCCAACAAAAACCATGGTGCGCGTATAGTCTAGGTCGCCCGTGATTCTCCAAAAATAATAGAAAAATCCAAAGAGAACTGAAATTGTAAATAAGCTGATGACAGTGATGATTATTTTCATTTCCAAATCAACAATCGGCTCATCTCTTCGCCTCGGCCGGCTTTGCATACCCCCCCCCTCGCCCGCGTCAAAAGCCAGGGCCATGCTCGGCGGACTGTCTTCAATTAAATTAATCCATAAAATTTGGGCGGCAAGAATCGGCAAGGGAAAACCAAAAAATAAACTCGCGACAATAAGCGCCATCTCGGTAAATATATCTGAAAAAAGATATAAGATAACTTTTTTTATATTTTCAAAAATTATTCTTCCTCTTTCTACCGCTTTAACGATTGAATTGAAATTATCATCTAGAAGAATTATGTCTGCGGCTTCTTTGGCAACTTCCGTCCCGGAACCGAGGGCGACGCCTACATCGGCCTTTTTAAGCGCCGGAGCGTCATTTACTCCATCACCGGTCATAGCAACCACTTCACCCTTTTTCTGCCATGCTTCAATTATTCTCATTTTGTGCCGAGGTTCAACGCGCGCGTAAACATCAATATTCTTTAAAATTTTAACAAATTCTTCATCGCTCATTTTATCCAAATCTTCCCCCTCTAAAATATTTTTTTCGCCAATGTCAAGTCCGATTTCCCCAGCAACCATTTGAGCGGTTAAGCGGTGATCGCCCGTAACGAGAATTGGCCTGATCCCGGCCTCCCGGCACATCTTTATCGCTTGAGCAGATTCTTTTCGCAAAGGGTCGCGAAGGGCAAGAAAGCCAACAAAAATCATTTCACTTAAATCACTTTCATCAATTTTTTCTTGCGCCGTATTTTTATGGGCAAAGGCCAAAATTCTAAGGCCCTTACCGGCTAAATCATCAACTTCCTTTTTAATTTTTTTTACTTTCTCGTGTGTTAACTTTTCTGTTTTTCCGTTAATCTCTAACCATCCGGACATCGCCAAAACTTTCTCTGGCGCGCCTTTAACATAAATCAAATTATTAATTTTAGATTTTGAATTTTTGATTTCGTGCAGCGTTGCCATGTATTTTCTCCCCTCGTCAAAAGGAATCTCCCAGAGCCGAGGAAAAACTTTTCTAATTTCTTTTTGATCAACGCCTCCCTGCACTGCCGCCAAAAGCAGCGCCTGCTCAGTCGAGTCGCCAAAAATAATCCAATCTTCAAGTTTATCTTCCGGATTTTCAATTACCGCGTTATTACAGAGCAACCCCATTTCTAAAATTTTTGTTTTTGTTTCCTCGCTTCCAGTTTCCGTAAAAATATGGTCAACCATCATTTTCCCGAGAGTTAGTGTCCCGGTTTTGTCCGTACAAATAATCGACGTACTGCCAAGCGTTTCGGCCGCGACAAGTTTTCTGACCAACGCTTTTTCTTTCAAAATTTTTTGCATGCCAATAGCCAAAATAACCGTTACTGTGACAATCAATCCTTCTGGTACGGCAGCCACGGCGGCAGCGACCGCGACGGTCAGCATTTCAACAAACGATCTCCCCTGCAATAATCCGATAATAAAAATTACAAAACAAATTGATAATAAAACAACTGAAAGCCGACGGGCAAAAGATGCTAATTTTTTCTGAAGTGGAGTCTGCTCTTCGGGCGCGCTACCAAGCATTAGGGCAATTTTCCCAATTTCCATTTCTTTACCAGTGGCGACAACAACCGCCAACCCGCGTCCGCGCACGACATTTGTCCCGCAATAGACCATATTTTCCCTTTCAGCTAAAACCGTCCCAGGAACTAATTCTTTAACCGATTTTATTGAAGGCACAGCTTCGCCGGTTAGCGCCGCCTCTACAATTTCTAAATTTGTCACTTTAAAAAGTCTCGCGTCAGCCGGTATTTTGTCGCCAGCCTCAATTACAATCACGTCACCCGGAACAACTTCTTCGGCGCCGATCTCTCGTTCTAATCCATCGCGTAAAACCCTTGCCTTATGATCAATCACTTCTTTTAATTTTTCTATTGTTTTTTCCGCCTTTCTTTCCTCAAAAAATCCGATAAAAACATTTAAAAAAACTGCCGCCAAAATTATTCCCGTATCCATAAATTCGCGGAGAATAATTGTGATCCCTGCGGCAAACAACAAAACATAAACTAAGGAATTTTTTAATTGATTAAAAAAAATACGACTATTGGTTAGCCGCTTTGCTTCGGGCAATTTGTTTGAGCCGTATTTTTCTAATCTCTTTTTCGCCTCGTCAAAACTTAAACCGCTTTCCGCGGTTTTAAATTTTGTAAAAATTTCGTGGATTTCTCTCGCGTGCCAATCCATATATTACATTGTTAAATTAGCGCCGCTCCAGTCATTTCATCTGGCTGCTTAATGTCCATTATTTTCAAAATTGTCGGAGCGACATCGGCTAAAACCCCAACCGAGGGCATTAAACTAAGATCTGCTTCTACCGGAGGAATCGCGGCGATCTGATCCTTTAATTCTCGCCCGGCCAGGATAAAGGGCACAGCATTGGTACTATGTTCTTTATCAATATCTCCGGTTTGTAAATTAAAAACTTCTTCAGCGTTCCCATGATCCGCGGTAAGCGCCAAAACTCCGCCCATTGGAATTATTATATCCGCTATCTGGCCTACGCACTTATCTACGGTCTCCACGGCTTCCACGGTCTCCTTATATTTCCCCGTGTGCCCAACCATATCGGCGTTCGCAAAATTAACCACAATAAAATCGTATTTCCGCGCCATAATTTCCTTAATTAATTTTTCAGTAATAATTTTGGCGGACATCTCGGGTTTTTGATCGTAAGAAGCGACGTGCGGTGAAGGAACAATAATTCTGTCTTCTCCAGAAAATTCTTCTTCTCTCATGCCGTTAAAAAAGAACGTTACGTGAGCATATTTTTCCGTTTCCGCTATGTGAAGTTGTTTTAATCCGGCATCACTTATAATTTTTGCCAGGCAAATTTTTACTTTTTCTGGCGGAAAAATAACTTCGACCGGCAAACCCTCTTCATATTCCGTCATTGTGGCGAAAAATAATTTTGGGAAAAATTTTTCTCTCTTAAATTTATCAAAATCTTTTATAACAAAAGATTTGGTCATTTCTCTCGCGCGGTCAGCGCGATAATTGAAAAAAATTACCGCGTCATCTTCCGAAATTGTGGCGACTGGTTTTTTTCTTTCCGTAATCACAACTGGAACAAACTCTTCGTCATAAATTTTCTTCGCATATGACGCTTCGATTGCTTTTATTGGATCAGAAAAATATTCTTCGCTTTTCCCTTCGGCAATGGCTAGATAAGCTTTTTCCGTTCTATCCCAACGATTGTCGCGATCCATCGCGTAAAAACGTCCGGAAACGGTGGCAATTCTTCCCACACCATACTCTTTAATTTTTTCTTGTAATTTTTTAATAAAATCGGATCCGCTGTTATAAATTGTATCTCGCCCATCAAGAAAACAATGGATGTAAACATTTTTTATTTTTTGCTCTTTGGCAAATTTCAGCAACGCATAAAGATGCTCACTTGTTGTATGAACGCGCCCGGTACTCACAAGACCCATCAAATGAAGACTTGATTTATTTTTTTTAACATGTGCGGCGGCGTCTCTTAAAGCTTTATTACTAAAAAAAGAACCGTCACCGATGGCTTTATTAATTCTAGGGAGCGTTTGATAAAAAATTCGTCCCGTACCCAAATTCAAATGGCCAACTTCTGAAGTCCCCATTTCTCCCCAAGAAAGGCCTACTTCATCCCCAGAAGCCCGTAGGGTCATCGCGGGATATGTAGCTATTAATTTATCAACATTCGGCGTTTTAGCGCCTGAAATGGCATTCCCCTTTCCTTTCGGAGCAACCCCCCATCCGTCTAAGATAGCAAGCACTACTGGTTTTGGACGATTCATAAAACTTATAACTTAAACTTGTCCGCCTTTGGCGGAAAACTTTTAACTTAATAAACTTTTTTTTGTCATTTCTCTCGGTGCCGTCACTCCCATTACGTCAAGAACGGTCGGCGCGACATTAGCCAAAACTCCTTTTGGCAATTTTTTTCTTTTCGGATTTTTAAAACGCGGACCGACCACAATAAATGGCACGGGATTTCTGGAATGTTCGGTGTCAATTTCTCCGCTCCTTGAGTTTATCATTTCCTCAATATTTCCATGATCTGCCGTAATAATTGCTGTTCCTTCCCTTCTCCAAACGCCACGAATTATTTTTCCAAGACATTTATCGACTATTTGCGCCGCCCTGATTCCCGCGGCTAAATTTCCCGTGTGGCCAATCATATCCGGATTGCAAAAATTAACTGCCACAAAATCGTATTGCCCACCATCAATCGCCCGCCTAACTTCAACAGCAACTTTTTCCGCGTTCATTTCTGGTTGATCTTCATAATGCGGCGTCATGGGCGACGGAACTTTTATCCTCTCTTCTCCATAAAGCGCGTCGGCATTGCCACCGTTAAAAAAATATGTGACGTGCGCGTATTTTTCCTCCTCAGCAATATAAATTTGCTTCTTATCGCGAAGAACTGCCGGCAGAGCGCTCAAAATATTGCGCGAGGGATACGCTGTTAAAATATGGGGTAAATCCGGACCGAAATCAGTCATCGCCGCGAAAACAATATTTTTAGGAAATTTTCTTCTTCTGAACGACCCTGGATTTTTTTTAGTAAAATCTTTCTGTACAAAAGTTTTGGTTATTTCTCTTGCTCTATCCGAACGTAAGTTAAAGAAAATTACTACATCGTCGTCGCCAACCGTTGCGATTGGTTTATGGTCATTCGTGACAACCGTGGGCATAATAAATTCATCAGTTTCTCCGCGGTTGTAAGCAGAAGAAATCGCCGCTTCAGCCGATTCCGCCGTCGCCCCTTCGCCAAGAACCATAGCATTGTAGGCCGCCTCAATTCTCGGCCATCTTTTTACGCGATCCATCGCGTAGAAACGCCCCATAATGGAAGCTATTCTTTCGCCGTTATGAAAATGCGTTTTTAATTTTGGCAATAATCTAATCGCGGCAAAACGCGAAGAGTCGCGGCCATCCGTAAAAAGATGTAAAAATATTTTTTTAACTTCGCTTTGGTGCAGCAAATCCAAAACTGCGTAAAGATGACCCGGGGAAGAATGGGCACTCTCGCCGTTTGAAAGCAGCCCCATTACATGAACCTTGCTGTTATATTGTTTGGCATGCCTTATGGCTTCAAGAAAAGCTGTATTTTTATAAAAAGTTCCGTCTTTAATACTTTCGTTGATGTACATCGCGTCCTGTTTTACAATCCAACCAGCGGATAGATTCATATGCCCGGCTTCTGAATTCCCTTCTTGATCGTTTGGCAAACCAACAAACTTTCCGTGAGCGGAAAGCAAAGTATGGGGGAATTCTTCCCAAAGCGCAGTCATCGTTGGGGTTTTCGCGAGGGTTATGGCATTACCCGGCCCCGGCGGCGCTACTCCCCACCCATCGAGAATAACAAGCACGGTTGGTTTTTTATGATTTTTATCCATTTTTTATAAAAATACAAGAACAAAATAACATAAAAAATAATTTTGTTATTTTGTCCCCTTTTTTATTTTTTTATTTTTATTACTTTATCTCGTAACTCACGGTTACATTAACAAGAATATCCATGCTTCCGCTTTCAACTGTCGGCGCCGCCGCTTCTTCCCCACCGCCCATTCCGCCCAGATCATAAGATTTATACGCAGAATATGGAGTTTGCGCGTACTCGCTGAAAGAGACTATTTTACCAAGACTAACACCTGCCACGCGAGCCAGGGCATCTGCTTTTTCCTTAGCATTTTCCAAAGCTTTCACTCTTGCTTCTTGCCGCAAAGCTTCGGGATCATCAATATTAAATGACAAACCACTCACTTGGTTAGCTCCTCCTTCACCAGCCGCCGCTAAGATGTCTCCAATTTTGCTCAAATTTCTAATTTTTACCGAGACTCCCTGACTTACTTGATAACCTCTTAAAACTTGCTTCCCATTTGGCCAATCATACTGCGGATAAATATTGTAATAACTTGTTTGAATGTCTTTGCTCTCTACTCCTAAATTTTTTAAATTCGTGATAAGTCTGTTCATTTTTGTCGTATTTTCGAGTTGAGCGCTTTTCACGTCTGATTTTTCCGTCATTAAACCTACATCAATCGTAGCAATGTCGGGGATGGCCGTCACTTTCCCTTCGCCAGAAATGGCGATAGTGTCCCGTTCAGCTGAAGGCTTACCAATGTACTGATAATTTTTAATATTGTTCGCGACGATAGTCCCAAATACCGCGAAAAGTCCGACCATTACAAGAACGAGAACCACCGTGAAAAGTTTGCTGCTTTTCCACGTTGGCCAACAACAGTTGTCCATATTTTTTTACAAACGACAGATGACTCGCGATAAACAAAATGTTAACCGCGAACTTAGTCGTTAGTTGTTAATTATTTTAATAATGGTTTAATCCCAGGCAAAATTTTTCCTTCCAAAAATTCGAGCATCGCTCCGCCGCCCGTAGAAAGGTGATCAATATATTCCGACATGCCAGTTTTGCTAACAGCTTCAATTGTTTCTCCTCCTCCAACTACGCCAAAAACCTTTCCTTTTGATCGCGCGGCAATAAGCCTTCCGAGCGCCACACTGCCATGGCTGTATTTTGGAATTTCAAAATATCCCATCGGTCCGTTCCAAACAATAGTTTGCGCTTTTCTAATAATTTCAGAATATTTTTTTATTGTCTCTGGCCCAATATCTAAAAGGGCATACGGTTTTTTACAAAGCACTGCCTTTTTCTTAGGAACACTGACGACCCAGGCTTTCTTTCCCTTAAAATCCCCCACCACAAAATCAATTGGCAAAA
>Ga0172380_10005753_pt1 | contig 14801 bp, 13 predicted proteins | sample Leawe162metaG_FD_119747 | JGI IMG/M metagenome (GOLD analysis project Ga0172380, IMG submission 119747) | Leachate microbial communities from a municipal landfill in Southern Ontario, Canada - Leachate well 162 metaG | ecosystem: Engineered > Solid waste > Landfill > Unclassified | place...
ATGTTCGAGATGAAGTGTATTTTCGATAATTTCTTTGAGTCCCTGTTTTTGGAAGAGGAGTGGCACTTCATAGATAGTCCGAGCATCGATAGCTTCAATAATATTTGATTCATCAACATCAGTAAACATGGAGATTTTTGGCTTCAACTCTGGTGGCATCGGTTTTGGACAACGTGAGACGAGAATGTTTGGCTGAATACCAGCTTCACGAAGCTGACGAGTAGAGAGCTGGATAGCCTTGGTCTTAAATTCTGATGAGACATCGATGTAGAGGAGCGGCACGACATGGACATAACAGACATTTTCTTTTCCGATATCTTTGCGAATCTGACGAATTGCCTCGATAAATACAGGACTCTCCGCATCTCCGACGAGACCACCTATCTCGACGATACAGATATCTGCTTTTGCTGCCTCACCTTTTATACGTCGCTTGATATCATCAGTGATATGTGGGATGACCTGGACAGTCTTTCCGAGGTAGTCACCGCGTCGCTCGTTTTCGATCACTGTGAGATAGATTTTTCCTGTGGTAGGATTTGATTCACGATTCAGTTCTATGTCGACGAATCGCTCATAGTTTCCGACATCCAGATCAGTCTCCGCTCCGTCCTCCGTCACAAAGACTTCCCCGTGCTCGTAAGGCGACATCGTCCCTGCATCAACTTGCAGGTAGGGATCTATCTTCATCATATTAATAGAATACCCTGACGATTTTAAAAGACGACCTATCGATGAGGCCGTCACACCCTTTCCCAAGCCAGAGATGATACCCCCTGTCACAAAGATGATTTTCATAGAAAAGAGACTATAAACATTTGCAAAAAAATCAATGGAAATACAAACTCTGAAAAAATAAGATATAATCTAGCACCTGATACATACAGGTGCTAAAAATTTGCAAAAGGAGAAAAAAAGAATATTCTGTATTTCGAAAATAAAATCCATTGTGTTTCTGTTTTCTGTTTCTATTTGCTAGCCATTATTTTATGACAAAAGTTCTCACATCCTCTGATTTTAACACTACTATCGCTACTGGTGTCACACTCGTCGACATGTACGCTGACTGGTGTGGACCATGCCAGGCTATAGCTCCTGTAATCGAAGAACTCGCACACGAATACGAAGGCAAGGCACAAATCACAAAGCTCGATGTCGATGCTTCAGGTGATATTGCCCAACAATTCGGCGTGATGAGCATACCTACTGTCCTCATATTCAAGGATGGTCAGCTCGTTGATAAAACTGTCGGTCTCTCAGACAAGGCAAGCCTCGTCGCTCTCCTCAATAAAAATCTCGCCTAAATCATGACTCTCCTCGCACTCTACCTCCTCGCTGGGTTAGCGTTTTTCTTGCGTATTCTCTACTGGGCTGTCATCCTCGATGTCATCCTCAGCTGGATCACGCTTCTAGGAATTCATATAGTCATAGGACCGCTCAACAGTATCACGCGCCCCCTCTACGATCTCACGAGACGTATATTTCCGACACGAGTGGGGATGATTGATCTCGCGCCATTGATACTGATTATCCTCCTCGATATACTCATGGTCATGGGCATACCATTCCTAGCCAGCCTCCTCAAGTAAATGATTCTCGATATCAAAACATTGGCCCACACTATCATTCGAGAAATCGAGGAAACTGTGAAAGGTCTCAAAACGACACCAAGTCTCACCATCATCATGGTGGGAAATAATAGTGCGAGCGAGGTCTATGTCCGAAATAAAATCAAAACCTGTGAAAGCATTGGCATCAAGGCAACACTTCTGCACTTCGCACAGTCGACAACAAGTGAGCTCGTGAGTGAAATACAACGTCTCAATGCCGACACAACTGTCCATGGTATACTCGTACAATCCCCTCTTCCTGAGACTATTCCAGCGCAGGAAATATTTGATACTATTGATCCGTTAAAAGATGTCGATGGGTTTTCTAGTGCAAACATTTCCAGACTGTACAGCGGTGACGAGACAGGTCTGGTACCTGGAACGCCAAAGGGAATTATGAAAATAATTGCTGAATATTTATACACGAAAAATGAAAGTATCGAGTGAAAAAATGTCGTCGTTATCGGCAAGAGCACTATTGTCGGGAAGCCTCTCTCTTTCATGCTCATACATGCAGGAGCAACCGTAACCATCTGTCATAGTCGCACAAAAGACCTCAGCGTACATACAAAAAATGCAGACATCATCATCTCAGCTGTTGGAAAAAAAGACCTTCTCACTGCTAATATGGTGAAGCATGGGGTGCTCGTCATCGATGTGGGTATCAATGTCTCAGAAGAAGAGGGCAGAAAACTCTCTGGCGATTGCGACACAGGAAGTATCTGTGAAATAGCTGATATCACTCCTGTCCCTGGAGGCGTCGGACCAATGACTATCGCTATGCTCCTCTCAAATGTCCTCCTGGCCCATCAACTCCAATGAAGAAACTAGTTCAACCATTTACGATTGTGGTGCTCATGGTGGCATCATTTTTGTGTGGACAGTTTTTCGCAGAAACACGAGAGCGAGAAATGGAAAAAGTAGATCCTCCTCGCGTATTTATCGAACAACTGAAAACCAAAATGAATATAGCAAAAAATCGCGATGATATTGAAATTTTCCTCAATGGAGCGAAAATGACCCAAGACATCAAGATAGATGTGAAGAGATAGCGGGCTTCTGAAAGTCTCATAATTCATAATTGATAATTCATAATTGGTATGTACTCCCTCTCAGCATTTAAAACCTACGACATCCGCGGTATCTGGCAATCAGAAGTCGACGAACAATTTGGTCGTATCATGGGCTACGCCCTCTGACTCCATCTCATGGAGAAATACGAAACTCCGAAAATCCTCATCAGCTCTGATGTCCGAGAAGCAAATAACATCCTGATTGATGAATTTCTGCGCGGGATGAAAAATGCAGGAGTAGAGGAAGTGACAGTAATAGGGCTCGACGAGTCTCTCCCACAATACAGGTATGGAGTCTGCTCGACGCCCATTGCCTATTATGCGGCTATCGATACCTACGATTGCGCATGCCTCTTCACGGCATCACATAATCCGAGTGAATATGTCGGTATCAAAATCGTGGACAATAAATGCCTCTCTATCAAATCTTCTGAGCTCAGAAGTCTCTTTGAAAAATACGAATCAAGCACATCAGAAGGAACAGAATTTCCAGCAATTCTTCCCTATACAGATACTAGAATCACCTCACTTCTCGCAGACATCAGAGGTAAGTTTCAAACCCTCAAAAAAATTCCAAAAATTACCATCGATTATAGTCATGGTGCGGCGACGCATTTTGAACAAGAATTTTTAAAAGAAACGCTCTGACACAATACTGTCCACATATTTACTCATCCGGATGGTCGATTCCCTGCCCACGACACAGATACTTCTCGTTTTGCGAATTATAAACCTCTCATCGAGGAAATACAAAAAAATGGCAGTGATTTTGGATTTATATTCGACGGAGATGCGGACAGATTTGGTATGGTGACGAGAGAAGGCGTCGTTGTCACAGGTGACATACTCCTCGCAATAATTGGCAAACAACTCCTGACAGATGGAACAGCAGAGAGGCTTGGGAGTACAACAATTTTTCAAGAAGTGTTCTGTGGTAAAATAGTCGGCGATGTCGTCAAACAGTACGGTGGAGAGCTTCGCATGACACGCGTCGGTCGAGAATCATTTGTCCGAGAAGTCATTGCAGCAAATGGCCTCCTCGCTGGTGAAGTCTCAACACATCTCCTCTTCAAGGAATACGGGACAATAGAGATGCCTCTCGCAGGACTTTTCTATCTCTTGAAGGCTCTCGAAAATTATGAAAGTGCTTCAGCTCTGATCGCAGAATTCAATACCTACGCTCGCGGACAGGTCCTACAATTCATCACAGAGAAAAAAGATGAGCTTATCGAAGCTCTCAAGGTCAAATATGCACAACACACAATCATCACCATAGATGGTGTGCGGGTTGAGGCTCCTGATTGGTGGTTTTGTGTGAGAAAGTCTGGCACAGAACCAATGCTCAAGGTCGCAATAGAGGGAAGAGATCAAACTACCTACGACACAATACTCTCTGAACTCCGCACATTTTTCTCGGAAAATGGCGCCACAGAAAAACTCTAATCACACCCCACTATGTTGCTCGGAAGTATATTTTTCATCACACTCATTGCCAATGTCTGGCTCAGCTGGTCGCTGGGATCATGGATTGGCGTTGCGGTATTTCTCGCATTTATACCACTCTCTATCGTCATGACAGTCGGTGGAGGACTCGCACTCGGACTCATGGGAATGATATTTGGCAAGCACGATCACCGGACTCGCTGACAGAGATTTTTGCGAGATTTTCTCAAGGGATGGGCATGGCTCGTCTGTCTGATATCACTCACACCGTGGATACTGTTAGGTCTCGTCCAATTTACCAATAATACAGCTCCGGCAACCATACCAAAAATCACGATTAGTAATGGAGAAAAAACAGTGATTTTCCAATCTATGATACATATAGGCTCCGCGAGCTTTTACGAGGATATCCAGAGAGATATGGAAAATCTCCGGGGGAGAGAATTTGTATTTTTCTATGAAGGAGTCGAGTCATGAACCGCGGAAAGTGTCGCAGAATTGAGCCGTCTGACCGGAATTGAAGTATCCGAAAAAATGTATGCCGTCTTCGCGCAGATGAGCTGACTCGTTCTCCAGGACATCGAGCGATACAAGGATATCATCCCGAGCACCAATGTCGACATCTCCACTGATGAGATAATTGCATTTGCTCAAGAAGCACAAATCTGAGCTCCCCTCCCAATAGAAAATGACCTCTTCGTACAACTCGCAGACAAATATCCAGAATTCAATGAATTTCAAAAAAGAACCCTACGTATCATATCTCGCGGATTTCTCAATATCCTCCTGCGTACCTATACAAATCCTGCACTCGAGAAAAATCTCAAAGCACAACTCCCGATATTTGATATCATACTCGACAAGAGAAATACTATCCTCGCAGAAGCAATCATAGAATCCCCTGTTCCAAATATTTATATCCACTATGGCGCCCTCCACTACGCTGGAGTCCTCGCGATACTCCAAGAAAAAGACCCTCGGTGGCGAGAAATAGCGAGAACTGACTTCCAGGTGATACGATAGATTTGGTAGTTTTTGGAAATGTAGATATAATACACCTATGGCAAAGAAATCACGACACATCCTCCGCTATTCTGTCTACGGAATAATAGCACTCCTCTGTCTCACGGGCGGTCTCCTGTATGCGAGATTGCAAAAACAATGAGTAGCAGGAGTCATCCCTACAGAGCTAGGATCTCAGGTCATCAATCAGATTACCAATCGAGAACCCTCTATGACCCCCGAGAAAATACAAGCCAGAATAGAACAACTCGAGCTCGAGATTATCGAAGAAACAAATGATCCAGAGAGAGCTCTCCAGCTCAGACGAGAAGTCCAAGACCTCCGTAATCAACTCAAAACTGCTTCCGAAATACAATAAAAATGGGTCTTAGACCCATTTTTTTGAACGAAAGAAAAGAAACATTCACAGAGTCAGCGATCCCATAAATATAATGATGAGGACGAGTGGGAGTATATCAGCACGATTCGCCAGAGCACTCAGCCAGCCAAAATGCATATTCATACCAAAAAATGCAGCGATAAAGCTCGGACCCAAAAGGAGTACATTGAAGAGGGTAAGTCGTCGAACTGTTTGATTCGTATTGCGAGCGATAATCATCTCATTTGTCTCCGTGAGGAGCTTCATAGTATCTCGGAAATTATCGAGTCGGTTGACCAGTTTTTTGATTTTATCGAGAGAATCGTCTATCGCCTCTTTGCCTGTTTCATCAATCAGTTCAGTATGCTTGAGTGTGATTTCTTCGAGAATATCATAGAGTGGGACGAGGAGAGATTTGAAGTTGATGATATTTTTTTTGATATCCTGGATTTCGGAGATCTGATCATTTTCGAGGTGCTCCTCAGAAAAAATAGTTGATTCCATGACGCGTACACGACTATGAATCGCATGAAGAAGTCCGAACATACGGATAACCGATATATCGAGGAGTTCGTAGAAGAGATCAAAGCTGTTATAATTTTCTTTATCAACAAGATGATTACGCATTCTGTCGAATTCTTTGACTCCGATAAAATTATCTTCATCAATGACAAAGAGGTATTTGGTACTCACAAAACAGTGAATCTGCTGAGTACTAATACGGTTCGAGACATCTTTATCAGCAAATTGAAGAGCGAAATACGCATAGTTTTTTCGTATCTCAAATTTTGAGAGCTGCATCGGAGAATACATGTCATCGAGGTCATCCTCATGAATATGAAATTCTTTTGCTAATTTTTCACGGAGATGGTCTGTCAATCCACGATGTTCATGATAATCAAATGCCGGATAATGCTTGGAAAAGAGAGTATGCATAAGTCAGAACTACACGGGGGAATTAACGGCCAGAGCTATGATTGTCGGCGTGAACGATAGTAGACGACACTGAGTGCGCCTATAAATGCTGTCATCATAAGTATAGCCATCATGCCCATAGGGCCCGCATTTGGCGTACTTGACTGACAGATATTTGTACAGGTGTCATTGTTATTGTAATTGCCATCATCACACTGTTCGCCTGAGTCGAGAATACCATTGCCACAGGTAGAGCCGGAGAGACGACAAGAATTTGAACAAACATCATAGTTGTTGCCGTTTCCGTCATCACACTGTTCTCATTGTTCCTGGATACCATTACCACACTGACCATCGACATTGATGACCGTCGTACATGAATTAGCCTGGTTATTAGCTGCATCAGGATAACAACGAATAGTATATCGCCCTGCTTGATTGAAAGTAAAAGTCTTGTTTGATGTCTCTGAACTGTCTACGAGAGTATTATTTTTTGTGATAATAATAACTGTACGGCCTGGCTGAGCACCAGAACATGAGAGAGTCGTCGTCAGAGGAACAGATCCATAGGAATCAAATGCCTGAACTCGACATGCAGGACCTGCACCACCGAGGGTAGTACATACATTTGAACAGAGGTCAGTATTACTCGCATTTCCGTCATCGCATTGTTCATTTCATTCTCGGACACCATTACCACAGACAGATGTAGCACCTGCATTGAGACATTGAGTCGTACATGGAGAGCCTGGCTTACCATTATTCGTACCTACATCACACTGCTCAGCTCCTTCTCGGATAGCATTACCACAGACAGGAGTGCGACAAGTGTTCGAACATGCATCGTTATTATTGGTGTTTCCATCATCACACTGCTCAGCTCCTTCTCGGATAGCATTACCACAGATACTTGTTGCTGCCTTCACAAAGAAGAAATCACACGAGACCTGAGTTACCTCAGTTCCAGGGAGGATAGCATTGGGAGCTGCTTGGTTTTTGAGATGAGAGACAGTCGTATATCTGATACCATAGACTGGTTTGTTAGCGTCAACAGTTGTGGGAATATTGCCACGAACGACACCCTGTCCAGACTTGGTCTTTGCCCATGCCCATGATGCTGTGACATTTGGGCCACTCGCGAAACGGTCAAAATTATTGGTGATATTCCCTGTCGGAGAGACACTCGCGCCCTGATAGGTCATACCAGAGATAGTGCTCTTCGCGAGATCGATATATTCTTGTTGCCCTGATGGAATACTCGATCGAGGAATAAATACATTGTTGGCTGCATTTGAGCCAGCAAGATCAAATCGGAAACAACGAGTACAGCTCGATGCTTCTGCAATACTACCACAGCTGACTGTAATAGCAGAAACACTCATCGGAATGAGAGAAGCGAGAAATAAAAATGGGAGATATCGACGCATAAAAATAAATTACTATACTACAATAACATGCTTTCCCATATAGGTCAAATAACATGCGGGAAAATAGGGTAGACAAATGAATTTTTTTTCATATAGTCACGCCACGATAGTCGTGATGGGAACGTAGCTCAATCGGTAGAGCAGCACCCTTTTAAGGTGATGGTCCTGGGTTCGATTCCCAGCGTTCCCACCAAAATCCATCACACTATCAAACCTAACCGCCACTCGGAACAGCAATAAACTCTCTTTTAAAAAATAAAGAGAGTTTTTGAAAATAATGAGGCTACTCGGAGTTCTGGGTGGCAAAAAAATCTGGCCCAGGATGAAAATGCTGAACTGGAAGAGGATCCGTTTTTTTTCTTTTTTTATCAAAAAGTCACTGTTCTATCATAAATACTATTTGCGAGGGGGTAAAATCAGATTTCCTCAGATAGTAATCAGCCCCTGATGAATACACTTTTTCAGCGATATTCACTCATTCAATATTTGAATTCACAACTATAACGCTCTCAAGAGAAGTATTTTCTCGGAGCGTTTTCATCATCTCATAGCCATCCATATGTGGCATCATAATGTCGAGGAGGATAATATCAGGTTTATACTGACTCGCCTTTGCTATACCATCTAGCCCATCCACAGCCGTCTCCACTTCATATCATTTGAGCTCAAAGATCATACGATACATATCAAGAAGATCCGTCACATCGTCGATAATGAGTATTTTTCGAATTTTTTCCTCAATCTCAGCGGTAGGAGCAAAACTCTGAGAAATACTTGTACTCAGAGCGATATCAGAAATGGCTGGATCAAGTAGAATAACAGTAGAATTCTGAAATTCTGGTGTAGATGGGAGGGATTCTCGTATGATAATTCGACTCGGTATATGTACTAAATTAGCGAGAGAATCAAGTATAAGGGGTAAGTCCGGTAGTCACGAATCTAGTACCAGGAGATCAGTTTGAGGATTAGTAACAAGGATAGATAAAATTGCTTCACCGTCAGGAACAAGTGTCATCATGTGCCCGCCCTGGAGGAGAATATCCAAAAGCGTTGCTGAATTAGTAACTACGAGACCTTGTTGGCTAAAGAATGGCATAAATCTTAATTTATGAGTTCATTATACCTGTTTTTTTTATGAGAGTCAAAAATACATTACTATATTCGAAAATTATTTTGATATACATAATTATGAATATAATGCGACCAAATAAAAGACATGGATAAATCCGATTCCTACCTAATAACAGGATCTACTGGTCAATTAGGACCAATGGTTCTGCGGTCTCTCATAGAAAAATGAGTAGAGCCAACATCGGCACACCTCCTTGTGAGAAATGCAGAAAAGGCTAAACAAGTTCTTGAAAGTCACAAGATACCACAATTGCCTCTCATTGTTGGTGATATAACGGAAACAACAGAAAGCCTATTACAAAAGATACCACAACAAATAAATCATGTAGTTCATATGGCAGGAAGTGTGAAATTTGGTGAAAAGTTTCGCGGAGAAGTAGAGAAAATAAATAAATATTGAGCTATAAATATGGCTCACGTTGCTCTTATGAGAAACGGACTTTTGACACATATTAGTACTGCTTACATCTTAGGAGAAGTAGACTCAGAGCTACCTCAAGACTTCATTAATGAAACAACAAAGAGGGTGCCAAAAAATCCCTACGAAGAAGCTAAATGAGATGCAGAAGTAGCAATTACAAATTTATTTGAAGGACGAAAGGATAGTCTCCAGATTCTACGTCCTAGCATACTCACGGATAGTATTGCAAGACCAGATTTATGATGAGAACTCCATGCGGCAATGTGATACTATGCACCTTTTATTATGTTGAGAAGAGAATTGAACAAGAGATGAGAGACAGGGTGGGTAGATTTGAGTTGATTCAAGTTTGTTGGTCATTATGCCAATGAAATAAATATTATTGATAATACTCTCGCTGGAGAAGAAATTGCTGGCCTTATTATATCGCACGCATGACGAGCAAGAAATATAGTAAATGCTGCGGCGCCAACATATGGGGATTTGACAGGTTATGTGCTGGAGAACCTCCGATTCACCAATTACATAGTAGAAGAGCAACCATATGTACAACAATGAACAGAAACATCTCCAAAGAAAATAACAGATATAGAAAAATGAAATGGCCTACTCGGACTGACTAGAAAACTCTACATAAAGAATTCAGTCCCAAATTATCGCCCCTATGCAACTCATGTGAGTCATTTTTCTGGAGGTATCTTAATGGATAACGAGGCTCTCGCTGGGCATGCCGTCAGATCACTCATTAATGAGTCATAAAATAATTGCTATACCAAGAGGGGTATGGTAGAATAGGGTTATGACGTTTTTCTCCTTTACAGGGCTTGTCATCGCCATTACCAATCTCAGCATGGTGATTGTTCTGATGTCGTATAAAAATAAAACACTTATGCATCTGACCTGGATGATGTTCTGTATCAGTGCATTTATTTGGGGTTTAGGATGAGCTTTTATTGGGGTAAATACAAATCCTTCTCAAGCTCTCATTCTCTGGAAACTAACCCATATTGGGATTATAATGATTCCCGCTTTCTTTGTACATTTTACATTCGAATTCTCCAGAACAAAATGAAGCATGATAATAATAGCCACCTATGCCATTGCCCTTATATTCCAATTTCTAAACAACTACACAAAAATATTTATCAACAAGACTCGATTTGTTTTTGATGAATTTTATTACGATTCTCCAGCAACAATCATGTATTCTATTTTTGTAATATGGTTTTTCGCATGTATCATATTTAGCCATGTCTATCTCTATATCAAAGCCGTTTCTTTTGAAAAAATTCAACAACAACAAGTATACATATTTATAGCGGCAATGATACTGAGCTTTTCTGGAGGTATTACCAGCTTTCTTCCTGTTTATGGAATAGACATATACCCCTACGGAAACATCCTTGCAAGTATATATCCAATAGTGATAACCTATGCTATCGTAAAATACCGATTCCTAGATATGCGTTTCACAACTGTGAAAACAATGAAGTATATTTTTCTCTTATTGCTCAGTAGTCTGACGGTCGCCTCGCTCAACGTTATTGGTGTACTCCCTGGTAATGCATGAGGAATAGCTTTTGCCTCAATAATTGGGACAGGGATTTTTCTCTATATTCGCCAATGGCCTTACTGGGAAAAAATATTCGGAGTCAGTTCTCTTATGGATTTACAGGAAAAAGTAAAACTGGTTATTCTTAGTCGTATATCTTTTAATAATATTGAGGAAGTTGAACAGTTCTTGACCGATATCTTTCAAAAAGATGACTTTGCAAAAAAAGTAAAGATCATACAGAAAGTAAAGATCGAACAATACCAGAGTGTTTACGATTTCTTTTTGCAAAATAAATGAGATGTTTATGTAGGTGACGAGCAGATTCAAATCGAACAGCATAGTAATAAAAACTTTGCTGAGAATAAAGGGAGAGATGTGGCGAACAAGTTATTTTTTCCTCTTTTCGTAGAACAAAACAAGCTCTGAGGAATTGTAATGTTTGAACAAACTGATGAAGATCAAATCTATAATGCAAATCAGATTCAAATATTAAAAACAGTCACGCCAAAAATCAGTCTCATCTACGAAGCTATTCAGTTCAACCAAAAACTCCAACAAGAAATATATGAAAAAACAAAAGACTTAGAAGAAAAAACACAGGAGCTCTCAATTAGCAATGAAAAACTCAAAAAAATCGATGAAGAAAAAGACGTATTTATTGGCATGGCTGCCCACGAGATGAGGACTCCCATGACTATCATGCGTGGCTATGCAGACATGCTCATAACCGAACAATGTGGGCCACTGGCAGAAGAACAAAAGGTAATGGTGCAAAAGATTATTAGTGGAAATGAATCACTCATGGCACTTATTAACGATATCCTAGATTTATCAAAAATAGAATCAGGAAAAGCATCGTTTAACTTCACTCAAGAAAACCTACGTTCAATTATCCAGGAAGCCTATGTGTCATTCCAGGGACTGATGACCGAAAAAAACATACAGTTCTCTTTCTCAGAAGAAATAGATGAGGGGCACCCTTTCATTACTGATAAAACAAAGCTACTTCTCGTTATGAATAATCTCCTCAGCAATGCATACAAATATACTCCTGATGGTGGACAGGTGTTTTTGAGAGCAAAAACTACTTTTCAAGATTCACTTCCCTATATCAACATAACCGTGAAAGATTCGGGTATAGGTATACCAAAGGATGAAATACCAAAACTCTTCGAACGATTTACAAGTATCAGTACTCATAGTAATATAAAGACAAAACTACAGAGTACCGGCCTATGATTGTCCATAATAAAGAGAATTATAACAGAAATGGGCGGAACAATCGTGGTAGAAAGTGATACAAATAAAGGAAGTGATTTTACAGTAACAATCCCCTACATACCAATAAGAGAATAACTAACGAGGTGGCAAACCGTAGTATTTGAGGAGGAAAGCAGATATATCCTTAAAGGTTTTCGCAGAAGAATGCTCCGCATATTGTGTACTTCTCGGTCGATCAAAACGTACAACGACGACAAATTTTGGATCAGTCGATGGACCATACCCAGCGTAGGAAGTATTGGTACGACCATTTTCACCTCGTTCAAATCATCATTTGCTACTTGCTATCTGCGAAGTACCAGTTTTACCAGCGAGCTGATATCCAGCAACTGCCCCCGCCTTGGCAAATCACTGCTGAGTTGATTCGGTGAGCATAGCTGTGATTTTCTGAGAAGTGGATTCGCTAATGACTCGACGAACAGGAATAGGCTCCGTCGTGATGACATCTCCATCTGGAAAGACACGCTGTTGGACGACATATGGCTGCATAAAGACGCCACCATTCGCGAGAACAGCATATGAAGCAGCCATCTGGACGAGATTGACCTGGATACCCTGACCAAAGGACATGGTAAAGAGTTTTGCTCGTGGCCACTTCTCATAGGCATCGAGTGTACCAGTATGCTCACCATCGAGTGAGAGACCGCTGATTTCTCAGAATCAGAACTTGCGGAGATACTCATAAAATAGTGGTTTCCCCACTCTCTGAACAATATCAATCATACCAACATTACAACTGTAATTGAGAGCATTGCGAAAACTACGCCATCCCTGACATTTATCATTATCGAGATTACTAATCGTAAAGTCATCGATTTTTACTTTACCTCGGTCATTGTACATCGTGTCTGGTTGTATCTCCCCCGTATCGAGACCGATAGCGACAGTGAGTCATTTGAATATACTACCTGGCTCATAGGGCGACGTAAGTGGCAGATCCTGATGTGCCATGAGTCCAACATTATTCTCATAGACATAGAAAGTCTTGTTTGGGTCAGCGAGTTCTAGGAGCATAGCATCTTCATCGCGTATTTCATTGAGAGTGACGAGGCGATTTTCAAAGAATTTCTTGATAGTCCCTGTTGGTGACTCAACAAAGAGATTTTTACCAAGGAGAAATCGGATAGGATCTGGGTGATCAGCAGGAATAAATCGGATAATTTTATCGACATTCCCTGGTCTATCTGGGTCAAAGGTTGGATAACTCCCAATAGCTCTAACAGCTCAGGTATGAGGATCCATGACGATAGCAGAAGCGTTATTGGCTCAGGTATTTCGTACCCCCTCCTCCAATGCTTTCATGACAGCATGTTGGATGTTTGGATCTATGGTGAGATAGAGGTCGGTCCCTTTGACTTCCTGCTCAGCATCTTCATCAAATATCGGACGCCCGAGACTATCGCGTCGTTCATCTTTTCGTCCAGATCTACCAGCCAGAGTATCGTTGAAATACCCCTCGATACCGAGACGACCTATACCATCTCGATCCACAAATCCTGTCACTTGAGCAAGAGGTGGTCACTCTGGATACTGACGCACTGAGTGATCAACGAGTTTGAGACATCTATAGATAGTATTTTGCGCGATAAAATCATCAAGACTCGCCCGGCTCTGTTGTTTAGCGAGATTGATTTGACTGTTGATTTTTTCCATCACCTTGAGTGCTACTTCTGGATCGAGTTTTTCGACGATATCGACATTACGATTACTCCGAAGCTCGAGAGCATCCGTCAGAGTTTCCTGAGATATAGAGAGTATAGCCATAATCTCACTGACACCGCGAGAACCATCAAATTTTGTCGGGTCAACATACACAACATCTCCTACCACAATAATTCCGGGATTCTGAAGTGCTAGGAGACTATTCACAGCGACAGAGCTGACATTTTCAGCGAGAAAGATACGAGTTTTGTGGACTCGACGAGCTTGTTCACGAATTGTGGGCATGAGGAATCCGACGACTTGCTCGCGGGTGAAATCAAAATTTTCTGGGACGAGAAAGGTATTGGTATACTTGAGAACATTATCAAAACAGCTCACCTGAGAACGGTTGAGACAGAGGTGCTCATAGACGATATCTGCGAGAAAAGTCTCCAGTTGATTGATATTACAGGTACCTGTTGGGTCTATTTTGAGGTCTTTTGCGATAGAAGTCGTCGCGAGAATCGTGCTCTGGAATGGGCTTGGTTTATCAGAGCGATTGGGGTCTATAACACCGTAGATGGTTCCTCGATTGACTGAGAGCTCGACTTCTCGGAGTTGCTGAGAATCCGCAAGAGTCTTATAAAAATCATGATCCGCGAGTGTATGCCGCCCGAGGGTGAAGAGTATGAGGATAAGCAGGAGACTAAAAGTCGACACAACTACCACCATGCGGGATTGCATAGAGAGGACGTCGAACAAGGAGGCTATTTTTTGGAAAAGTTCTTTCATGAAGTGATACTTGTGGCCTAATGCTGAGACTGAGGGAAAACGGGAAATGCACAAAAACGAGAAGGGCGAGGAACTAGATTTTTCTCAGAAAGGAGCTTACTGATATGTAAGTGACTGAGGATAAAAATCGC
>Ga0172380_10005755_pt1 | contig 14800 bp, 9 predicted proteins | sample Leawe162metaG_FD_119747 | JGI IMG/M metagenome (GOLD analysis project Ga0172380, IMG submission 119747) | Leachate microbial communities from a municipal landfill in Southern Ontario, Canada - Leachate well 162 metaG | ecosystem: Engineered > Solid waste > Landfill > Unclassified | place...
GCATCTCTACAACGAAAAACGGCGTCAGTGGGAAACTTGGCGCCGTTTCTTTTGAAAGATTTTGCTTAACAACCATCACCGAACGTGAATATCAGGCCATCAAATTGGTTGAGCACACTCAGCCCGTAGCGCTCTCACCATACGGGGGAACGCAAAATAGATGACAAAGTTGTTTAGAACCGCCATGTTACACATCTTGGTAAGCGGTCAACTGAGCTTTCTAGGATTATTCCAAGTCCAGCCGCTGTTCATATTCGCCCTGCGGCTCGCGTACCAACTGCTCCCCCTGCCACGCTCCTGCTGTTCGCTCCCACACGTTTTTTGCATCACCCGCCTGACTTGTTCTTTTTTCTGCGGACTCTTCCAGCAAGATCAAAACCCTGACTGGCTGACCTTCTACCAAATGGAGGGTTTTTGGCACAGCGATCTGCCCATGTTCAAGATGCGAGTTAAATTCGATGGCTTGCATGATGATCTCTTTGAGGTTTGCGGCGAACTGTCTGCTGCTGGTTTAGTTTACACAACAGTCATGGATAGGAAATTCAACCGCACTTATTTGAGTATCCACGACGGCGGCGTTCCCGTCAACCCCGATTTTTATCTCCGAATTCCCAAGAAAACTCGAAATGCCGCTCCAGCGTGGGAACGCACACATGGGACGCTCCAGCGTTCCAATATGGCGGGTAGAACTAGAATGGTAAGCGCATAGATATTTCGGCAGGCGAATCGTCAAAAGTTTTGTGGTTTTGCCGGTTGGATGGGTAACGCTACGCGACGCTGGAGCGTCCAAGGCGGCATTCCCACGCTGGAGCGTGGGAACGATCAATGTGCAACGCCCTCACCCCAATCGGCAGGGTAAATTTGTTCCCGGCACGGAAAAAACCGATTCACCGCAGAGGACGCGGAGGACGCAGAGGAAAAGCATGAGGGGGTTTCCTCCGCGTCCTCTGCGGTGAAAAAGGTTTTGTCTTTATGGGTCATGAGTCGAGCTGAGTCGAGTCTTCAGCACAAATAATGTTAACGATATTTGCGCGCTGCCGTACTAGACCAAGAGCCGCGTTCGTCAACGAACGCGCCACCATTTATCGCGGATAAACCCGCTCCCACAATCGGTTTCCGCAACACTATTGCGCACCGGTAATTTGTAGCGTTTCTTGGTATACAATCCGTGGCGGGCGATCCTGCTTTCTGCGAATTTTCCATGACTACTGCTGTTTCCTCAACCGCGCTGATCGACGCCGTGCTACGGCAAGCCGCCGCCCACCACCAAGCCGGCCAACTGCAAGAGGCGGAACAGCTATACCACGCCATCCTGCAAATCCAGCCCAGCCACCCGGATGTCAACCATAATCTGGGGGTGCTGCTGGGGCAGACAGGGCGGCACGTAGCGGGATTGCCCCACCTGAAGGCAGCGCTGGAGGCTGATCCCTCCCAAGGAGATTACTGGCTGTCTTATGCCGATACGTTGTTGGCGTGCGATCAGGCCGGGGAGGCGCTAACGGTTGTCCAGACCGCCATGCAGCATGGGCTTGACTCTTCGGCGGCCCAGTTAATGCGGGATAGGGCGGAGGCCGATGTGCGCAGATGCCGTGCTACGACTATTTTGGAAGTATTCGACAAAGTCGGCCAGCCTCATGCAAAACCCCGACCGTTGCCGCAAGCCGAGCATGACCGGCTTGCCGCCCTGTTCAACGCCGGGCGCTATGCGGAAGTGGAAAACCGGGCGCGCGGGTTGATTGAACACTACCCGGATTCCGGGTTCGCCTGGAAAATGTTCAGTATCGCCCTTCATTTTGAAGGAATAAATAGCCTGCCTGCTTTTCAAAAGGTAACGGAACTGTTGCCTGACGATGCCGAGGGACATTGCAATTTGGGCGATGCCTTACGGGGTGTTGGCCGGTTTGAGGATGCGGTGGCGAGTTGTCGCCGGGCGCTGGAGATCAACCCCAGTTTTGCCGAGGCGCACTACAATCTGGGCAATGCCTATCGAGACCTCGCGCAACTGGATGATGCCGCGACGAGCTTCCGCCGCGCATTGGAGATCAAACCCGATTATGCCGCAGCGCATAACAATCTGGGCAATGTTCTGAGGGACCTCAGGCAACTCGATGCCGCCATGGCGAGCTACCGCCGGGCGCTGGAAATCAACCCCGACTACACCGAGATATTTTACAATCTGTTGTTTGCGCTTAACTACCACCCGGACAAGAGCGGTGAAGAAATTTACGCCGCTTACCGGGAATACGATGAGCGTTTCGGTCTGCCCCAGAAGGGGAAATGGCGCCCCCATGACAATAATCGGGACGCTAACCGTCGTCTGAAAGTCGGGTACGTCTCACCGGATTTTTGTCGCCATTCCTGTCGGCACTTTCTGGAACCGCTGCTGGCGCATCACGACAAGAACGCCTTCGATATCTATGCCTATGCCGAACTGGTGCAGGAGGACGAAGTGACTGCCCGCTATCGGGGATATGTGGATCATTGGACGCCAACGGCGGGCATGAGCGACGAGCACTTAAGCGAGCGTATTCGTGCCGATGGCATCGATATTCTGGTGGATTTGGCCGGCCATACCGCCAAAAACCGGCTGTCGGTATTCGCCCGCAAGCCCGCGCCGGTGTCTCTGTCCTGGTTGGGATTCGGCTACACGACAGGACTCACGGCGGTGGATTATCTGTTGACCGATGCGACCAGCGTCCCGGAAGGCAGCGAAGGATTGTTCTCGGAAACGCCCTGGCGGCTGGAGACTCCTGGATACGTCTACCGCCCAGCGGAAGGCATGGGTGCGGTCAGCTCCTTGCCGGCCTTGACGCGCGGGCATGTCACCTTCGGCACCCTGACGCGGGCGGTGCGCATCAATCACCGCACCATACGGGTATGGTCGGCGCTATTGAAGCGGGTGGAAGGTTCGCGGCTGGTGATTGACAGCCGCAATTTTCAAAGCATATCGGCGCAAGACGCGCTGGCGGAGGAATTCGTCGCTCAGGGAATCAGCCGGGATCGTTTGGAAATCGGTTGCCACAGCCCGCCGTGGGATGTGTTGCGCGGCTTGGACATCGGCTTGGACTGTTTTCCTCACAACTCCGGCACAACGCTGTTTGAAACCTTATACATGGGCGTTCCCTTCGTCACGCTGGCAGGGCGTCCCAGCGTCGGGCGGTTGGGTAGCGCTATCCTGGAAGGGGTGGGGCATCCTTCATTAATTACCCGCACGGAAGACGACTATGTTGAGATTGCCGCAGCCCTGGCTTCGGATTTGCCGAAACTCGCCGCCTTGCGCGGCGGGCTGCGGCAGGAAATGGAAACCGGCCCGCTGATGGACGAAGCGGGCTTCGCCCGCAAGGTGGAAACGGCGTATCGGGAAATGTTCGGGAAATGGGCGAAAGCATGAGCGTAGCGGAGAATCGGGAAGCGAACGCCGCGTCGGCAACGATAGCACAAGCCCTCCGGCAAGCTGTCGTTCATCATCAGGCCGGTCAATTTCAAGAAGCGGAGCAGCTTTATCGCGTGATCCTGCAAGTCCAGCCCGGCCATCCAGATGCCAATCATAACTTGGGGGTGTTGCTGGGGCAGACAGGGCGGCGCGTAGCGGGGTTGCCCCACCTGAAAGCCGCGCTGGAGGCTAACCCGTTCCAAGGGGACTACTGGTTGTCGTATGCCGATGCGCTGTTAATGTGCAACCAAGCCGAGGACGCGCTAACAGTTATCCAGACCGCCATGCAGCACGGACTCGATACTCCTGCAACCCGGTTAATGCGGGATAAAGCCGAAGCCGATGTGCGAAGATGCAGCCGCGCTACGAGCACCCCGGAAATTCCTGACAAAATCGGCCAGCCGCAAGCTCAGCCGCCCGAATCGTTGTCGCAAATCGAACGCAATCAGCTTATCGCCTTGTTCAATGCCGGACGCCATGCGGAAATGGAAAGCCAGGCGCGAGTGGCTTGCGAGCGGGATCAGGATTCGGGTTTTGCCTGGAAGGCATTGGGTGTAGCCCTTCAAATGCAAGGCAAGGATGCGCTGGCAGCCTTGCGAAGGGCAACTGAGCTTTTACCGGATGACGCCGATGCGCATAACAGTCTGGGGGTTGTGCTGAAAGACCACGGGCAACTTGACGGCGCAGTGGCAAGCTGCCGCCGGGCGCTCAAGATCAAACCCGATTTGGCCGAAGCGCATAGCAACTTGGGCAATGCCTTGCGTGCTCTCGGACAATTTGCCGACGCGGTGGCGAGCTACCGTAGGGCGCTGGAGATCAAGCCTGATTATGTCGAGGCACATAATAATCTGGGGGTCACCCTGAAGGAAATCGGGCGACTCGACGACGCACTGGCGAGTTGCCGCCGCGCGCTCAAGATCAAACCCGATTATGCCGAAGCGCATAACAGCCAGGGTAGTGTTCTGAAAGACCTCGGTCAACTCGATGATGCGATGGCAAGCTACCTCCACGCGCTGAAGATCAAACCCGATTTCGCAGAGGTACACAATAATCTGGGGAATCTCCTGAAAGACTTTGGGCAGCTTGACGACGCAGTAGCGAGCTACCGCCGTGCGCTGGAGATAAAACCGGATTATGCCGAGGCATACAACAATCTGTTGTTTACTCTTAACTACCACCCGGACAAGAGCGACGAGGAAATTTATGCCGCATACCGGGAGTACGACGAACGCTTCGGCTTGCCCCAGCGAGGAAAATGGCGCACCCACGACAACAGCCGCGAAGCCGGTCGCTGCCTGAAGGTCGGCTATGTCTCACCGGACTTTCGCCGCCATTCGTGCCGGCATTTCCTGGAGCCTTTGCTGGCGCACCACGACAAGAAGGCATTTGATATCTACGCCTATGCCGAACTGGTGCAGGAGGATGAAGTTACTGCCCGCTATCGGGGATATGCGGATCACTGGACGCCGACGGCGGGCATGACCGACGAGCACTTAAGCGAGCGCATCCGCGCCGACGGCATAGACATCCTGGTGGATATGGCCGGCCATACCAAGGGCAACCGGCTGTCGGTATTCGCCCAAAAGCCCGCACCGGTTTCTCTCTCCTGGCTGGGATTCGGCTATACCACCGGCCTCTCGGCAGTGGATTACCTGTTGACCGACGCGACCAGTGCGCCGGAAGGCAGCGAAGGGCTGTTTTCGGAAGTCCCCTGGCGCTTGGAAACCCCAGTCTACGCTTACCGTCCGGCGGAAGGCATGGGTTTGGTCAGCCCCTTGCCGGCCTTGACGCGCGGACATATCACCTTCGGCACCCTGACGCGGGCGGTGCGCATCAATCATCGCACCATTCGGGTATGGTCGGAGATATTGAAACAGGTGGCAGGCGCACGGCTGGTGATCGATAGCCGCGACTTCCGGGGCGCCACGATGCAGGCTGCTCTGGCGGAAAAATTTGCCGCCCATGGGGTCGCGCGGGATAGGCTGGAAATCGGCTACCATAGCCCGCCGTGGGATATTTTGCGCGGCCTGGACATCGGCCTGGACTGCTTTCCCCACAATTCCGGGACAACATTGTTTGAAACCTTGTACATGGGCGTCCCCTTCATTACGCTGGCGGAACGCCCCAGCGTCGGGCGGCTGGGCAGTTCTATCCTGGAAGGGATAGGGCATTCTTCGTTAATCGCCCACACCGAAGACGAATATGTGGAGATAGCCGTAGCCTTGGCTACAGATTTGCCTAAGCTCGCCACCTTGCGCGGTGAACTGCGGCAGGAAATGGAAAGCGGTCCACTGATGGACGAAGCGGGATTCGCCCGCAAGGTGGAAACGGCGTACCGGGAGATGTGGTCCAGGTGGAGCAAGCAAAGTGGTGGAAATACTGAAGAGTTGCCTGAGCGAACACCTCAGCCGCAAACCAAATCGCACGGCATATCCCTGGCCGAATTACTGAGGGCGGGGAAAACCGTAGCAGGCAAGCCCGCCAAAAAGGGGAAATCTTCCGCAAAGCCGGCCTCCTCCCGTGAGTCGTTGCCGCAAAGCGAGTGCAACCAGTTGGTTGCGCTGTTCAATGGCGGGCGCTATACGGAAATGGAAAACCGGGCGCGCTTGTTGATTGAACGGTATCCCGATTCCGGGTTCGCCTGGAAGGGATTGGGGGCTTCCTTGCAAATGCAAGGCAAAAATGCGCTGGCCGCTTTGCAAAAAGCTGCAGAACGCTTGCCCAATGACGCCGATGCGCATAACAACCTGGGCAACGCCCTGCGTAATCTCGGACGAATTGATGAAGCGGCGAAGCGTTACGCCCACGCATTGAAAATCAATCCCGATTTTGCCGAAGCGCACAACAATCTGGGCAATGCGCTACACGACCTCGGACGCTTTGAGGCTGCGGCGGCGAGCTGCCGCCATGCGCTGCAAATCAAACCCGACTTTGCCGAAGCGCACAGCAATTTGGGCAATGCCTTGCTTGCGCTTGGGCGACTCGAAGGTGCGCTGGCAAGCTATGCCCAGGCGCTGGCGCTTAAACCCGATTATGCCGAAGCGCATAACAACCTGGGGGTTGCGCTGCAAGCGCTGGGGCGGTTCGAGGATGCCGTGGCGAGCCACACCCAAGCGCTGGAGATCAAACCCGACTACGCTGAGGCGCATAACAATCTGGGCAATGCGCTGAAAGACCTTGAGCGGCTTGATGACGCAGTGGCAAGTTTTCGTCGTGCGCTGGAGATCAAACCCGACTACGCCGAAGCGCACAATAATCTGGGCAATGCGCTGCGGGAGCTTGGGCAACGCGATGGCGCATTGGCAAGCTACACCCGGGCGCTGGAGATCGCCCCCGGTTTTGCCGAGGCGCACAACAATCTGGGCAATGTCCTGAAAGACTTCGAGCGGCTTGACGATGCGGTGGCAAGTTACGCCCAAGCACTGGAGATCAAACCCGACTATTTCGAAGCGTACAACAATCTGGGCAATGCGCTGAAAGACCTGGGACAACTCGATAAAGCCGTGGCAAGCTACGCCCAGGCGCTAAAAATCAAGCCCGACTTTGCCGAGGCGCATAGCAACCTGGGTTCTGCCTTGAAAGACCTCGGGCGTTTCGGTGACGCCGAGGCGAGTTTTCGCCATGCGCTGGAGATCAAGCCCGATTATGCCGAGGCGTACAACAATCTGTTATTCACCCTCAATTACCATCCAGACAAAAGCGGCGAGGAAATTTTTGCCGCGTATCGGGAGTACGATGAGCGCTTCGGCCTGCCCCTGCGGGAGAAATGGCAGCCCCATGGCGACAATCGCGATCCCCAACGTCGTCTGAAGGTGGGCTATGTTTCGCCGGACTTTCGCCGCCACTCGTGCCGACATTTTCTGGAACCCCTGCTGGCGCAGCACGACAAGAATGCCGTCGAAGTTTACGCCTATGCCGAACTGACGCGGGAAGACAACGTTACTGCCCGGTATAAGGGATATGTGGATCATTGGACGCCTACCGTGGGCATGAGCGATGAGCGCTTAAGTGCGCGCATCCGTGCCGACGGCATCGACATCCTGGTGGATCTGGCCGGCCACACCGCCAATAACCGGTTGTCGGTATTCGCCCGCAAGCCCGCGCCGGTGTCCCTGTCCTGGTTGGGATTCGGCTACACCACTGGCCTTACGGCGGTGGATTATCTGTTGACCGATGCGGTAGCCGCACCGGAAGGCAGCGAAGGGCTGTTTTCGGAAACGCCCTGGCGGCTGGAGACGCCTGGATATGCCTACCGTCCGGCGGAAGGCATGGGTGCGGTGAACACATTGCCGGCCTTGACGCGCGGGCATGTCACCTTCGGCGCCCTGACGCGAGCGGTGCGTATCAATCCTCTTACCATACGGGTGTGGTCGGCGCTATTGAAACGGGTGGAGGGGGCGCGACTGGTGATAGACAGCCGCGATTTCCAGAGCGCCGCGATGCAAGACGCTCTGGCGGCAAAGTTCGCCGCTCAGGGAATCGTGCGAGAACGCTTGGCAATCGGTTTCCACAGCCCACCGTGGGATGTGCTGCGTAGCTTGGACATCGGGCTGGATTGCTTCCCTCACAATTCCGGGACAACGTTGTTTGAAACCCTGTACATGGGCGTCCCCTTTATCACGCTGGCGGGGCGTCCCAGCGTCGGGCGGCTGGGCAGTTCTATCCTGGAAGGGATAGGGCATCCTTCGTTAATCGCTCACACCGAAGACGAATACGTGGAGATAGCCGCAGCCCTGGCTTCGGATTTGCCTAAGCTTGCCACCCTGCGCGGCGGACTGCGGCAGGAAATGGAAATCGGCGCGCTGATGGATGAAACGGGATTCGCCCGCAAGGTGGAAGCGGCGTACCGGGAGATGTGGGGCAAGTGGTGTTGCGCCAGTTGATCTATTTCGTATTTTTCGTGGAAGATGCGGTTTTTAGTCACTTACTGGCCAAGTCACAAGCAATTGGTGACAAGAACATATGGTAGATCAAGCACTGGAGCGGCTTTCCGCAAAAAACAATGACAGGATGAACAGGATTTACAGGATGGGTTTTCTATCCTGTTCATCCTGTAAATCCTGTCTAAACATCTGTTTGGTTCCGGCTCGTCCGGCTTAGGATTATGGATAGCTTTACCCACCTTTGTCTGAACTGCGAACGGGCTGACATGCAATTGCAAACCCAGGATATTACATTGTCTTTCGATGGGCTGAGTTTGTTGTTGACGCAAGTGCGCGGTTGGCATTGCCCGGTTTGCGGCGAAATTGAATTTACCGATAAAGATAGCGCAGAGCGCTATGACGCTACGTTGGAAACGCTGCATGCAGAAGCTCAATTACGCCCATAACCCCGTGACGTCAAACTCCGCTCCCAACCTTATAGCCTGCCACGATTGCGATCTGCTGCAATGGGAAACGCCGTTGCAGCCAGGCGGCGTGGCGCTTTGCGGACGTTGCGGCGCGGTGTTGTATCGCAATAATCCCGGCAATGTCGAGCGGGCGCTGGCGTTAACGATAGCTGCGGCCATCCTGTTTGCGATTTCCAATTTTTTTCCGATAGTCGGCATCGAGAGCCAGGGCAACCGCATTGCCAGTACGCTATTCGGTGCCGTGCTGACCTTGTGGGACGACCATATGGAACTCGTTGCCGGGCTGGTGTTTGTCACCGTCATCCTGGTTCCGGCGCTCGAACTCGCATTGATGATTTTTTTGCTGGCGGCGCGCAGCCCCTCGCCGCTGGTGCTGCGCATGTTGCTGGCGACGCGGCCATGGGCGATGATAGAGGTTTTCATGCTTGGCTTGCTGGTGTCGGTGCAGCGGCTTACGCATATCGCGACCATCACGCCGGGTGTCGCGCTGTGGTCGTTTGGTGCATTGATGGTGCTGTTCGCCGGCCTCACGGCGACCTTCAACGTGCGCGATTTATGGAGCTTGATGCCGCTAGGGCGTAGCCATGCAAACCGGTGACTTCACAGCGGCGGAACTTGGCCTGTGCGCTTGCCATGCCTGCGGGCTGGTTTCGCAGCCGCCGGGTGGCGAGCAAATCGATGCGGCGTGCCCACGGTGCGGCGCGCGGCTGCATCCGCGCAAACCGCATAGCGTCGCATACACCTGGGCGTTGCTGATTGCCGCGTACATCCTGTTTATTCCTGCGAATTTGCTGCCCGTGATGGAAACGGCTTCGCTCTTCGGCGCGCAGCAGGATACCATCATGAGCGGCATCGTTTATCTTTGGGTGTCCGGCTCCTGGCCGCTGGCGGTGCTGGTGTTCGTCGCCAGCATCGTCGTGCCGCTGACCAAGCTGATTGTGCTCACCTTGTTGCTTGCGTCAGTGCAGTTGCGTTGGGACAGCTTGCCGCGCGAGCGCACCCGGTTGTACCGGATGATAGAATTCATCGGACGCTGGTCTATGCTGGATATTTACGTGGTCACGATACTCGCCGCGCTGGTGCGACTGCAAACGCTGGCGACGGTCAAGGCCGGGCTGGGGGCGGTTGCTTTTGGCGCAGTAGTGGTGCTGACCATGCTTGCCTCAATGGCGTTCGACCCGCGCCTGATATGGGATAACGTTAAACCTAGAAAGCTCAGTTGACCGCTTGCCAAGATGCGTAACACAGTGCTTCTAAACAACTTTGTCATATATTTTACGTTCACCCGTTTGGTGAGAACGCTTTGATCTGGATTGCACGGTTTTCCGGGCGCATGGCGGCGTTGCAACTACAAGAGAAGGCAATGGAATAACCATTGCGCGTCGTTGCGCCTTGCCCTGCACCCGGAAAACCGCACACTCCAGCCCGTTCAACTGAGCTTTCTAGGTTAAAAATGACGATACCTGAGATGCCCGCCCCGAATTTAAACGATCTGCCCGAAGCGCTGGCAATTCCGAAACGCCGCCGTTTGCCTCAGTTGGTCTGGATTGTTCCGCTCGTTGCGCTGATTATCGGCGGCTGGCTGGTGGCGAACACCATTGCCCAGCGCGGGCCGACGGTGGTGATCAGTTTTCTGGCGGCAGAGGGGATCGAACCGGGCAAGACGCGCATCCGTTACAAGAACGTGGACATCGGCGAAGTGAAAAACGTCGAGGTGGCGAAAGACCGCAGCCATGTGCTGGTCACCGCGCAACTGGTCAAGCAGGCGGAAAATTTCCTGGTTTCCGACACCCGTTTCTGGGTAGTGCGCCCGCGCATTTCAGGCGGCAAGATTTCGGGCATCGGCACCTTGCTGTCGGGCGCCTATATCGGCGTCGATATAGGCAAGTCGAGCGAGGCGAGCAGCATGTTCGTCGGGCTGGAAGTGGCGCCGGTGCTGACCAACGGCCTGCCTGGGCGGCATTTCGTCTTGCAGGCCGCCAATATTGGCTCGCTGGATATCGGTTCGCCGGTCTATTTCCGCCGCATTCAGGTGGGCGAGGTGGTGGCCTACGAACTCGATAAGGATGGCGGCAACGTGACCGTTAAGGTATTTATCCATGCGCCTTACGACCGCCATGTCACGCCGCGCATGCGTTTCTGGAATGCCAGCGGCATCGATGTCTCGCTGGATGCCAACGGCGTGCGCCTGCAATCGCAATCGCTGGCGTCCGTCCTGCTCGGCGGCATTGCCTTCGAAGCGCTTGACGGCGACCGGAGTGCCGATGAGGCGCCCGCCGACACGACTTTTGTGCTTTATCCCGATCGCGCCACGGCGATGAAAGCACCCGATGGCAAGCCGCTGCTCCTGACGCTATACTTCGAGGATTCGATCCGTGGGCTGGCGCCCGGCGCGCCGTTGGATTTTCGCGGCATCGTGGTCGGCGAGGTGCTTGCTGTCGGCGTCGAATTCGAACCTAAACGCGACTGGTTTCATTTTCCCGTGCATGTTGCGCTATATACCGAACGCATCGGTTTGCGCGGCAGCGAAAAGGGGAAAGATAGCGCCGACATGATTAAGCAGGGATTGATGAAGGCCATGAACGAACGCGGTTTCCGCGCGCAACTGCGCACCGGCAACCTGCTGACCGGCCAAAGCTACATCGCGCTGGACTTTTTCCCCGACCTCAAGAAAATCGCCATCGATTGGAACCGGCAGCCGCTGGAATTGCCGACCGTGCGCAGCAATTTTGAGGAGATTCAAGTCTCACTGGCGAAAGTCCTCGCCAAGCTGGGCAAAATGCCGCTCGACGAGATCGGCGCCGATATCCGCAACGTTCTCAAAACGCTGGAGCGCTCCGTCAACAGCATAGACAAGCTGGCGCAACGCGTCGAAGGCGAAACGGCGCCGGAGATTAATGCCGGCATCAAAGATATGCGCGCCACGCTCAAAAGCATAGATAAACTGGTGCAGCGCGTCGATGGCGAAATGGCGCCGGAAGTCATTGCCGGTATAAAGGATATGCGCGCCACCTTCAAAAGCCTGGACAAGCTGGCGCAGCGCGTCGATGGTGAAACGGTGCCGGAAGTTAACGCCGGCATCAAGGACATGCGTTCCATACTTAGGAGCGTAGACAAACTGGCACAGCGCGTCGATGGCGAGATAATGCCGGAGGTCAACGCCGGCATCAAGGATGCGCGCGCCACCTTCCAAAGCCTGGACAAATTGACGTTGCGCGTCGATCGCGAAATGGCGCCGGAAATCATGGCCGGCATCAAGGATGTACGCGCCGCCGTCAAAAGCCTGGACAAATTGGCGTTGCGCGTCGATGGCGAAACAGTGCCGGAGGTCAACGCCGGCATCAAGGATATACGCGCCACCCTCAAGAATATCGACAAGCTGGTGCATAGTATGGACAAGCTGGCGCAACGCATCGATGGCGAAGTGGCGCCCCAAGTCATAGCCGGCGTCAAGGAACTGCGCGCCGCCCTGGTCACGGTGGAGCGCCTGCTGTCCGAAGATGCGCCGCTACAGCAGGATGTCCGCGATGCGCTACGCGAGGTCGGGCGCGCGGCGCAATCGTTCCGTTTCCTTGCCGACACTTTCGAACGCCAACCCGAAGCCCTGTTACGAGGCAAGAAGGAGGAGCTGCCGTGATCCGCTTTATCGTACTAGCCATACTGGCCGTGCTATCCGGCTGTGCCGGATCGCCCAAGATCAACTTCTATACGCTGGATGCGCCGCCTTATCCCGAAGTGCATGGCACCGACGCCTCCCGTTTGAGCATTCTGCTGGGGCCGGTGACGCTAATGGAGATAGTCGATCGTCCGCAATTGGTCATACGCACCGGCGGCAACCGGGTGGAAGTGATCGACACCAGCCGCTGGGCGCAGCCGTTAAAGGGCGAAACGGCGCGCGTGCTGGCGGCGAACCTGGCGCGTGAAATGGGTACGCTACAGGTATACCTGCATGGTCAGGGAATGGCCTCGGATCACGACATTCGCGTGACGGTGGACATCCTGCGCTTCGAATCCTTGCCCGGCGTCGCAGCAAGCCTAGAAGCACTGTGGAGCGTACGCCGCAAAGACGGCGGCGCACCGCTTGCCGGTCGCTCGGTAGTGCGCGAAGCTGTGCAGATTGATGGCTACGAGCCGTTGGTCGCCGCGCATAGCCGCGCGCTCGCGCGCGTCAGCCGCGACATAGCCGCAGCCATACGCGCAGCCGGCTTCGGCAAATGACCGGCATCTCCACAAAGCACATTTTGTTGCCAGGGAAATAACATGGAATTCAAGGATTATTACAAGATCATGGGGGTCGCGCGCGACGCGACCCAAGATGAAATCAAGCGCGCATACCGCCAGATGGCGCGCAAATATCATCCCGATGTCAGCAAGGAAGCCAATGCCGAGGCGCGTTTCAAAGAAGTCGGCGAGGCTTATGAAGTGCTGAAGGATGCGGAAAAACGCGCCGCCTACGATCAACTGGGGGCGAACTGGAAAGCCGGACAGGAATTCCGCCCGCCGCCGGACTGGGACGCCGGCTTCGAGTTTTCCGGCGGCGGCTTCACCGGAGGCGATGCGGCAGGTTTCAGCGATTTTTTCGAATCGCTGTACGGGCGCGGCTTCGGCGCCGGGCGCGGAGCGCACGCAGCCTACCCCGCGCAGGGCGAAGACCATCACGCCAAGGTGTTGATCGAACTGGAAGACGCCTACACCGGCGCGACCCGCACCATCGTCCTGCATGTGCCCGAGATCGATGCGCGGGGACATGTGGCCACGCGCGAACACAAGCTGAACGTGACGATCCCGCGCGGCATACGCGCCGGCCAGCATATCCGCCTGGTGGGACAGGGCGCGCCGGGCCGCGGGCAAGGCAAGCCGGGCGACCTGTACCTGGAAGTCGAATTTCTTCCTCATGCGCATTATCGCGTCGAGCAACGCGACGTCTATCTCGAACTGCCGGTCGCGCCCTGGGAAGCCGCGTTGGGCGCAACGGTGAAAGCACCCACCCCAGGCGGAACCGTCGAACTCAAAATTCCGGCAAACGCCGTTGCGGGAAACAAGCTGCGCCTGAAAGGACGCGGCATTCCGGGCAGTACGCCGGGTGATTTTTATGTCGTGTTGCAAATCGCGCTGCCGCCGGCAGACGCTGAAACGTCCAGGTCGTTCTATCGCAACATGGCCGAGCAGTTCAAATCCTTCAACCCGCGCACCAAACTGGGAGTGTAAGCATGGATAACGAGAAAATGCTGCCGCAATTGAGCGGATTCATACTGGAAGAGCAAACCCAATTCACGCTGGCCGAACTCAGCCGCGCCTGCGCAGTACATGCCGAATGCATCATCGAGCTGGTCGAAGAAGGCGTGCTTGCACCGGTCGGGCGCGAACCGCATCGCTGGCGCTTCACCGGCATTCATCTGCGCCGCGCCACCATGGCCTTGCGCCTGCAACGCGATCTGGGCGTCAACCTCGCCGGCGCGGCGCTCGCGCTGCAATTGCTGGAGGAAACCGAAACCCTGCGGGCGCGGCTCAGAGCGCTGGGCGGCGCTTGATTTCCCATCGCAAATTGCAATAACCGGGACGATAAACCATGCGATTTTTAGATGTTAAAATCGATTACGCCTTCAACCTAGAAACCTCCGTTGACCGCTTGCCAAGATGTGTAATAGGGTAGTTCTAAACAACTTTATCATATATTTTGCGTGTACCCGTTTGGTGAGAGCGCGACTGGCTGGATTGCACGGTTTTCCGGGCGCATGGCGGCGTTGCAACTCTTCAAGAAAGAGAAGGCAATGGAACGACCATTGCGCGTCGTTGCGCCTTGCCCTGCACCCGGAAAACCGCACACTCCAGCCCGTTCAACGGAGGTTTCTAGGTTAAAAGCTATGTTGGTCGGCGCCTTAAGACCTGCAAACTCCTAGGAGTCTGTCGGACTTACCCTAATTCAATCACTTTGAGTTAGAATGGCTTATTTATATATATTTTAAGGTAGAACCGCCATCAGCAAGCAATTTATCACCATTGATCGAAGCAAGCCC
>Ga0172380_10005756_pt1 | contig 14800 bp, 8 predicted proteins | sample Leawe162metaG_FD_119747 | JGI IMG/M metagenome (GOLD analysis project Ga0172380, IMG submission 119747) | Leachate microbial communities from a municipal landfill in Southern Ontario, Canada - Leachate well 162 metaG | ecosystem: Engineered > Solid waste > Landfill > Unclassified | place...
CACATTGAATTGTTGTGATTGAATTTCTAAATTATTTTTCAATGCGGTGCTTATTGCATCTTCAACCGAAATGGTTTTAGATGTTGGCGTTTGAGCATTGGCAACATTGAATGAAAGCAATACAAAAACTAAAATTACTGTTGTTGAAACTTTGCTTTTTGCTTTTTTAGTTTTAGAAAATATAAGATACAGCAAAGGCAAAACAAACAGGGTTAAGAAAGTTGCGGTGAGCAAACCTCCTATCACAACCGTTGCCAAAGGTTTTTGCACTTCTGCCCCCGCACCGTGTGAAAGTGCCATTGGTAAAAATCCTAATGATGCAACGGTGGCAGTCATTAACACAGGTCGCAAGCGGATTTTAGTTCCTTCTTTTATTCGTTCTAATATGTCCGTAATTCCGTCTTTTTCTAATTGGTTAAAAGTTCCGATTAGCACAATGCCATTTAAAACTGCTACACCAAACAAGGCAATAAAACCAATACCTGCCGAAATGCTGAAAGGCATATCACGAAGAAGTAAAGCGAATACACCGCCTATTGCACTCATTGGAATTGCGGTATAAATTAGCGTTGCTTGTTTTACTGAACCAAAGGTGAAATAGAGTAACATAAAAATGAGTGCCAATGCCACAGGCAAAGCAATCATTAGGCGTTTACTTGCCGCTTGCAGATTTTCAAAAGTTCCTCCATAAGTGTAATAATATCCTTCGGGAAGTTTTACCTTTTCATTCAGTTCTTTTTGAATATCGGTAACAACACTTTCCACATCTCTGCCCTTGATGTTGAAGCCCACAACAATTCTGCGTTTACCATCTTCACGGCTTATTTGTGCAGGGCCTAATTCCATTTTTATTTCCGCAACTTGCGATAATGGAATTTGTGTTCCGTTGGCAGTTGGGATATATAAATGACTTACATCGTCAATGTTGTTTCGGTGTGTGCTGTCAAGCCTAACCACTAAATCAAATTTGCGTTCGTTTTCATACACAACTCCTGCACTTCCACCAGCAAATGATGTAGAAACAATGTGGTTGATGTCCTCAATGTTTAAACCGTAATTGGCAATTTGCGAACGGTTATATTTAATTACGATTTGCGGAAGTCCTGCAACCCTTTCAACGCTTGGTTCAGTTGCACCGTCCACACTTTGAACAACTGAATTTACCTTATTAGCATAGCTTAAAAGTGTGTCCATATTTTCACCAAATATTTTAACAGCAACATCTTGGCGAATACCAGTCATAAGTTCATTAAACCGCATTTGTATGGGTTGGTTTTTTTCAAAGAAAACCCCAGGAATGGTATTTAATTTTTGTTCAAATTCTTCTGCCAATTCATCATATGAAATATCACGTTTCCATTCATCAGGGCTTTTTAGAATTATCATCATATCGGTGGCTTCGGGTGGCATTGGGTCGGTTGGCACTTCGGCTGCTCCTGTTTTTCCGACTACCATCTTTACTTCGTCAAATTCTTTAATTAGCCGTGATGCTTGCATACTGGTTTCTAAACTTTGAGAAAGTGAAGTTCCTTGTGGCAAAATGCAATGAAATGCAAAGTCGCCTTCTTGCAAGGTTGGAATAAACTCACCACCCATTCTTGAAAATAGAAATACGGAAACTGCAAATACCGCAACGGTTGCGACTACAATTACTTTTTTAAAACGAATTGCTTTTTCTAATAACGGTGCATAAAGTCGTTGGAAAAAATTCATCATTCTATCGCTCAATGTTTGTTTGTGCGAAATGTTTTTAGAAAGGAAAGCTGCACACATCATTGGAATGTAGGTAAGCGATAAAATCAACGCTCCAACAATGGCGAAAGAAACTGTTTGAGCCATCGGGCTAAACATTTTGCCCTCGATACCTACCAAGGTAAGAATTGGAATATAAACAATAAGGATAATTATTTCGCCAAAAGCGGCACTGCTTCGGATTTTAGATGCGGAAACAAACACTTCATTATCCATTTCTGATTGTGAAAGTTTGCCAATTGTTTTCCGCATTCCTAAATGGTGCAAGGTGGCTTCTACAATAATTACTGCTCCGTCCACAATCAAACCAAAGTCAATTGCTCCTAAACTCATTAGATTGGCACTTACGCCAAATACATTCATTAAGCCCAAAGCAAACAACATTGATAAAGGAATGGCAGAAGCCACAATTAAACCTGCACGAAGGTTTCCAAGAAATAAAACCAAAACGAAGATTACTATTAAAGCTCCTTCAATCAGATTTTTTTCTACTGTTGAAATGGCACGGTTTACCAAATCGGTTCTATCTAAATAGGGTTCAATTACTACATCTTTTGGTAATGATTTTTGAATAGTTGCCATTTTATCTTTAATACGGCTTACCACATCGGCACTATTTGCACCTTTTAACATCATTACTACACCGCCAACGGCATCTACCTCACCGTTGTAAGTCATTGCACCATATCGCACGGCACTACCTAAATGCACTTCGGCAACATCTTTTATCAAAATAGGGATGCCGTTTGGATTGGTTTTTACGACTATATTCTTGATGTCGTCAAACGAACCAATCAAACCCACACCACGAATGAAATAGGCATTTGGCTTTTTGTCAATGTATGCCCCGCCTGTGTTTTCGTTGTTTTTTTCTAAAGCGGTAAAAATTTCGGGAATGGTTATTCCCATTGCAATCAATCTGTCAGGATTTACAGCAACTTCATATTGTTTCATTTGCCCGCCAAAGCTGTTTACTTCTGCAATTCCTGCTGTTCCGTAAAGCTGTCGGGCAACAATCCAGTCTTGCATTGTTCGCAAGTCCATAGCCGTGTATTTGCTTTCGCTACCTTTTTTGGGGTGAATAATGTATTGATACACTTCGCCCAAACCTGTGCTAACAGGTGCTAATTCGGGTGTGCCAACACCTTTGGGGATTTTAGTTTCCGCTTCCTTTAGCCTTTCATTAATGAGTTGTCGGGCAAAGTAGATGTCCACTTTGTCGTCAAACACAACTGTAATTACCGAAAGTCCGAAACGGGAAATGCTCCGCAACTCTTCCAAATCGGGAAGGTTCGCAATGCTTTGTTCGATGGGGTAAGTAACCAACTGTTCCACCTCTTGTCCTGCAAGGGTGGGGCAAACCGTAATGATTTGCACTTGGTTGTTGGTGATGTCGGGAACTGCATCTATGGGCAGTTTTGTTGCACTCCACACTCCCCAAACAATGAGTGCAAGTGTCATCAATGCGATGATGAATTTGTTCTTTATGCTGAACGCAATTATTTTGTCTAACATTATTTTAATCAGTTTAATGAATGAATACACGATTACTTGCGGTGCGTTAGCACCGTAAGTAGTTTTGTTTTGTTCCGCATTAGCGGAACATCAGAAATTCATTAACTGAGTTTTGGCGGTTGCCAAATAGACAAATACACCTCCGAAGCAAATGAGGCGTTGTAAAGTGGGAATTTTTCTACTGAAACTGGAACGTGAAGGGCTAAACTGTAATTAGTAAAAGAACTACTAAAAGTTTGTCCGCAACAAGCACACATACAAAAAGGTGAGCAATTTTCGGTGTCGCTGTCGTGGTCGGAATGGTCTGTGGTGGTGTATGTGGATTGGTCGGCACTCATATATTTACAGTCGTCCTTGTCGCTGCACGGCATAACAGCCAATGCCAACAAGTAAAAACTAAATAAGAGTGTCAAAACTTTTTTCACGATGCAAATGTAGGGAAAAAATTTGTCGGTTTAGCACAATTCTGTCGGGTGGCACTGGTGCGGTTGGGCAAAATAAAATGTGCTGCAAAAGTGGGTCGGCTTGTGGGTGGCTTTGCAGCTCTTTTTATTTTGCGAAGGGATAGCCAAACGGCTTTGCCGAAAATTGCATTGTCTGTCGGGTTATGTCTGTCGGTTAATGGTCGCACTGTCGGGTTTTAGGGTTGCTGATAACTTACTTATATGTATACCTAAAGTATACAAAACTAACAATATTCTGTTGTATTTATATACCTTTTGGTGTACTTTATTTTTTGTTCAAATATAGAAAATTTTTCTACAAATCATCAAAAGGGCTTTTTATTTGTTGCAAATTTTTTGTACTTACATGCGTGTATATCTCTGTGGTTCTACTGCTATTGTGTCCTAATAATTCTTGGATATATCTCAAGTCTGTTCCATTCTCTAACAAATGTGTTGCGTAGCTATGTCTCAACCAATGTATAGTTACAGGTTTACTTATCTTTACTTTCACTAATGCCATTTTTAGTACTTTTTGTAAACTTTGTTCAGAGTACATCGTTCCTGCTTCTTGCCCTTCAAATAGATATTGAGTTGGTTTGTACTCTTTATAATAAAGTCGTAACAAATCTAAGATCTTTGGCGACAATGGTGTAATTCGGTCTTTTTTTCCTTTAGATTGTCTGATGATTACAACGTTTCTTTTAGAATCTATATCCAATGGTTTTAGATTTAATAATTCACTTCTACGCAAGCCACAACTGTAGATCAAAGAAAGCATCGTTTTATGTTTAATGTTATGGTGCGCTTCCAAAATTGCTTTTATTTCTTCCTTGCTCAAAACATTGGGCAATTTGCGTTCTTTTTTAGGGCGGTGGATCAATTCGGGGTTTATCTGCCTGTCTTGTATTTTTCCAAAAAATAATTTTATCGCATTTACAAATTGATTTTGATAGGATGATGAGAATTTATTTGCCAAAATATAATCATTGTTAAATGTAATAATATCATCATTTACAATTGCATCAATCGTTTTTGTATGGAAATAACGTAAAAATATTTTTAAAGCATCCAAATATGTTTTTATAGTATTGTCGCTATATCTTTTCGATTTTAAATAACGCTCAAAATTATTAACCTGTACTTGTTTATCATTTGTTAATGGTTCTAAAATAATTTCTTTTTTATCAGGAATTTGTTTGGGCTTCAATGCTTTTTCTACAATATTATCATTTTTCAATAAGCTGTAATCTACCCATGCAATACCTTGCATTAACTGAAATATTTGTTCTCTTAAACTGCTCACATAGGGTAAATGCCAGGTTTTGAAACTTTGGCTCCAACGCAATAATGGAAATTTTTGGCGCAATAAATTAAGAATTGTTTCATCTTTTTCAAATGCCAATCCAATATGTTTGCTGCCTTTATAATCTATTATTGAAAGTGTTATTTTCTTTTGAAGGTTTACCATAAAAAAAATATTTTTAAGAATAATCTTACATTTTTTATCGCCTAATATTATTAGGTTGTCAATAATTTATGTTATATATTTTTTGGAGTTTTATTATTGTTACTTCATCTATATTTCCTTATACATTCCCACACTCCGTCCACGTCAGTCCCAATATTTTGATTGACTTTTCAGTAGTAAATATTTTGGGAATATAGTATTAAATTCGGAATTGATGTATTTCAAAAATCACAATAGAAACAACTATATAAATTAAAAAATATAAGAAAATTGGAAGAATTTATTATTTACAAAATCTAATCAGGAAATTCTATCCAAAAATTTTATATTTTAAAACCAATAGAAGAACTTGGGTTGCTGCTTTGGTTTTGTTCTGCAATCAAATCTTCCAAATCTTTGGCGGTTATCACATCAATCATTTTTTGGGTACGTTGGTCTTGTGGTGTTTGTGCCAATCTTAAATGTTGATTTTTGATGGCTCTTTCCACTATTTTTCTGGCTTCACGACCATTACCAAAATATTTATCTTTGTTTTGGTACATTTTGGTCATGTATTCCATCAAAAAGACTTTGGCTTTTTTCTCTAAATGTACATTGTTTTCTTTGAATAAAAGTTCGGCAATGTCTATCATTTCTTTAACGTCATAATCGTTGAAATGGAATATCCTATCAAACCTAGATTTTAAGCCAGGATTTGATTCCAAAAACACTTGCATCGGTGAGGTATAACCAGCAGCAATTACTACAAATTCTCCACGTTGGTCTTCCATTCTTTTCAGCAAAGTTTCCACGGCTTCTTTTCCATAATCATTTCCGCCAGTGGCTGTAAGTGCATAAGCTTCGTCGATAAATAAAACCCCACCCATGGCATGGTCGATGGCTTCACTGGTTTTGATAGCGGTTTGTCCCAAATAAGCACCTACCAAACCTTGCCTGTCTACTTCTACCAAATGTCCACGCTCCAAAATACCCAAAGCTTTATATATTTGAGCCAAAATTCGTGCTACTGTAGTTTTTCCTGTTCCTGGATTTCCAGTAAATACAGAATGTAAAGAGAAAGTTTTGCGGATGTCTTTTCCAGTTTCGATATAGAAGCGAACCAATTTTACCAATTCATCAATTTCTTGTTTGATATTACCCAAACCAATCATGGCTTTTAGTTTGTTCAAACTATCACGCAATAATTCTTCGTCGATAGGAATATCGGCATTGTATCTAACTTTAGGCAAATATATTTTGTCGATATCGACAGGTTCTATGGTAGAAAGTTCTATATTGGTCAATAATTGTGGATCTTTTTCTTTCATGATGCGCAATCCTAAATTCATTTTGGCTTCATCAATAATAGAATTTACCAAACGGGCATTCCCGAAAGTTTTGTTTCTACCTCGGTATTCTTCTACCAGCTTATTATACAAAGTTTGAGTAGCTTCTTTGTTTAAAATTACTCCTTTTTTCTCTGCTGAATATTCTGCTATTTGTATCAAATCTTGCGGCATATAATCTGGAAAATCGAAGATGATATTGAACCTCGATTTTAAACCAGGATTTGAATTGATAAAAGTTTCCATTTGTTCTGGATATCCTGCCACAATTACGGCTAAATCTCCAGTACCATCACTCATTTCTTTCAAAATAACTTCGATGGCTTCTCTACCAAAATCTTTGCTGTCATCATCTTTTCTAGCAAGTGAGTATGCTTCGTCGATAAACAAAATTCCACCTTTTGCTTTTTTGATAGCTTCTTTGGTTTTGGGGGCTGTTTGTCCAATATATTCTGCTACCAAATCTCCTCTGTCAACTTCATGCACATGTCCTTTGCTTAACAAGCCCATTTGTTTGTATATTTTACCCAACATTCTGGCAACTGTAGTTTTTCCGGTTCCCGGATTTCCTTTAAATACAGCGTGCAATGCTATTCTGTCGCTATCGGTTAATCCTTTTTGTTTTCTTATTTTTATAAAATTAAGGTAATCGGTATAATCTGCTATTTTTTTCTTTATGGCATCTAATCCTATCAAACCTTTAAGTTCAGCCAAAACATCTTCCAAAGATTCATTTACTTTGATGGGGTCAGTAATGATACCGGGTATATCAGATTTTATACCTTTGTAAGAAGTAGAAAAATTTCTAAAATCGTCTTCGGTAGCTTCTTCATAATCATACGTTACTTTGAAAGGAATGACAGCTACCAATTGATCCATAAACAATATATCGACATAATAATCGTCCATCGACCAAGTGCCACGCGCTTCCGAACCCCAACCCACCGTACATACTATTTTTTCATCTTGTGGGTATACAAAAAGCAATTTGTCAATTCTTCCAATCAATTGTCCAGTATGTGTTTTGAAATTAAATTTCAATTCACATGCCCAATATTCAAAGTCTTTTAACAGGTTATCTGCAGTAAATTCTACCCAAATATACCTAGAATCGTTGTTATGAAAATTCTTGTAATATTTTCTGTCTTTAGGTTTTACATTGCTATCGGCACCTTCATATAATTTAAGCGTATCAATTTTGAAATACGGGTTAAAAGTTTCTGAAACGATACCGCTTTTCTCTACATAAAAATGTCTTTCGGCAATAAATTTTCCATCAATATGCGCTTCCCATCGGTAGCTTCCACGTTTCCAATAAATGCCTGTGTCTTTTACGCCCCAACCTTCTCTTACAAAAACTACGTTATCTTCTTTGTGTACTTTTCTGTTGCAGTTTAAGGAGCATATTTCTTTATTTTCTGAGGTATAACATTTTAATTCCAAGTTCAAATCCCAATCTTCTTCATCGAAGAGTTTATTGAACAAAGAAATTTCGCAATAAATATAACTTACTTCGGTTTCATCAAAAACCAAACGGTAGTTTTTTTCATTATTAGCAAGCCATTCGGTAGAACCAAATACCTTTATATCTTTAAATTTATATGGAAGCGTGTCAGTCATTTCTTTTTAGTTTTCGAGGGCAAATTAATAATCTTTTTAAAAAAAACGAGTTATTTGTGCATGATGTTTTACCATAGTGTATGATTTTATATTTTTTTGATGCAAAAATCATGACACCAAAACATACGTAAGCTATGTGATTATTGGATTTCTTGCCAAAAGAACCCAAAATTATTTCTAGAAATTTTTATTGAATTATTTTAAATATCTATCTGTGGACATACCAAAATACTCTCATATTTTTCCACTTTTACAGCTCCAGGATTTGCTCCTTTGGGTTTTCTGACGAATTTTTTTGGTGTATAAATTACATTTACCATTGCCGAACTTTTAGAACCACTAAAATATGCTGCAATTTCTGCGGCTTTTTGAATCACTTTTTTGGGAACTTCTTCCTTTTTTTTCTTGATGACAACATGCGAACCACTTACCTGAAATGCATGAAGCCAAATATCTTCTTTCTGTGCAAAGTGCATTGTTAGTTCATCATTATTGGCGGCATTTTTTCCAACAAAAATTTCATAGTTTTCGTATCTAAAATGTTTGAATTTTTCTATCTTTTTCTCAACGATTTCAGTTTTGTTTTTCTCAAATTTTTGGATAGAATTTCTGTTTTCGGTAGCATCTAATTCTGCAAATTGTTTTTTTAGATTTTCTAAATTGATTTTGCTTTTTACAATTTGTTGTTCCAAAAGTTGCAATTGTAATGGATCTTTTTTGGCTTTTTTATAATATTTTTCAGCGTTTTGAATCGCATTTAATTTACTATCCAATTTGATTTTGATGAGTTCATTGGTTTCAAAATCTGCCAGTTCTACTTCGGATAATCCTGCTGCAATATTATAAGAATAGGCCATCAACAAATGTCCTTTTTTATCATTTGGATAATTTTCTTTTAGGAATTTTAAACTGATTTCTTTGCTTTGGATATTCTTCTCAACCGAATTGATTTGTTTGGAAATTTTATCAGTTAATTCTTGTTTTTTTTGGTTAAAAAAATAAGCAGGAATTGTATTTTTAAAAATGTCGTTTGCTTCCAAAATCATGTCCAAATTTTCTTTGGAAAAATACCCCAAAATTTTGGCATAAATATTATCTGGAGTTCGTATTTCAGGAGGCAAAGATTTGATGGTTTCAGTTTCAGAAAAATTGTTAAAAATATTTTCTTTGTCAATTAATTCGATACTTTCAGGAATTTTGGCACTTTTATCTTTTTCAATATTATTTTTGAATAAAAATAAATTGCCATCCTTTTTAAAGTATAAAATATTGCCATTTTTGCCATATAATTTTATCCAAATTTTCTCTTGATTTGTGAATTCAAAAACCAAAGAACGATCAATGGCAATTGGATAAATTTTGGCTATTTTTTTACCATAAATTTCTGTAAAAAGTTTTCTTCCTTTTGGGATATTTGTGTTTTCGGAAACATAATAAAAAGTACCAATAGGAGTGAAGATATATTTGAGTGTAATATCCTCAAATTCAAAGTAAATTTCGAAAGCAGATGTGGCAACAACTTGTGTAAGTTGTTTGTTTTTAATTAGCTCAAAAAAGGATTTGCTCCAGTGCCAAAGAAAAAAATAATTGGAAACTGGTAACATCTATTATTTATTTTGGCTCAATTTATAATCTTCGTAAGACTGCGTAACAGCTGCCATATCACCATTGATATCAGTTAAAGCAACGGGTTTTCCTTCGGTAACCAAAATTGTATGTTCAAATTGTGCAGATAATTTTCCATCAATAGTTCTAGCTGTCCAACCATCTTTTCTATCAATTTTTGCTCTCGCTTTTCCAGCATTTATCATAGGTTCGATGGTAAAAATCATTCCCGGTTTTAATTTTGGACCTGTATTTTTATCAGCAATATGTGCTACTTCTGGATCTTCGTGGAATTTTAAACCAACACCATGTCCGCAAAATTCATATACTACGCTGTAACCATTTTTGGTAGCATGACGGTTAATTTCGTAACCAATATTATTCAAATAATTTCCAGCAACAGCTTGTCCAATACCAATTTCCAAAGTTTCTTTGGTAACACGAATCAATCTTTTGGCATAATCCGAAACTTCACCTACAGTATAAGCTCTGCAAGTATCACCAAAATAACCATCTAAAATTGTGGTAACATCTACTTTTACAATATCGCCATCACGCAATAAATAATCACTTGGAACACCATGACAAATTACATCATTTACAGAAATACAACTGGCATGTTTATATCCTTTATACCCTAATGTAGCGGGAATTGCACCATGCTCTGTTATAAATTCGTGGCATTTTTGGTTGATAAAATTAGTGCTGATATTGGGTTTTATAAATTGTTCTGCATAGTTCAAAACTTGTGCAGCCAAAACACTGCTTTTATATATTCCTTCTACTTGTTCTGCTGTTTTAATTATAATCGCCATAAGGTGCAAAGGTAAAATTTTTATTGAAGACTTTGTTTGTAATTGGTTTTTAATAAAAATAACTCAAGTTTAACCAACCAAATATTAAAATCTTTTTGCCAAATATCCTTGTTTTTATACCAATTATTTATTTTGATAAATATAGAATTTTAATAGCTTTAAATTGCCTAAAAAAATAAAATTTATGAAAAAATTACAACAGAAAATCACATTTGTATTTTTAATTGCAATAGCCATTTCAAGCATAGCATGTAAAAAAGATGACCCTAAAAATGATACCCAAAACGGTGGAAATAATACCGAAAAGAAAGGAACATATACTATTGATGGGGTTGTATTTTCGGGTGAAACAGAGATTCAAACATTTACAAATGATAATTATTCAATATTATGTGTGCAAGATGATCCATATTCATTTTTGCAAATAACATTTCATAGTAAAGAAGAAGCAGAAAAAGGGGGAACTTTTAAGGTGGATGATGAAATAATAAATACTCCTTCTGGCGAAGTTCATATTACTATTGATGGACTGACTTATGAAAATGACGGTAATTTTGAAATAAAAGTGGCGAATAATAAAATTACAATTGATAACGTGAAACTAACCCAAACAGGTGGCGGTTCCAAAAAGAAAATTATAAATACAGCTAGCATAGATTTTTAGATAAATAAATCGAATTCTATTTTATATTTATTAAGCGTTTTGGTATGTATTTTTAATTTATAACTCATTTTGTTAAAATTGAATTACGTAAACCAACATAGAAGCCTAAATAGCGGTGGCAATTAATTCAATTTCGGGATATTGAAAATCCAGAAGATTTTCTTCATTTAACCACTTTTTTTCATTTTCGGGTGTTAATATAATGGGCATTCTCTTTTTTATATTGTGAATTTCTGCCATTAAATCATTGGCTTCGGTAGTTACAATGGTATAGGTATTTATAATTTCACCGGTACTTTTATCTATCCAATTGCTGTATAAACCTGCAAAAGCAAATACTTCATCATGCGGAAGTGTAATTAAATAGGGTTGTTTTTTTTTGCCTTTTTCATCCAGCCATTGCCATTCCATAAATCCGTCACACAATATCAAACAGCGATTTTTTAAACTGGATTTGAAGGATACTTTTTCAGTAATGGTTTCTATTCTGGCATTTAAGTTATTTGCATTGTATTTTTTTTCTTTTGCCCAAAAAGGAATCAAACCCCAATGATAGAGTTGAATAATTTCGGGATCTTTATTAGTAATTACGGGTGTTTGTGGATGAGCAAAACCATTATAATGATCAGATGTTACTACTAATTCGGGCGCTACTTTGGCATGAAATCTTTTTTCCAATGCCTGTGCATCTTTGCTTTGTTTGGAATGAAAACACATGGTTAAATTGCCTTTACTTTGATAATATCCGCTAATCGTGTGGTGTATCTAGGTGATAATTTTTCTTGTTTCATTTTGAAAGTAATAGAAATATCCTGCGAAGCTAATTTAACTTTTTTGGTTCCCAATAAATTATTGATTTTATCCACGGTTTCCATCAATGCTTTGTGTTTTGGATTGCTGTTTTCAAATAGATTGACTTGCTGCAATGCTTCTGGTGAAAAATCCATTACTACCACGCCTGCTTTTTTGTATTCGTAGCCTTCTTTATATATTTTTTCAAAAGCAGTTTCTGAAAATTTTGCCAGCTCAATATTGGAATTGCTCGGAAAGGGAAATTGAAAAACAATGTTCCGAGAGTATTGTGGCAAATCTTTTCTAAATCCGTTGGTATGTATAAAAACCATCATGGCATTGGCAAAAGATTTTTGTTTGCGTAATTTTTCGGCACAGGTTACCGCAAATGTTTTGATACGCTCTTTTATGATTTCTTTGTCTTTGTAGTTTCTATCAAAACTTCTGGTGGTAGCGATGTTTTTTTTATCTGCCGGAATTTCCAATTCCAAACAAGGGATACCGCGTAATTCTTTGTGTAAACGCAAACCCACGATACTCATGTTTTTTTTTACCCAATCTTCACTTTGCATCGTAAAATCAAAAGCCGTTTTTATACCTAAATTTTGTAATCTTTTGGCATGTTGTCGGCCTATTCCCCACACATCGCCCACGGGCAACCATTTCAGCGCTTTTATTCTCAATTCCTCCGAATCTATTACATGCACGCCGTCCGTTTTTTCAGCAAATTTTTTGGCTATTTTATTGGCTACTTTTGCCAAAGATTTGGTGCGTCCCAATCCTACACTTACGGGTATTCCTGTATTTTGGGTAACGGTTGTTTTTATTTTTTTGCCATATTTTAGCAAGTCAAAATACTTTTCAAAACCCTCAAATTTTAAAAAAGATTCATCGATGGAATAAATTTCTACATCGGGTGAAAAATTTTGGAGGGTATTCATTACCCGATTGCTCATATCGCCGTACAATGCATAATTGCTCGAAAATACATGGATATTTTCCCGTTTGAATACAGCGTTAAATTCATGTGCAGGTGCTCCCATCGGAATGTATTTTTTGGCTTCATTGCTGCGGGCAATCACACAGCCATCATTATTGCTCAATACCACAATGGGTTGCTTGCGCAGTATAGGTTTGAAAGCTCTTTCGCAACTCGCATAAAAATTATTACAATCAATCAGAGCATACATATCAACCATGTTGTTTGATAGAATAAGTTACGATTCCCCAAATTTCAAAATCTTCAAATTCTGTAATTTTTTTTGGTGAAAATGTAGGGTTTTCGGGCATCAACCATATTCCTTGTTTGGTTACTTTTAATCTTTTTACGGTAAAATCATTGTCCAACACACAGATAGCGATTTTGTTATTTTCGGGTTGGAGGCTTTTATCTACAATCAATATGTCGCCATCCGAAATACCAGCTCCCACCATCGAATTGCCAGTGGTTCTTACAATAAAAGTGCTGCTTGGATTTTTAATCAAATACTGATTGAGGTCGATGGCAATATCCAAAAAATCTGCTGCCGGACTAGGAAATCCAGCACTTACAGTTCCCATAAAAGGTAATTCCATTTCCACCTTTGGCAGCACAGAAAATATTGAAAGTTTATCGGAGTTATATAGAGGTATATGTTTCATTTCAGGACAACAATATTAACAATAAAATAGTTTATATAATTAACTATTATCTCAAAATAAATTTTAGAGCTGTAAATCAGGTGGGTTTTGAGTGATGGGTTATTGGGTTTTGGGGATTTCAAAAGAATAATTTCGGGTTGTTTTGGTTAGGAATTCACATACTAAATCTCCATCAAAAACTCTTTGACTTTTTACATTTTTGGGCGTATAAATCAAAACAAAAAAACATCACTTATGATTGCTTTCATTATTGGAGATTTAAAAAAAAATCCCACAAAAAAGCCTCTCGAAATAAATCGAGAGGCTTTTTAAATTTTTAAGCTGAAATAAGGATGATGAAATTATTTTACATCATTAAAATTTACAGATTTTTTAGCGCAACAATCTGCTTTTTTCTCTATGTGCATACAAACTTTTTTATCGGTATCTATTTTGGATACTTTTATATCTGAATCGCTAACTGCGATATAAGGAGCGATTACCAATGAAACAATTGACATCAATTTAATCAAAATATTCATAGAAGGACCTGAAGTATCTTTGAAAGGATCTCCAACAGTATCACCCGTTACAGAAGCTTTATGTGGTTCAGATTTTTTGTAGAACATTTCTCCATTTATCATCACACCTTTTTCGAATGATTTTTTAGCATTATCCCAAGCTCCACCTGCATTTGATTGGAAAATACCCATCAATACACCAGAAACGGTAACACCAGCTAATAAACCTCCTAAAACTTCTGGACCAAAAGTAAATCCAACAATTAGTGGCGTAATCAAAGCAATTGCACCTGGCAACATCATTTCACGGATAGAAGCTTTTGTAGAAATAGCCACACATTTATCATATTCAGGTTTAGCTTTGTATTCCATAATTCCTGGAATTTCTCTAAACTGACGACGAACTTCTTCAACCATGTCCATGGCAGCTTTTCCAACTGCTTGGATACACAATGCTGAGAAAATAAATGGAATCATTCCACCTACAAATAAACCTGCTAATACATTAGCTTTATAAATATCAATTGCATCAATGCCAGCAATTCCAACAAAGGCAGCAAATAATGCCAAAGAAGTTAAAGCAGCAGAAGCAATTGCAAATCCTTTTCCAGTAGCAGCAGTAGTATTTCCAACAGCATCTAAATTATCAGTACGTTC
>Ga0172380_10005757_pt1 | contig 14798 bp, 19 predicted proteins | sample Leawe162metaG_FD_119747 | JGI IMG/M metagenome (GOLD analysis project Ga0172380, IMG submission 119747) | Leachate microbial communities from a municipal landfill in Southern Ontario, Canada - Leachate well 162 metaG | ecosystem: Engineered > Solid waste > Landfill > Unclassified | place...
CGTCGTGGCCGCAATCAGGGCCTGGCTTCCGAAGTCCGTGGGCGGCTTCGAGCTCGGCCTAGACGGCGGGCGCGTCGTCCCGCTCGTGTACGCGTCGGCCCTGGCCGTGGTCGTGCTCCTGACCGAGACGCCTGAGCTGTCGAGGGAGCTGTTCGCTAGCGCGCTGGCCGTGACCGTGTTCGCGATGGCCGAGTACACGGGGCTGCAGTTTCTGCGCCCTGCCCCTGAGTTCGAGGTCGACGCTGAGACGTAGCACGTAGAGTGGCCTACACTGGCTGCTATAGTTAACCGCTGCACACAGTTATCTGTATAATACCCTGCTTGCAGCCTTTCTGGAGCACTAGATGCGCACGACCTACGCCGTCCAGCGGTTCGTCTTCGACAACTGGTTCCTCACCACCGCCCAGGTGCCGAGGAGGATCGTGATCCACCGCCAGGGCAACCTCGGCGTCAAGGCGCTGAACGCGCTGACGTGGGGCAACCGCGAGAAGGCGTTCACGATCCACTCGTACGTCGGCGACGATACCTGCTACGACGCCATCCCCGCAGGCAGGCACGCGTTCCACGTCAAGGAGGCCCGCAAGGTCAAGGAGCTCGGCGGGCGCGTGACCGGCTCATACGGCACCCGCGGCGACTACGACTCGATCGGCATCGAGACCGAGGACGTAGCGGGCGGCGCCCCTGGTCAGGCCTACTCGCTCACCCAGGAGACGAGGATCACGCTGCTGCTTCGTGTGCGCGACTACCTGCTCGAGTTCCCGCACCTGACCCCAAACGACGTGTACGAGCACGGCCAGCTCGACCCGTGGACGCGGCCGAACGACCTCGGCGACGCGCTCAACGTGCTCGACTTCAGGGAGGACCTGAAGGACCTGCTCGCCGGGCGCACGCCGTGGCGCACGGTTGGCACCTTCGCTCGGGGCACGAGGGCTACAGGGGGCGCACCAGCGACCCCACCAGCGCCGCCAAGTCCTGTGGGGCTCTCCGACGATGATGTGATCGCCGTGATCAAGGATCGTAGCGCCAAGGGCGTTGTGGTATCCTACGAGGGCACCGAACCTGCGACCAAGGGGTTCGTCGACCGCGTCTACACACTGAGGTTCCGCACCAAGCTCTAGCCGTCTGCGGGTACATTCGTAGCGCAGGTAGGCCGTATCGTAGGCCTGCCAAGCGGAGGATGCACCACGTTGACCGATGAGCTGCCGATGCCGATCCCTGACGACGTTCAGGCGAGGCTAGCCGAGCTTGCAGACCAGTTCGTAGACGCCAAGGCCGAGGTCACGAAGGCCGAGGCCCGCGTAGCCGCGATCTCAGCCGAGATCCGCAAGATCACCAACGCCTACACGCTTCCCGTCGCAAGCGGGAAGTCCGAGTACGTTCCCCTACCGGCCCGCAATATGTCGCTTCGCGTGACGCGGGCGGCCGAACCTCCCCCGGTGCTCAAGCTCGGCCAGTTCCTGCGCCAGATCCCGTACGTCGTCGTCGAGCGCGTCATCGGTGCGTGGCTAGAAGAGGCCACCGTGCCTGACAGCGGCTTCGACATGAAGGAGTGGGAGCTCTGCGTCACCGAGGAGCTCGTCACCGCAAACGACCTCGTCGGGTGCATCGGCACGTCCACGCGCAAGAAGCCCGTGGACAGCCTGACAGCGGTCAAGGGCACCAAGGTGTCAGAGGACGACTCCAGTGAATACGACTAAGCACCTCACGAAGGCCGGCAAGGGCCGCAACCGCGACCTTGCGAACACGCCGATCGTGGACGTTGCGGCCGACATCTGGAACGACCTGCGCAACCCCGCGTGTACGCGGTGCCCGCTCTTCAAGACGGCGAGCCGGGTGTGCATGATGGGCGTCGGCGACTACAACATCCCGGCCATGGTCGTGCAGAGCGAGCCGACCGACGAGGACGACCTCGCCGGCTCGCCGGGGCACGGCAGCTCGTTCAAGTTCCTCAACGCGGTCTTCAATGACCTCAACATCAACATCCTGGACCTGTACCTGACGAGCGCGGTGAAGTGCAGGCCGCCGTCGTTCTCGAACCGCAAGAAGCTCATCGAGCAGGCGCAGCGCGAGTGCGGCTCGTACCTCGACGACGAGATCGTGCGGCTCAAGCCGAAGGCGATCCTGTCGCTCGGCGCGGCGGCCTACTGGCACTTCTCGCACAAGGCGGGCCTCACCGGCAACCGCGGCCTCACCATCGAGTACACGGCGGTCGCATCGAACGGCGAGGAGTGGAAGACCAAGGTCATCCCCACCCTCGCGCCGTACGCGATCATCATGAACCCGAGCAAGAGCACGTCCTTCTACGCCGACATCGCGAAGTGGTGGAAGGTCGTCGAGGAGGAGGCCTACGGCGTTGTAGACACCTCGCGCAAGGTCGAGGTGGTCGAGGTCAGGTCGCTCAACGGCCTGGTGTCGGCGATGCTCGAGCTCGCAGAGAACCCGAACACGATGCTCACATACGACGTTGAGACGCGCGGGTTCTTCTCGCACAAGTTCGACTACGCGAGGCTCTGGTGCGTCGCCGCGACGAACGGCACGCGCACCGAGAACGGGCTGAGGGTGTTCCTCATTCCGGTCGAACACCCAGACTCGTCGTGGTTCGGCAACCCTGCGCAGATGCGCGTGGCCATCGGCCTCGTTGTCGAGCTCGTGAGCACGTGGGTCAAGACCAACGGCCACAACGTAAAGTTCGACTGGCGCTGGGTACACGCGCTCGCCAAGCGGCACGGCATCGAGACGGGCCGCACGACGATCGGCTACGACACGATGGTGGCCGCGCACCTGCTCGACGAGCAGCGGCCGATGAACCTGCTCGACCAGGCGTCGACCGAGCTGCAGATCGAGGACTGGGGCAAGGGCAACCAGCAGTTCGGCCTCCTAGAGGGCGACGATATGTACGCCCTCCTCGCACGCAACAACCGAACGAAGGCGGGCACGATCCCGAGGGGCAAGTCGTACCTCGGCGACCTGTGGGGTCCCGACGGCCTCGGCACCTACTGCGCCATCGACGTGGGCTACACCCACATGCTCTACGAGAAGCAGCGCGAGCACTTCAGGACCGAGCAGGGCCTCGCCAGGCTGCTCCGGCACCTCATCCTTCCGGGCCTCGAGGCGTTCGAGCGCGTGGAGGACAACGGCATCCACGTCTTCATGGACAAGCTCGAGAAGACGCGTCAGGACTTCATCGACCGCGCCGCGTACATCCGCAAGGAGCTCAAGGCCTCGTACGTTGACAAGGCGCTCCTGAAGGAGGCCGTCGTCAAGGTCGAGCGCGAGTACAAGGTCAAGACCGTCTGGGTGAAGAACGAGGAGACGGGCGTCAAGGAGCGCGTCAAGGTGCGCACCTACCTGGGCACCACGGGCAAGTCCATCTTCGACAACCCTACCTTCCTGAGGGCGTGGCTCTTCGGCGCTACGACCGAAGGCGGCCTGGGCATGATCCCCTACCAGTTCACCGAGAAGACCGGCGAGCCCAAGGTCGACGACGACGCGCTCGAGTCGATGGACCACCCAGCGGCCAAGCTGCTGCAGGAGCTCCGGTCGGCGAAGAAGGCGCTGGACTTTTTCAACTCGTGGGAGGAGTGGCTAGGCACCGACGGCAGGCTGCACCCGTACTTCAACCTCACGGGCACCGTTACGGGGCGTAGGTCGTGCAACAACCCGAATCTCATGCAGGTGCCGCGCAAGAAGGAGATCCGCACGTGCCTCGGCGCCAAGCCGGGCCACATCTTCCTCGAGGTCGACTTCTCGCAGATCGAGGTCAGGCTCGCGGCGTGGGCCGCCGGCGAGACCAACATGATCAACCTGTTCAACGAGGGCGGCGACATCTACGCGTACGTGGGTGCGCAGCTCGCAGGCTACGAGAACGTCACGATCAAGATCACCAAGGGCGAGGTCGACCCCGAGGACAGGCGCAAGGCCAAGGCCGTGGTCCTCGGCTACCTCTACGGCATGAGCGCCAAGGGCTTCAAGGAGTACGCGAGGTCCCAGTACGACGTGATCTTCACGGACACCGAGTCCGAGGCGCACCGCAACACCTTCTTCCGCCTGTTCCCGAACCTGCTTCGGTACCACCACCGGCAGCAGCAGCTCGCGTCGCGCGACCTCAAGGTGACTTCGCTCACGGGGCGCATCCGTCACCTGCTCGACATCCTCTCCGAGGGCAAGTACGAGCGCGGCCGCTCGGAGCGCCAGGCCATCAACTCCCCCATCCAGGGGCTTGGCGGCGACTGGATCCTCGCGTCGATCGTGTCGCTCATGCCGCTGCTCGACCCCGAGGAGGCGCTGATCATCGGCGATATCCACGACGCAGTGCTGTTCGAGCTCAGGTACGACACCTGGCAGAAGAACGCCGAGCTGATCATGGAGATCATGGAGGCACCACCGATCATGCGCGAGCAGTTCGGCATCGTGCCGCCGCTGGCGCTCACGGCCGAGGGCAAGGTCGGCCTGGCCTGGGGCGAGGGCTTCGAGTTCAATCTCAGCGGCGACGGGGGCATCCCCACCATCGAGGCAGCGGTAGACTACGTTGACGCGCTAATGGCTGCCTAGCTCAGCCGAGGGAGAGAACGCAGTGGCGAACAAGATCAAGGCCGTGATGCTCAAGTCGACCGAGCAGGGCGCCGAGGTGGACCTGGAGACGGGCCACGTCGTGCTGAACCTAGCGCGGGTGGGCGGCACCTACTACCTCCTGCTCGGCCCGAACGAGGCGCAGGCGACACCCATCGTGGCCGAGGGCGAGGATGAGGAGGGCTCTGGCCCTCCGAATGGCGAGAGCAAGCCGAAGACCGAGGGGTCCGCTAAGGAGTAGGGCCTTGGCTGTAGACCTCGTCGGTGTGGCCGACCGCATCTGTGCGGAGGCCGTCGCGCACGGTGCTAAGCTACGCGCAGGGACGCAGAGGGCCACGCTCGACCGCGTGAGGACGCTCGTGAAGGACACGGGCGACCCCGCACAGGTCGAGGTCGTCGCGCGGTACGCTGCGCGCGAGGACGCCAAGCAGTTCTCGCCGACCAACTCGTTGAAGTGGATCTCGTACGAGTTCATCCGCATCAGGGTGGGCTCGCACATCCCCGACGACTGCTGGCGCTTCATGCTCATGCTGTTGAACGTGGAGCGCGACCACGGCGTGTCCTCGGCCGAGGCGCTCGAGGTGCGCTACTGGCTCATGATGCTGCGCGACGCAGTAAGGGCAACGAACAACTCACTCGAGGGCGAGGCGCGTCACGCGCTGGCAAAGCTCCACTCACGGCTCTACGGAGGAACATGACCGCGTACTCAGAGCTATCCCCGCAGGAGCTCGAGCGTATCGCGCTCGCCACTGCGCTTCAGAGCCGAGACGACTTCGCACGCGCGAGGTCGGCCGGCGTAGCCGTCGTATCGTTTCAGGTCGACACGCACCAGGAGATCTGGTCGCACCTGCAGGAGCGCTTCAAGGCGTCAGAGGACGCGTCGTGGCCCGGCAAGAACGACCTCAAGGTGGCGTTCAACGTCGAGCTCGGCGAGCCCGTCAACGACGCGAGCGCGGTCTACGAGCGCCTGAAGTACGCAGCGAAGCGACGCATCGCCGCGAGCGAGATCCACAAGGTCATGCCGCGGCTGATGGCGGGCAACCCTGACGTGGCCGTAGGCGAGCTCATCAGGAACCTCTCGACGATCCAGACGGGCAACGAGGTCGAGCTCTCAGGGTTCAAGGAGGGCGCGACCGCCCGCTTCGAGCGCCTCCTCGCCAGGCGGAACATGGTCGAGCAGGGCGTGCAGTACGGCCTCTCCACGGGGCTAGACGTGTTCGACGAGAAGAACGACACGTGGAAGCCCGGTGAGGTCGTTGCCATCCAGGCCGCGACCAACATCGGCAAGTCGTGGATGCTGCTCAAGCTCGCATCGCACGTCTACCGCGAGCACAAGCAGTCGGTGCTCTTCCTGAGCCCGGAGTCGACCGTCGAGGACATCGAGCTCCGGCTCGACGCCATCCTCGCGAGGGACCTGGGCTTCAGGCTCTCGAACAGGGCGCTCAGGAACGCGACCTTCAACCAGGACGAGTACCGCCGCTACATCGAGACGCTGAACAGCCTGCCCGACCTGGGCAGGTGGACCACCATCGACTCCGGTAGCAACGGCGTCTTCTCGTTCGAGGACATCGTGAGGCTCACGCTTGAGCTTCGACCTGACATCCTCGCGATCGACGGCTTCCACCTGATCCGCAGCGAGGGCAAGTCCTGGGAGTCGATGAAGTTCGCCGCCGAGTCGCTGAAGGGCCTCGCACAGAGCCTCGGCATCGTCGTGTTCGCCGCGGTGCAGGCCAACAGGAACTCGATGATCGCGCTCGACGACGTGCCCGGCGTAGGCGACGTGGCCTACGGGCTGGGGCTCACGCAGGCGGCGAACAGGGTGATCTCGCTCGCACGCATGACGGGCCAGCCGAACGGCCGCGTGTTCCAGGTCGTCAAGAACCGCGACGGCGAGGTCGTCGACCAGAGCCAGTTCCTGAAGTTCGACGTTGACGCCGGCGACATCCGCCAGATCAACCCGAAGCGCGGCGGCTTCGACGAGACGCTACGTCCGATCGCATACGACGACGCAAAGGAGGAGGACGGCTTTGGAACCGACGACATCGACTTCTAAGGGGCTGTTCCCGCCTGACCCACAGGGCGGGCCGTTTCGTACGGTCGTCATGGACCCGCCGTGGTCGTACGGCGACCGCCTGCCAGGGCCTGGGCGCGGCGCCGCCAAGTACTACGAGACGCTCTCGACGCGCGAGATCCTGGCGATGCCGGGGCTCGTTGACTTCAACCTCGCGTCAGACGCGCACGTCTACGTGTGGACGACCAACTCGTTCGTCCAGGAGGCGTATGAGCTGCTCGCGGCCTTCGACGCGGTCCACAAGACCAACATCACCTGGGTCAAGGTGAAGAAGGGGCGCCACCCCGAGGTCGAGGCCGAGGACGCCGACGGAGAGGTGCTCGACGACTCCGACCTGACCATGGGCATGGGCCACTCGTGGCGGGGTGTGACCGAGCACTGCCTGTTCGGCATCAAGGGCCGGCTTCCGGCCCAGGTACACAACCTCCACAACGTCATCGTCGCGGAGCGTGGGGTACACTCCGAGAAGCCGCGGGTATTCTACGAGAGGGTGGAGCAGCTCTCGCCAGGTCCGTACCTGGAGCTCTTCGCCCGCGGCGGTCGCCCAGGGTGGACCTCATGGGGCAACGAGGCCGACACATAGCGACTATCGAAGGGACACACAATGCCAGACGCACCGATCCTAGGTGAGAGCGTCTACCTCGCAGGTAGCATCACCGGGCTGACTTACGACCAGTCGATGGGGTGGCGCAGGACCACCATCGAGGTCCTGGCCAACATGGGCTACGACGTGTTCTCGCCCATGCGACACAAGCTGGACCTCGCGCACAAGTTCGGCGACAAGGCCATCCCCCACACGGACCCGTCGTTCAGGGACCCGTTCAACCGCGACGTCCACGACATCCGGCGGGCCGACTACGTCCTGTGCTTCGACCCCTACGGGCACTCGTTCGGCCGCGACATGCCGAGCGTGGGCACGCTCGTCGAGCTCGGCATCGCGTACGAGGCCAGGAAGTACATCATCGTCGTCGAGCCCTCGCTGGTTGACAACCTCCAGGGCACGGTGTACGATGTCCACCCGTTCATTGCGGGCGTAGCAAACGACCTCGTGCCGAGCCTGAACGACGCGTACACCCTCCTGAGGGAGTATCGGGCGCTTCAGCCCTCGGCCTACTAGAAGGGCACGGACTTGAAGCGTAAGGGATGGATCGCCGTCGACTTCGACGGGACGCTCGCCGAGTACGACACCTACAACGGCCCCGACCACTGCGGCAAGCCGATCCCGCTGATGGTCCTGCGCGTCAAGGGGTGGATCGACGCAGGGTGGGAGGTACGCGTGTTCACCGCACGCGTCGCCTCGTTGCACCCGCAGGACGAGGTGGACGCCGCACGCAAGGCGATCTCGGAGTGGTGCGCGCGGCACATCGGCGTCGTCCTCAAGGTCACCTCGGAGAAGGACCACGAGATGGTCGAGCTCTGGGACGACCGTGCCGTCGCGGTGGTCCACGGCGTGCCACAGTCAAGATCGAGGATCTAGCGGAGGCCTATGGCTGACTACGGGCGGGAGATCGTCGAGGAGACCCTCGAGGACCTGGGCATCGAGTACGAGCACCCCGGCGGCAACGCCAAGTGGGTGCTCGCGCCGTGCCCGCTTCACGACGACAACTCGCCGTCGTTCGCGGTGAGGATCGACGAAGGCGGCTGGGTGTGCTACGCAGGCTGCGGGTCCAGCGGCGACCTAGCGGAGCTCGTGTCGAGGATCACAGGCGAGGACGTCCACCTCATTCGGGGACGGCTGCTGAGCAAGATCAGGGTCGACGAGGACAAGCTCGTCGAACAGCTCGAGGAGCTCGCGGGCATCGTTGCCGAGGTCGACGAGGACGCGCCGTTCGACGACTACGATCCGGCCGTTGCGAAGGTCTCAGAGGCCGAAGAGGACCTCTCGTACACCCACGGAAGCGTACCGGCCTACATCATCAGGCGCGGGTTCACGATCGACACGTTGAAGGCCTGGGACGTAGGCCAGCAGACCATGAGCTGGTACGACAAGGACACGAGGACGAAGTCGGACGTCGTGTACGTGGTCATCCCGGTGCACCAGCACGGCGAGCTCGTCGGCCTGGTCCGAAGGTCGGTCGGAGGCGCGGGCCCCAAGTACCGCAACTCGCACATGGACAAGGGCAAGTACCTGCTGGGGCTTGACCACCTGCCGTTCGGGTGTCAGGACATCGTCCTCGTTGAGGGGCCGCTAGACGCCATGTGGCTGTACCAGCACGGCTACCCTGCGCTGGCGGTCATGGGGTCGACGCTCTCGGAGGAGCAGGCCGACCTATTGACATCTCGGTTCTGGGAGGTTACAATAGCGTTCGACGGCGACAAGGCCGGGAGGGCAGGTCGGTCGAAGGCGATGAGCATGTTGTCCAAGCGCATGACGGTGGCGTACATCGACATGCCCGAGGGAACCGACGTTCAGGACCTCGACGAGACGCAGCTTCGCGCGCTCTTCTCGACGAAGAAATACGCTTAGGGCCCCACACGATGATAGAATAGGTCCACGCGCGGAAAGGACACATAGCCATGGTCAAGAACAAGATGACTGCACAGGAACTTAGCGACGCCATCGCAGAGGGGCTCGACTTCGAGACCGTCCTCAAGCTGATGCGCCCCCTGATCGCTAAGACCTCGCACCAGCACCACATCGTCGGGCAGGACATCGAGGACGTCGAGCAGGAGCTCGCCCTCGTGCTCTACAAGTGCTGGAAGGGTTACGACCGCAAGAAGGCCCTCTTCACCACGCTCGTCAAGCAGGCGTTCTTCAACGAGTTCTGGAAGATCAACTTCCGGAGCAACAACCGGCTCCCGGTTGTGTTTCTCGTGTGCGTTACCGAGGGGTGCGAGGGCAAGCTGATGAGCTCGCGGGCGCGGGGCGGCGTCTGCGTGCTCTGCGGCAAGTCGCGTTGGAAGGCGATCCGCTCCGAGCGGATGCTCTCATCGATCTACGCGCACTCGAACGAGGACGACGACGACTTCGAGATCGGCATCCCCGACAAGGACGAGTACGAGGCGTCGTCCTCTGGCATGGACATCGACCGGGCCCTCGTGGGCGCGGACGTTGCGACGAAGCAGGCCGTGAAGCTCGCGCTCGGCGGGGTTAAGCTCAACGCCGAGGACCGCAGGAGGGTTGCCACGTTCGTAACTACCCTTAGCTAGGTACACTAGACGCTCACCAACACTTCGCCAGGTGCATCACATAAGAGAGGATACATGGCACAGACCGTTCAGCTCGGCCAGGGAATGGACTTCCTTCGCCGACAGCAGGAACAGATGGGGTCGCGGACGTTCGGCTCGGGCTACAAGAAGCTCTGGCTGTCCGACGGCGACACCGCGATGTTCTACTTCATCACGGACATGGACCAGGTCGTCGTACCGCTTGTCCACGGGGCCAACATGGTCTCGAAGCGCGGCAAGTCGTTCTCGATCGACGTCCTGTGCCCGAAGCCGAGCCTCGACGCTCCCTGCCCGCTTGGCGACAAGTGCATCAGGAACGAGAGGGTGATCGGCGACGACGGCACCGAGAAGTTCAAGTACCCGGGGCCGTTCCCGCGGCCCGTCTTCTATGTCTTCGTCGAGAAGATCTACCACTCCTACCCGGACGCAGACGGGAAGTGGGAGAAGGTGAAGAGCGGCAACACCGTTCTCTACCGCGAGGACGTCAACGAGGTCTACCTGCTGATCGCGAAGCAGAAGATCGGCGAGCAGATCGAGGCTGCGTGGTCGGGCGACCCGACGGACGTCAACTTCGACACGCGTACGCCGACGCTCTGCGACCAGCAGTACAAGATCAGGGTCGCAGGCAAGCAGACCGCACGCCAGGACATCCTGTCCGGCGTCGGCGAGCGCATCGCCTCGCTCCCGCAGCACGTGCGGGTCGCCGCGGACGCGCTGCCACCGCTCGCTGAGACGGTTGTCAAGGAGTTCGGCCACCAGCTCACTGACACCCTCCCAGGCCGCACCTCACCCTCGAGCGAGGTCGCCGACATCTCGGACCTCGAGGAGGTTGAGGACATTTCCGACGCAGACCTGGAGCAGATCTCGTTCTAGGTTAACCGCCTTAAGGAGGCACAGTTTGGCATCTAAGAGCAAGTCGACCAAGGTCAAGTACTACAGCAACCACATCTCGAAGCTGGCGCCGGGCAAGAGCCGCAAGGTCCTGGGCGTCGCGCAGCCGTTCCCGACCGCACACCCGAAGGCCGGCCTCAACGTCGCACGCGAGGACGTGGCGCTCGAGCGCGCCAACATCCACTTCGCCGCGGCCCAGATGGGCGTCCACGTTCGCACCTCGCTCACGAAGCAGGGCGAGTTGCGGGTCTCGCTGGCCTAGCCAGGGCGCAAGCCCACAGCCTGGAGGTACATGGTGGCTCACAATCCAGAGCTGCGGGTGAACGTTTCGCTGGGGCTCACTGTCCCGATCCCGGGGCTGGACTTCGGCATGATCAAGCCGTCGATCGGGGTGGAGGGCATCAACCCTTCGCTCCCGATCGACGAGCAGATCGAGGAGGCCCTTGCAACGGCCAAGGTCGCGCTCGAGGCCTCCTCGGACTCGCTCAGCGGCTACCTCGCAACGCTCACACCGCCTGACAAGATCCGCGACCTGGAGAACACGCTCGTTAGCGTCAGGTCACGGTTGAACGACCTCATCGCACGGATGAACGCCTTCTTCAAGAACGAGGCAACGGTTGCTGCAGAGGCTGCAGCGGCCGAGGAGAACGGGAGTGCCGGTTAACGACGCCTTCGAGCTGATGCGGGCTGAGCTCGAGAAGACGCTCAAGATCGATGTGAAGTGGGGCGACGACGACGATCTGACGGTCTCGAAGCTTCCGATGAACCTCGGGCAGTTCGACGAGATCCTCGGAGGCGGCTTCGCCTTCAACAGGGTCACCATCCTCATGGGCCTCGAGTCGGCGGGCAAGACGCTCATCGGGCTGCACGCGCTGAAGCGCGCGATCGAGGAGGGCATCCCTGCCGTCTACATCGACGTGGAGCGGTCGTGGGACGCCGACTGGGCCCGCAAGATCGGGCTCAACCCGTCCGAGGTGATGGTCGCACAGCCGCCGACAGGCGAGAAGGCCTTCGACGTGCTCAACGCCATCGTCGCTACGCCGGGGCCTGGCGTGGTACTCTTCGACTCGCTCGCGATGGTGACCGCTGACGCCGAGATCGAGGCGTCAGCCGAGCAGGCGACCATTGGCATCCAGGCCAGGCTGATCAACCGCTCGCTCAGGAAGGCCGTCACGGTCAACCAGGGGTGGGCGATCATCGCCATCAACCAGATCCGCGAGAGCATCGGAGTCACGTTCGGCAACCCCGAGACGATGCCGGGCGGCAAGGGCCAGCGCTACTACGCGTGGCAGATCATCAGGGTGTCGCGCGGCGCGTACATCGACGACGACACGAGCGGCCCTCGCAGGACCGGTCGCGTCGGGTACATGCTTCGCATCACGCTCGAGAAGAGCAAGCAGAGCCAGCCCTTCCAGGAGGCTGAGATCCCGTTCTACTTCACGAACGGCCAGTTCGACATGCTCTCGCCGCTCGTTGACATGGCGCTGAAGCTAGGCATCATCTCGGTGCGTGCAGGCGGCAACTACACCTACGGCGAGGTGAACATCAGGGGAAAGAAGGCCCTCTTCGACTACTTCAAGGAGGTCGAGGAGCGCGTGGTGCTGTTGCAGGCCCAGGTCGACGCCTTCTCGGTGTCGGACCTCTAGGTGCCGGAGTGGGACAGGCCGCAGACGGCGCGGACGACGCTCACCGAACCGCACCGACGGCTCAAGGCGCTCATCGAGCGTGCAGGGTTCTGGGTCCAGGACGAGCTCAGCGTGGGCAAGTACTCGGTCGACTGCTACGTCCACGAACTTCATCTGGGCTTCGAGGCCGACGGCGGTACGCACCGCGGCCGGTCCTCATCGAGGAAGGACGCCGCGAGGGACCTCTGGATCCTCGAGAACGCAGGGATCCCGCTGCTACGCGTAACTGACGTGGAACTTGGCACGGAGGCCTCTAGGGAGGCCGCGTACGCCAAGGTGCTCGCCTTCATCGACGAGCACGCGGAGACGGTCGAGGCGCGCAGGCAGGTTGCGATAGACACCCTAGGAGGTGTTCGGTGAAGACGTTGTTTGACAAGATGTTTGAGGCGCAGCGCCAGTTCCAGACGAGGCTGGTCGCCTTCGTCGCTGGCAAGTCGTGGCGCGACCCACAGACCGGCAACTCGGTCGACGGCACGACGATCAACCTGATCGACAACGCGGTCATGGCCATGGCCGAGTGCGTTGAGATCCTCAACGAGCTGCCGTGGAAGAAGCACAAGCAGGAGTACGGCCGGTCACTCACGCCTGCCGAGCTCACGAGGGTCCGCAAGGAGGTCGACGACCTGCAGACCTTCGTGGTCAACCTCTACCTCCTCGTTGGGGTAGACTCTGAGGAGGACGTGGAGCACGGCTTCATGGCCAAGCACGCCATCAACAACGAGAGGCAGGACAAGGGCTACTAGGAGGGCCCGACACCATCATGACCCTATACCGTAATGACCGCAGAGGCTACGACGAGACCGACGCGCCGGTGAGGCGCACGCGCGACGAGGACGGCAACCGCCAGCTCGGCTTCAAGGCGGGCGCGGCGCCATACATCGAGGAGAGGCTGCTCACCACGACGGTACGGCTGTTGTTCCCGTCGGCGCCCGAGGTCCAGCCAGGCGACTACATGAGCATCGTGTGCCGCGGCGTCGGCCAGGTGCGCGTGCAGGTCACGGGGTACGCGCGCAAGTTCGTCCGCGACCTCGCCGACGAGGACCTCGAAGGGTGTACGCCGGACTGTGCCACGGTCGACGCCCTCGTGTGCTCGCTTGGCAACTTCTTCAACAGGGCCATTCGAGAAGACGACGCGGTCGAGATCATCGACTTCGAGTACCTCGACTAGGAAGGGAGACCTCCGTGAACGTAACACGACTTCGGAACGCCGCGGGCGTCGCGCTGAACGACAACCCCAAGGTGTTGACTATGCTCGAGGCCACCTACGGCCCCAACAAGTACCACTCCGACCTGGTGCGTGCGGTCGCGGTGATCGCGCACTCCGGCGTTCAGGTGCTCAACATGGACCGTGAGTCGCGCTTCAAGGCGATCCACGAGTCGCTGAGCCTCATCGAGGACAGGAGTGCCGGCCGCAGGCTCAGCAACGTCTCGAACATGATCTCGTTCGTGCGAGGCCTCGGCGTTGCACCGCGGCTCGTCGCCTCAACCATGAAGCGGCTGTAGCAGAGGAGGCCCACACCGTGGCATCGATCAACGTAGCGATCATCGGCGTGGGCAACTGCGCATCCTCGCTCGTACAGGGCATCGAGTTCTATAAGGGCGTCGAGGCCGGGGACGAGGTTCCCGGCCTCATGCACCCCGTCTTCGGCGGCTACCACATCCGCGACATCAACGTGGTCGCGGCGTTCGACATCGACGCGGACAAGGTCGGCAAGGACCTGTCCGAGGCGATCTTCTCGGGCCAGAACAACACCCTGAAGTTCTCGGACGTGCCCCAGACCGGTGTGACGGTCCACCGCGGCATGACCCACGACGGCATCGGCAAGTACCTGTCGCAGGTGATCACGAAGGCCTCAGGGCCCGTCGATGACATCGTGAAGATCCTGAAGGAGACGAACACCCACGTCGTCATCAACTACCTGCCGGTCGGCTCCGAGGAGGCGACCAAGTGGTACGTGGAGCAGGTGCTCAACGCAGGCTGCGCCTTCATCAACTGCATCCCGGTGTTCATCGCGCGCGAGAATTACTGGGCGACCCGGTTCGAGGAGTGTGGCCTGCCGATCATCGGGGACGACATCAAGTCGCAGGTCGGGGCGACCATCCTCCACCGAACGCTCGTCCGCCTGTTCCAGGACCGCGGCGTCAAGATCGACCGCACCTACCAGCTGAACTTCGGCGGCAACACCGACTTCATGAACATGCTGGAGCGTGAGCGCCTGGAGTCCAAGAAGATCTCCAAGACGAACGCAGTTACGAGCCAGATCGAGTACGACCTGCCGGCGGCCGACGTCCACGTGGGCCCGTCCGACTACGTGCCGTGGCTCCTGGACCGCAAGTGGTGCCACATCCGCATCGAGGGCACCACGTTCGGCAACGTGCCGCTGATGCTGGAGACCAAGCTGGAGGTCTGGGAC
>Ga0172380_10005758_pt1 | contig 14798 bp, 15 predicted proteins | sample Leawe162metaG_FD_119747 | JGI IMG/M metagenome (GOLD analysis project Ga0172380, IMG submission 119747) | Leachate microbial communities from a municipal landfill in Southern Ontario, Canada - Leachate well 162 metaG | ecosystem: Engineered > Solid waste > Landfill > Unclassified | place...
CCCCCCCTTCAACCGCCAAAATCATCCGCGAGAACTCCTCCCCTTCTCCGAATGGTAAGAGGGAAGAACCGGTCCATTTTCCCTGAGGGGGCGGGCGAGACTAATGTTACGCCGATCTCCGCGCTCATTTCCACATGGGCCTGGCTGCCGTAGTCCGTGTCGGCAAGAAGGATTTCCGGCATTGTCTCCATGCGTTTCTGCTGCTCGTAAACCGGTTCCAACTGCCGGTAGCTATCCACGGTGCGCTCACTGATGTTTTGGTTGTCACGCGGCAGGTTCAGCGCGAATTGCACGGACGCGCCAAAGCACCGCGCGCTGGCCGTCTGCTCCACGCTCCAGTTGAGGGGATGGATCGGTTGCTTTCATCACGCCAACAGCACGCGAGTGTTCAACAAAATGCAAAGGCACATGAGGGAGCGCATGGGACGATGGCTGTGGAAGAAACACGCCAAGACCGAAGCGCGATATGGGAACGCCTATAGCAATGAACGCCTCCACGATCACTACAGCTTGTTCCACTTCCCAGCTTTTCAATGCCGCAAAAAGACCGCGGTGGTCAGTGGCTCAGGCGGAGAATCCCGCGGGCGAGCTGTCCGGGAGAGGAGAAATCCCCCCCGGCAAACACCGCCCCCTCCAGGCCGGTGCCGAGGGCTCTGACCCTGCCGTTCAGGGTCTCCGATTCCTTCCCGGCCTTTGCGACAGTTCCATCCACGTTGAGACGTGCGACGCCGCGACGGGGTTGTCCATAGAATGTCGTGAAGCTTCCCCCGACAATGATGCTGCCGTCGGGCTGCAAAGCGAGGGCCGAGACCGAACCATTGGTGGCAACCCCTCCCTCCATGGCCCCGAACTCCGCGTCGGCGGTTCCGTCGGGCTTGAATTTGACGAGATCGCCGCGCACGAGATTTCCCGCCGTGGTGAAATTGCCCCCGGCGATCACCGATCCATCGGGGAGAAGCAACAAGGCCGCGACAGGACCGTTGGGCCCCTCGGCAGCCTGGGAAATAAATCCGGCATCGAGGGTTCCGTCCGCGTTCAAGCGCGCGAGGTTCTGCCTCGGCACGCCATTCACCGCCGTGAAGGAGCCTCCAAGAACAATCTGCCCATCCTTCTGGGCCACCAGCGCCAGAACCTCCCCCGTCACCCCTTCCCCGTTTCCAAATGCCGACAGGTCCTGGGCCGGTAGCAGGCAGGATGCGAGGAGGAGACCGAGAGGGACGAAAATGTGCTTCATACCGGCATCAGTGGACCGCCCCGGAGCGGAAAGATCAAGCTAGAGTTCGTAGCGCTCCTGAAAAATCCTCGAACGATCGGAACTGAATTCCGCCGCTGTCCCGTCCGGAAGCCCCGCCACGAACAACCCTGTGGGGGAAGTGGTGAAATGCGTGACCTTGTCCAAATTGACGATCGTCGAACTGTTGACCCGGAAAAAGAACTCGCGATCCAATCCGGCTTCCATGTCGCCGAGGCGATGGGGAACCACGACACTGTGATTCCCGAAAAAGATCCGGGTGGACCCGCGTTCCTCGTGGAGGTGGGTGAAATCGAGGACATGCACCATGTGGATTCCATTCCGGTCGCGCAGAAGCACGCGGCTTTCGGAACCCGGTTGGAAAGTGGAGGGTTGGGAGTTGGATTTGGGGGCGTCGGCAATCGCCTTCATTTGGGAATAAGCCCGGCGAAGACGTTGCTGATCAACCGGTTTTAGCAGGCATCCGATGACCCCGAGCCCGAAGGCGTCCAGCGCCATCATCGCGTGCGCGGTGACAAGGACGGTCGGAGGAAGCGGCTTCGGAAGACGCTCCAGCATTTGGATGCCACTCATCCCCGGAAGCTCGATATCCAGAAAAATTCCATCAAAATTCTGCGGGCTGTCGTTTCTCCGGGAGCCCAGCAGTTCGAGGGCCTCCATCGCGGTTTGTACCCCGACAATCTCCATTCCGGGATCAATTTCCAGAAGCGAATCTCGCAGATCTTCAAGAGCCACCGCTTCATCTTCGACCACAAGGACAGTTTTCATAAAGAGGAACGCAACAAATCATGCAACAGCAGGCGTCGCTTGCACAACACTAATCGCATCCAGAAGACAAATTTCCTCATCCCGCCATCGTGGAGCGTTCGATTCCCTGCCTGTCCGGTGGATCTGTCCGCACGCCATCGGTGTGAAACCGTTCGTCGAATGGCAAAAGAACGATCGCCTCGACACGCGGTCCCGGGATTTCATGGATTTCGAAACTCCCCCGCCCCTCGGTGGCCAACAGGATTCGCTCGCGGGTGTTGATGAGTCCCTGGCCGCTGTAGGCTTTGCTGTCATTCTCCCCGATCGTGAGACTGCCATCGTTCACCACGAAGACCACCAAGGCGCCCGAGTTCGGAGCATGTGCGACAACGACCTCGATCCCCCCCCCTTTCTCAAGCTTTGAAACCCCGTGTTTCACGGCATTCTCGACCAAGGTGAGAACAAGCATTCCGGGCACCCGCTGCGAAAGCAAATCCGGAGGGCATTCGATTTTGTAGCGCAGGCGATCCCCGAACCGGATGGCCTCGACTTCGAGGTAATCCCGAACGATCTCGATCTCTTTCTGCACCGACTGGAGCTTGGCATCCTTGCCCGCCAGAACCTCCCGGAGGAGGCTCCCCAACGACGTGATCATCGATTTGGCCTTCGTGTCCTGGCGTCCGATCAGTGCCCTGACGCTGTTGAGGGCATTGAAAAGAAAGTGCGGGTTGATCTGGCTGCGGAGCGTGCGGAGCTGGGCCGCGGTCTCGATCGCCGTGATCCGGTTCTGGACGGCCTCGCGCTCGCTCGTGATGTCGCGCATCACTCCCGCCACCGCGGCGATCTCATCGTTGGCCGTGCGACGGACCGGCTTGGCGTCGAGTTGGATCCAAACCCATCGTCCCCCGGCGTCCCTCATCCGGCAGATTTGGTTCCACTGCGGGATTTCCGACGAGGCCAGCCGCCGGAAATTCTCCTCGAACACGGGAAGGTCATCCGGATGCACCAGGCTGCGGATCACGGCTTCCGATATCAACTTGGATCCGGCGAGTCCGAATTTTTCGCTCCAGGACGGCGTGTGGCACGCCCAGCCGGACGGGCTCCAATCCCAGACACAAAGATCGGCGGAGGACATTGCCAGGGCAAACTTCATGCGCAGGGAGGCGAGTTCATCCCGGAAGGCCGCCACAAGCAAACAGCCCAGGCTCGAAACAAAAGCGAGCCCATGTGCGGATAGCTGGAACCCGCCTCCGCCCGGAACGGTCCTCATATCGATCAGCCGCGCGGGAACCGACGCGGCAAAAGCCGGCACCAGAAAGATGAACATGGCCTGAAAGAGTGTCGCCGTGCGAAGTCCGAAGCGGGTGGATACCCACAGGGAGAGCATGAGCACCCCGCCGAGGGAGACGAACCGGACGCTTTGTCCAAGATCCGGCGCATGGAGCAATACCCACACAAAACCCGCGAGCGCCAGCGAGTATCCCAGCAGCTCATAACGCCCGATCACCGTCGGCGGACGGAAAGCCTGCCGCCTCAAGACAAAAAGGAAAAAAGGGCAGAAAACGAGCGTCCCGAAGGCGTTGGTCTGGACATAGCCAAGATACCCCGATGCCATCTGCGAGGCGGACAGGTTCTCGCTCAGGTGAAGGACCAACACCCCGTAAAACCCGGCAAGCACCGGCCCGGGAAGACAGCCAAGGACGACGAACTTTCCGAAATCCCGCAGACTGCAGAATGTCAGGTCGATTCTCACGCTCTTGGTGAGGAGCGCCCAACTGAGCGCCATCTCCAGGACATAGCCAACCGGTCCCGCATACAGGAAGGCGACCGGCTCCCCATTCAGGAGATTGCTGACCAAGGTGCCGAGGTAAACCGCCGGGGACGCCCTCTCCAAGCCGTAAAGCAACGCGATCGCAAGCGCAAATCCCGCCGAGGGCCAGATCGGGCTGATGATCCCCGAAGAGGATTGGGAAAACCATCCTCCCGCCTGGGAAAGAAGGAAAACCGCAAAAGTCATCCACCCGATCTGAAAAAGAAACTGGGGCAACCCCGCCGCCTCCAATGGCCGAGAGGAACTCATGTGTTGGGTCGGTGGTGAGTCCATCGCGTCAATCATAAAGGAGAGTTGCCCTCACGAATGAAAGCAAAATCCGAAATCGCGCATTGGCCATCCTTCCGGAAAACAGATGATAAATCCCTGTCCGGAGTGGCTGACGTTCACGGACGTGAAGGAAGGCATCCAGGAGGACGAAGATGCGGAGATCGGGAGAATCCCTGTCTCGAAGTCCATCAAGCTCATGCCGGTGTTATCCAACCTCGCGGACAGCAGGCGGATCCCCGAGGGAGTGGAATACCTTTCGCAGACGGGCGGACAGACATGGGAGGATTTTATCGAACAACTCGCAACGCGACTCCACAAAGTCAGGGCGGCCGGTGTGGTCGCCGACTGGGAGGAAATCGATCCCGGCCTTTCCGGAGAGTTGACCGATCTCATGATTTTCATCGCGGATGGCCTGAGAGCCCGCGGGCTCGAGACCTGGCTCTGTGTGACAATGGACGCGGGATTCGGGGCCTACGATTTTGATCGCCTGGCACCCCATGTGGACAGGTTTGTCGCCCTTCTTCATGATGAAAATGGAGAGTGCGATCCCGCCGGTCCGCTGGCCTCGCAGGATTGGTTTGACGGGTGGATGAAGGCCATCAGCCATTCTGCCTCGCCGGAAGTTTGCCAACGAACTGAATGCCGTCAGGGATTATGGTTTCTGGGGGGTGATCGTGAATCGACTGGGAGCCGAGGATCCCTCTGTGTGGAGCATCACGAGAGCGGAAATGGAGGGAAAGCCGATCCGGCCCGACCCATCCATCCCGGGGGGATGCGACCACTTCGATCGGCGACGGAGAAATTGTGAGCCTTGATCCCACCACGGCAAACGGCCGGCGCGTGTTTTCCACGGAATCCCATGAAAAAATCTCATGCCAATACGAAGTTCTCCCATCCCTGACCGGACATTCCACAACACTCTTCCGCCCGCCCTACAATGCCGATTCCCGTCCCGCGAATATCCGGGAACTGCTGCCCATCGGGATCGCCCAGTCCCTGGGGTATATGACGATCCTCGAGAGTGTCGATCCGCGGGACTGGCAGAAACCGGACAAAAAACAAATCCTCCAACGCGTGAAGGGCGAACTCCCCCGTGGCAATATCCTCCTGCTCCACGACGGCGGGGGAGACCGCAGTGAGACGGTGGCGGCATTGCCTGCGATCCTCCACTACCTCAAAGAACGCGGAAACCGTGTGGTTCTGCTCAGCGAGTTGCTCGGTCTCGACGAGAAAATGGTCATGCCCGTCGTGACGGAAGAGAAAAAATCCATACACAATCTGGCCAGCAGCCTCGGATTATCCCGGGAAGGTGCAAATCCTTGTCATCGATGACGGTTCCACGGACGCCACCGCCGGCACCGTCCTGGCCATCGAGGATTCGCGCGTCCGCCTGATCAGCCAGAAAAACTCGGGAAAAGCCCATGCGCTGCAAAAGGGGGTGGCGGCGGCCGGTTCCCTTTGCCGGGTCTGGGCGGAACGGCTCGGGCTCCGTGCCGGGATTCCGATCGCGATCGGCGAGAGGATCGAAGAATACGGGGTGCCGGTAAAGCGGATCGTGTGCGCGGGCGGCATCGCCGAAAAAAGCCCGATGCTCATGCAGATCTACGCGGATGTCACCGGTCGCACGATGCAGGTCGCGGGATCGAGCCAGGCCTGCGCGCTCGGTTCCGCGATTTCCGCGGCCGTGCTGGCGGGCGAGTTCCGGGGTTTTTCCTCCGCGCAAAAAGCCATGACGCCGGTGAAGCCGGGGCAACACAAACCGCGCCCGGCCGCGCGCAAAGCCTATGACCGGATTTGCCAACTCTACAGGGAACTGCACGATGCCTTCGGGGGAGTCAACCGTTCCGCCGATCTCTCGCGCACGATGAAAGAACTTCTCGAAATCAAACGATCCGCCGCAAAATAAAAGCGCCCGGTTTGAAAAGTTGGCTTGCCCAACCGCCGGCTCGCAGGCGATTCTTCGCGCCTTATGAGCAGACTTGAAGGCAAAGTGCTGGTGGCGCAGGGCGGCGGGCCAACGGCGGTAATCAATCAAAGCATCGTTGGGGTGGCCCTCGAGGCGCGGAAATTCACCCAGGTACAAGCCGTGTATGGCGCGATCCACGGCGTGCGCGGAATCATCGAGGAGGATTTCCTCGATCTCACCCGCGAGACCACGCACAATCTGGAGCAGGTCGCGGACACGCCCTCTTCCGGACTCCTTTCCACCCGCGACAAGCCGGACGAGGAATACTGCTCCCGCATGTTCAAGGCGATGCAGAAGCACAATGTCCGCTACTTCTTTTACGTCGGCGGCAATGACTCCTCGGATACTGTCCGCATCGTCAATGAACAGGCGAAATCGGCGGGCTACGACTTTCGCGCCATCCATATTCCCAAGACGATCGACAACGATCTCGCGGTGAACGACCACTGCCCCGGATTCGGCTCCGCCGCGCGTTTTGTCTCGCAGGCCTTCATGGGCCTGAATCTTGACAACCGGGCGCTGCCCGGGGTGCTGATCGGTGTGGTGATGGGACGTCACGCGGGGTTTCTCACGGCCGCCTCCGCGCTTGCCCGCAAGTATGTCGATGACGGCCCGCATTTGGTCTATGTGCCAGAGCGCGCGTTCTCGATCGAGCGTTTCCTCGCCGATGTGGACCGCGTTTACAAGGAACACGGGCGCTGCATCGTCGCGGTCTCCGAGGGAATCCAGGACGAAAAGGGCGAAAGCATCGCCACCAAGCTCGCCACCGAGGTCGAACGCGATGCCCACGGCAACGTGCAACTCTCCGGCTCCGGCGCCTTGGGCGATCTGCTCGGCGACGAGGTGAAAGCCAAACTCAAAATCAAGCGCGTGCGCTCCGACACCTTCGGCTACCTGCAAAGGTCCTTCCTGGGAGTCGTCAGCAACCGCGACGCGCACGAGGCCCGCGAAGTCGGCGAGATTGCGGTCCAATATGCCATGTGGGACAATGTGGACGGCTCGGTTGTCATTCGCCGACCTGTCCTGAACTACAGCGCGTCCTACGATCTCGTCAACATCCGCGAGGTTGCGGGCAAGACCCGGCACATGCCCGGGGAATTCCTGATCCCCGAAGGCAACCATGTGACGTCGGCCTTCCTGAGCTACTGCCGTCCTCTGGTCGGTTCGAATTTCCCCGAACCCCATCGTCTGCGGGCTCCGCGGGTTCCGAAGATCGAGGGGTAGTTTTGCACTCCCGAAACCGCGTTTTCTGCGGCGCCCCCTCTGTTCACCTAAGAATGGTACTGGCGTTCCGCCAGTACCGGTGACGGTCGCGGGCAAGATGCCCGCGCTCCTGTTTTGCGGCAAAGTGAACAGTATTGGGGCTAGCCGATAACGAAGCGGCCGGGTAAATTCCCCGGGCATGATCGATCCTTTGGCATGAAGACCGCCGGGGAGTGCCAGAACGTCACCCCGCGGCCTGTTTGCAGCATTCGGCAAAAGACCCTGCCGCGGCATCGCGCGAATTGAGGGACGGAGGCCCGGTAAGATCAAGGGGCCATTCGATTCCGATGCCGGCATCATCCCACCTCAATGTCCGTTCATATTCGGGGTGCCAGAAATCGCTGACCTTGTAGCACACATCCGCCATCTCGGATAAAACCAAAAACCCGTGCGCGAACCCTTCCGGGATGAACAGCCGCAGGCGATTTTCGGAGCTCAGCCGGACCCCCACCCATTTGCCCAGCGTTGGAGATTCCGGACGCAAATCCACGGCCACATCGAAAATCTCCCCTTGATTTGCCCAAATGATTTTTGCCTGGGGATGGAGGATTTGAAAATGCAGTCCCCGCAAGATCCCTTTGCGCGAACGGCTGAAATTGTCCTGGACAAAATTCCTGGCAATCCCGGCGGTTTCACAAATATGGGCGTTCCACCCCTCGTAAAAATACCCCCGCTCGTCACCGAACACCCGTGGCTCCAAGACCTTCACATCTTCAATTTTTGTCGGTTGTATTTTCAATGTCCCAAAGAAACTTGCGGTCTCCGGCTCGCCGCGTCGAGCCTCATTTGCGGGGAAAAATTCGCCCGGCCCCTCACCCGGCCTCTTTTTCGCACGGCAAAAAAAAAGCGGAAGGAGCAGTCCTTCCGCACTCGATGTCCCCGGGGGATTTCTTGGAAATTCTGAATCCTGTCTATTTTCGCCTCCCGGCTTTCAGCCCCAGGAAAAGTTCGTGGTATTGTTTCGCAACAAGATCCCAGGTGTAAAAGTCGCGGATCCGTTTGCGGGCCAGGGCACTTTGCCTGACCGGATCGTGGCCGGGATCAGCCACCCCCTTCATTCCTGCGGCAAGAGAAGGAACCCCGCTGGAGAACCAAACGCCCGCATCCCCCAGAATATGTCGGTTCGCAGGCGTGTCGCGGGCGAGGATGCAGGAACCCATGCCCATTTGCTCCAAGAGGACAGGACGGGTCGCCTCGATGGTCGTGGGAAAAACGAACGCGCGGGCGTGGAAGCTGAGCTGGCGGTAGGCCTCGCCGAACTGGTAGCCGGTCATGAGGATGCGACCGTTGCCTTCCACAACCAAGGATTTCAGTTTTTCCTGATACTCCGGGAGGTAGGGGGCATCTCCCACAACGACGAGGGGCATTTCCACGCCGGACTTCAAATACCCCTCCATCACCATGTCGGCTCCGTTCTCCGGCGTGAGACGGGAAACGAAGAGAAAATACCCGTGGGGGTGAAGATGGAATCGGGAAAGCGCTTCCCGGCCCGGATCTGCCTCGACCACATCCGCGCCGTAACTGATGAGATCGCACTCCTTTCCAAACTGGCGCAGGTAGCGGTCGCGGATGAGCGGATGGTCGGCAATGACAGAGTCCGCGCTTCCGGCCGCCATTTCCTCGCTCCATCGGAGCCATTTTTTCCCCAGCATCCCCCACTTGGCACGTTCCCAGTCCGCCCCGTCCACATTCACGACCGTCTTCGCTCCGCGCAGCTTGGCGGGCAGGCAGAAAACGGAACTCCCCACTCCGCAGTAATAGACGATGTCGAATTTCTTCCAGAGCGTATCCAGCGTGCAAAGAGCAGAGTGGACCAGCGTATCCGTGCCCTTGGCCTGGATCGTCGGCATTTTGACGATCTGAACCCCATGAAACTCCGAGCCGGAATACTTGTTGTAAGGGATCCGGTTGTAAACAGTGACCCGGTGGCCCATTCGCGCCAACCGGACCGAAACCTCCTCGACAGCGGTTTCAAAGCCGGAATAACAACGCGGAATGCCCCTGCTTCCAAGAAAAGCGATTTTCAGACTGCTCATGGCGCGATCAAGTGAATCCGAGGGAAAAACTCCTGCGCCATCTTGCAAACGTTATTTTTTGCCGGCTCCTTACCGGGCGGAGTTTCCCGGCAATGGCCGGAAGCCCGCCGCCTGAAAATGCGAGTCGCTGGTGGCGGCCTCCACCAAGCCGAGTCTCCGCATCACCGCGAAGCTTGTGCAGTCGGTAAACGAAAATGCATGGTCATCCATAAATCAAACGGTCGATCTCCTCATTGCTGATCGGCTCGATCTCCTCGGCCTGAACACCAAAAGAAAGCGCGGGATCCGGACCACGGGTATCACCAGATGCGACCGGCACCAACTTTGCAAGGGTTCCGATATGTCAGCATGAGTTCCTCGCCATTGTCCAAAGCCGATTTGATTCGCGCAAAGTCAAAGCGCATATCTTGAATAGAAACGGTCGACATAACCGTAATGGTAATTCAAATTTCCGCAACGTCAATGGCGGGTGCGAGGTGTGCAAATACCCTCAAAAAACGTAAACCGAGAAGCCGGTGGTCAGCGTTTCCCCCTTCTCCTCCCTCCGCGTCTTTGCGTCTCCGCGCGAAAATTCCCTTCCTCTACCCGCCGACGTTCAGCCTTTCAGCGGTCTTCCGATAGGCGGATATCGTTTCTTTTGCACAGTCCTCCCATGTGAACTTCCTTGCTTGCGCGCGCCCCCGTTCGCGCAATGATTCTGCCAAGCCGGGCTCCGTGAGCACCCGGCGGATTCCCTCGGCGATCTCAGACACAGATTCCGGGTTGACAAGGATGGCGGCGTCACCTGCCACTTCCGGAACGGAGGTGGTATTCGAGCAGACGACCGGGCACCCGCACGCCATGGCTTCCAGCACGGGCAGCCCGAAGCCCTCGTAGAGGGAGGGATACACGAATACCGCGGCCGACCGATATACCGAGGCCATGTCCTCATAGGAAATGTAGCCGGTAAACTGGACCTGATCCGCAAAGCCGGAATCACGCACCGCGGCGAAGACATCTCCCGCCATCCATGTCGCCTGGCCAACAATCTTGAGTTTGTGCGGCAGAGCGGATTGTTTCAAGCGGACAAACGCATCCAAGAGCCTTACGATATTTTTGCGCGGGTGCAAGTTGCCCACATAGAGGATGTAGGGGGGGGGCTTGATTGTCGGTTCTTGGTTCCCACTTGCTGCTTGTTGGTTGTTGGCTGGGGGGACGGAAGGATCCAGGGGAGAATAGCAGGAGTCCTGAGCCAGATAGGCGACGGTGATTTTTTCCGCTGGAATGTTCCAATACCTCATCATTTCGCGTTTCGAAGATTCAGAAATCGTCAGGATATGTCTCGCCGACCAAGCACAGAGCCGGATCAGATTTGCATAAACCAGTTGCTCGTGCCGGTGGAACCCCTGTGGAAATCCGACAAACGACAAATCATGAATGGTAAGCACCGTCGGCGCCGGTTGGGCGAAGAACCGGCTCCAATACACCCCGTGGTAGAGATCGGGTTTCAGCCGCTTCAGCACACGCGGAATGGTCAGAAAATTCCGCGTGGCAAAATTCCCCAGCGGGATGTCCACCCAGTCGAAACATCTCGCCCGGGCCCCCTGGTAAGCCGGGGTGGTCAGGATCGTGAACCGGAAGTCCCCGATGTGCGGGGAAGAAGGGGCTCCGGATGCCGGATTTGGGATTGCCTCCCCGGCTGCCCATTTGTCTCCCCCTCTTATTGGCGAGGCGCTCCCGCGCGGGTGCACAGAATTCCGGATAATTCCGCATTCCGCTTTTCGCATTTCGCATTCGGACCCAGTCCGCGCGAGCAGCGCTTCAAAGCCGGACAGCAGCCCGCGGATATACGTTTCGTTTCCGGTCTTCTTGCGACCCAGGCAGCAGGCGTCAATGGCAATGTGCATAAGGGAAAATGCGAAATGGGGAATGCGAGCCTCGCAACGCCTCACGCAGCGGCGCGGAGGGCGCAGAGAAAGGCGGTTCCCGCGGAGGCGCAAAGACGCAGAGAATTTAGCCACAGGATGCACAAGAGACACAAAATGCAGGCGATACCGTTTCGCCCCTTTTTCTTCCTGTGCCTTTTGTGCCTCTTGTGGCTGAATCGCCCCCCCTCCGCGCCTTTGCGGGAGATATGCCTTTGAAGCATGGACTCGGAGAATTTAGCCACAAGAAGCACAAGAAGCACAAGAGACACAAAATGCAGGCAATTCCATCCCCCCTTTTCTTCCTGTGCCTTTTGTGCCTCTTGTGGCTGAATCATCCCCCTCCGCGCCTTTGCGGGAGATATGTCTTTGAAGCATTTTGCCACAGGATGCACAAGAGGCACAAATGCAGGCAATTCCGTTTCGCCTTTTTCTTCCTGTGATTTTTGTGCCTCTTGTGGCTGAATCATCCCCCTCCGCGTGAGAATCTTCTTCCCTTCCTCCACTGGCCGGCGTTCAGCTTTTCAGCGTTTTGGTTGCCTCTTCCGCTTTCATGTCCGCTTCGGTCATCAGCTCCGCGAGGGCCTTCATGCGGGTTTGCGGTTCCCACCCGAGTTCACGCTTCGCTTTTGAGTAGTCGCCAATCAGGAGATCGACTTCGGCCGGGCGGAGGAACTTCTCATCAAAGGCAACGTGGTCGTGCCAATCGAGGTTGAGAGATCCGAATGAGGCGTCCAAAAACTGGGCGATTGTGTGGGTTTCATTGGTGGCGAGAACGTAGTCGGACGGCTTGTCCTGCTGGAGCATCCGCCACATCCCCTCGACATATTCCCTGGCATACCCCCAGTCGCGCTTTGACTCCAGATTGCCGAGGACCAGCTTGTCCTGGAGGCCCAACTTGATCCTTGCGGCTCCGATCGTGATTTTTCGCGTCACGAAGTTCTCACCGCGGCGAGGGCTCTCGTGGTTGAAAAGAATCCCGCTGCAAGCAAAGAGGTTGTAGGATTCGCGGTAGTTGACCGTGAGCCAATGCGCCATGAGCTTTGCGCAGGCATACGGGGACCTCGGGTAGAACGGCGTCGTCTCGTTCTGTGGAACCGCCTGGACAAGGCCATACATCTCTGAAGAGGAGGCCTGATAGTAGCGCACCTTTTTTCCGATGCCCGACTCAATGATCGCCTCCAGGATTCTTCCCGCTCCGGTGCCGGTCACGTCGAGCGTGTATTCCGGAATGTCAAAGCTGATTCGCACATGGCTTTGGGCCGCGAGGTTATAAACCTCATCCGGGGCCAGTTGGTAGAGCAGCTTGACCAAAGCGACCGAATCGCTGAGGTCGCCGTAGTGCAGGTGCAGCCTGGATTGTTCCTCCGGGGTGAGATCCAGTTCGTCGATCCGGCCGCGAACGACAAGGCTCGTCCGGCGCACGGTGCCATGAACCTCATAGCCCTTCGAGAGCAGAAGCTCCGCGAGATACGATCCGTCTTGGCCGGTAATTCCAGTGATGAGTGCTTTTTTCATAAAATAAATGGCGAATAGCGGAAAATAGAAATCCAAATATCGGAGGGTGGATTATTTTGAGCGAAGATGTCTGGCGAAGCCGCCGAGCTGTCTTGAGATCGACCTGCATATTTCGCAGCGTGCGTCGGCAACCTGGTTGTTCAGAAATTTTAGTTTTGCGGAGAGACGATACCTGCTCCGCACTTCTCCGCAAGAGCCCTTGGCGATGTCAAGGAAACGAGCAAACTCCTTCGAAGAGACCCGCTCCGCACCTTCCGCGATATTGTTGGAAATCGACACAACGGCTCTCTTCATTTGATCCACAAATGAAAAATCCTTCACCCTCCGCAGATCATCGTAAACCAAAAGCGCAAGATCTTGCGCGTCCTGCCAAACCTGCATCTCCTCAAAGTCCTTCAAATTATTCATATCCGCCATCCGCTATTCGCCATCCGCCTTCATCTTTGCGAGTTCCGACTCGACCATTCGGCGCATGATCTCTTCGAGCGTGAGGGTGCATTTCCATCCCAGAACCCTCCCGGCCTTGGCGGGGTTCCCGCAGGCGGCCAGCGGCTCGACCGCGGTGACAAGCGACTGGTCAAATTTCACATGATCCCGCCAGTTCAGGTCGACACTGCGGAATGACAGGTCCACGAGTTGCTCAACGGTATGGAGTTTTCCGGTTGCAAGAATAAAGTCGTCCGCTGTCGCTTGTTGCAGCATGAGATGCATGCCCTGCACGTAGTCCGGCGCCCAGCCCCAGTCCCGTCGTCCGGAGAGACTTCCGAGAAAAAGCTCTTTTTGGCGTCCGAGTTTGATCGCCGCCACCGCGCGGGCAACTTTCATGGTCACGAAACCCGAACCCCGTCTCGGGGACTCATGGTTGTAGAGGATTGCCGAACATGTCTGCAAACCGTAGGCGTTGCGATAGATCCGGCACATGTGCTGGCTCAATGCCTTCGCCGCGCCGTAAGGAGTCGCCGGGTTCATCGGGGTCTCCTCCGTCTGAGGCATCTGGACCGGGGTTCCAAAGACCTCGCTGCTCGAGGCATAAAGAAACTTCGGGGGGGCATCCAAATCGCGGAGAATTTCCAAAATACGCAACGTCCCCATCCCGACGCTCTCCATCGTGGATTCCGGCATCTCGAGGCTGATCCTCGGGCTCGATTGCCCGGCCAAATGGTAAAACTCCGTCGGTTTTGCCTTGGCGATAACCCGTCGCAAATGCGTGGAATCCTCGTAGGAGCCGTTGTGGAGGAACAGCCGCTTGCTGATGATGGCATCGTCCTGGAGAAGCCGTCCAATTGAGCTGGCCGGCAGACGGTCCGGACGGTGAATCAACCCGTGGATTTCGTAATCTTGCTCGAGCAGCAGATCAGTAAGATAGGAGCCGTCCTGGCCGGTGATTCCGGTAATGAAGGCGGTTTTTTTCATAAAATAAATGGCGGATGAATAATGGCGGATGGCGGAGCGGAGAGGAAGAGAAGATATTCTCACGCGGAGGCGCAAAGGCGCGGAGAAGAGGGAGGGCGATTCAGCCACAGGAGGCACAAAAATCACAGGAAGAAAAGGGAGACAAAATTGCCTGCATTTTGTGTCTCTTGTGCATCCTGTGGCAAAATGCTTCAAAGGCATATCTCCCGCAAAGGTGCGAGAGGGGGAGGATTCAGCCACAAGAGGCACAAAAATCACAGGAAGAAAAGGGCGAAACAAAATTGCCTGCATTTTGTGTCTCTTGTGCATCCTGTGGCAAAATGCTTCAAAGGCATATCTCCCGCAAAGGTGCGGAGGGGGAGGATTCAGCCACAAGAGGCACAAAAATCACAGGAAGAAAAAAGGCGAAACAAAATTGCCTGCATTTTTGTGTTTCTTGTGCATCCTGTGGCAAAATGCTTCTAAGGCATATCTCCCGCAAAGGTGCGAGAGGGGGAGGATTCAGCCACAAAAGGCACAAAAATCACAGGAAGAAAAAAGGCGAAACAAAATTGCCTGCATTTGTGTCTCTTGTGCATCCTGTGGCAAAATGCTTCAA
>Ga0172380_10005759_pt1 | contig 14791 bp, 12 predicted proteins | sample Leawe162metaG_FD_119747 | JGI IMG/M metagenome (GOLD analysis project Ga0172380, IMG submission 119747) | Leachate microbial communities from a municipal landfill in Southern Ontario, Canada - Leachate well 162 metaG | ecosystem: Engineered > Solid waste > Landfill > Unclassified | place...
GCGTAGATCGCCATCCAGGACTGGCCCAGGATCGGCAGCATGGAGAGCGAAGACACCGGCCGGCTCATGTTCATGACCAGCGTGAAGTCGTCCGGGGTGTCCATCGAGCCGATCGGGCCCAGCTGGTCACCACGCGGCGGAGCAGCCAGCTCACCCTCGCGGTTGATCTGCCGCTCGTAGGAGCGCTTCACGTCGTTAGCGGTCAGCGGAGTGCCATCGTGGTACTTCGCGTTCTGCACCAGGTGGAACGTGTACGTCTGGCCGTCGGGAGAGATCTCCCACTCGGAAGCCAGGTCGCTCACGATCGTCTCGGGCGACTCAGCGCCGATCAGCGGGTCGAATCGCACCAGCTGGTTGTACGTCATCGACGTCACGTAGTTCGTGTACGTCGTCGACTCGCGGTGAAGGTCGAAGGACGGCGGGTCGCCGGCCTGCGAGACCGCCAGGCGTCCGCCCGGCTTCCCCATCGCAACCATCTCGGTGCCGGTCGCAGCTGCGGTGCCGTCCGGAGCGGTCGTCCCGGCAGCGGTCGGCTCGGGGTCGTCCTCGTCGCTGCCGCAGCCAATCAGCGCTGCAGCCGCCAGGCCGACACCCGTCATACCAGCGCCGCGCAGCACCGTCCGGCGCGACACACGCTGTCGGAACGTGCTGTTCCAGTATCCAGACTTCAGTTCATCCACTACTTGGTTCCCCTCCGGTGTTGCGGGCAGGACTCCGCCCGCACAATGACGTGCATGATAGATAACGTTGGTAGTGGGAACAATGGATGTAATCCATCACAAACATCATCGGCACGCCCATCACACGCCTTCTTGTTCCTGAAGATTACGTTCGTCATTCCAAAACAGATTCGTCAGGAACGCCAATTCGGATGATCGCCGCCAAATCGCCGCGTTCCCGAGGCGGCTCGACTCATAGCGAAAGCGCCGCGATCCGGCTCGCACCATCACGCAGAAGAGCCGGGCGCGTGCCCGGCTCTTCGTTCCCGCGATCCGCCCTCGGTCGCCCGCTACACGTCCAGCCAGACCTGCCGCCACTGGCGGTTGTTGTAGATATTGTTGTGCAGGACGTAACCCTGGACCCGGTTCCAGGTCATCTCACGGGCCAGTGACCAGGTCGTCAGCACCTTCCCGTACTCCGGCATCGAAAGGTACTGGAGCTCCTTCACCAGTTCCTTCCGAGCTTCCGGGTCCTGCTCCTGCGACTGCTTCAGGAACAGCTCGTCGATCGCAGTCGTCGAGATCTGCGAGTAGTTCCGCGGCGCACCCGTGATGTAGAACTCCGCGAACACAGCGTCCGGATCGTCCAGCGCAATGCCGTGCCCCCACGGCGCCAGGTCGAAGTCGCGCTTCGCCAGGATGTCGTACGCCGAAGCCGACTCCTGTACGTCCAGCGTCGTGTTGATGCCGATCTTCGCCAGCTGGTCCTGGATGTACAGCGAGAACACCTCATACGAAGCGCCCTGGCGAGTGAGGATCGTGGCATCGAAGGCCGCCGGAACCCCCGCTGCGTCCAGCAGCGAACGAGCGTTGGTAATCGCTGCGTCGTCCCACTCTTCGTACCCGGCGATCGTCGCCAGCTCGTTCCGGCTGAGCGCCCAGTAGCCGTCGGCAGGCATATACCCGCCGTACCGGCCATCGCCCTGGTTGGTCACCTCAATCGCAGTCTCCCGGTTCAACGCCATCGCAACCGCCTGACGGACGCGCACGTCCGTCCACGGCTCCTTGCCACCGAAGTTGATGACATTGAAGTTCAGCGACGGACCTTCCTGGGTCGTCGCCTGATCGCCCAGAGCCGCCTGCAGCCCGTCGACGTCGCGGCGGCTCACCGCGTACACGTCCAGCTGGCCACCCTGGAAGTTCGCCAGCGTGGTGGAAGCGTCCGGGATGATGAACACATCCACCCCGTCCAGGTATGGCCGGTCCGCCTCCCAGTAGTTCGGGTTGCGGTCCAGGGTGACCTTCGCACCCTGCTCGTACGACTTCATGATGAACGCGCCCGTGCCGTTCGGCAGCGCCTTCCGGTCGTACGCGTCGATGTTGCTCGTCGAGTAGATCGCCATCCACGACTGCGCAAGGATCGGCAGCATCGAGAGCGACGACACCGGCCGCCCCATGTTCAGCACCACCGTGTAGTCGTCCGGCGTGTCGATCGAGGCGATTGGCTGAAGCTGTCCGCCACGCGGCGGCCCCACCAGCGTCTCCGGCGGATTGATCTGGCGCTCGTACGAAGCCTTTGCGTCCGCCGCCGTGAACGGCGCACCGTCGTGGTACGTCGCGTTCTGCACCAGGTGGAACGTGTACGTCTGCCCGTCGGGAGAGATCTCCCACTCGGTCGCCAGGTCGCCGATGATCGTGTCCGGCGTCTCCGCGCCGATCATCGGGTCGAACCGCACCAGCTGGTTGTAGGTCATGGACGTCACGTAGTTCGTGTACGTCGTCGACTCCTTGTGAAGGTCGAACGACGGCGGGTCGCCCGCCTGGCCCAGCTGCAGACGCCCGCCGGCCTTCGCCGCACCGTCCGTCACCTGCGCGTCCGTGGTCGCGGTCGAGGACGCCGCCCCCGTCGCACTCGGCGGAGCGTCAGGATCGTCATCGCCGCCGCAGCCGATGAGCGCAGCACCCGCCAGCCCCGCCCCCGCGAGCCCCGCGCCACGCAGCACTGACCTTCGAGATACCTGCCGGTTCGTCCAGTAGTTCGAGCTCACCTCACCCGTAGCCATAAGTCCTCCTCCGGCCCACGCTCATGCATGGAACTTGGAGGGTGTATAACACATGTATTCCACACAGGTACTCAGTACTCCTTGCAGAGAATCCAGCCAGCCCGGCTAACTAACGCTGACTGAATGAGAACAGGCCAGGGAGTACTCCCCGGCCTGTTCTCCGCATCACACCTGGGCAGCCAGGCCCAGACGTTAGACGTCCAGCCAGACGTCCTGCCACCGACGGTTGTTGTAGATGCTGTTGTGGGACACGTAGTTCTTAACCGTGCTCCACGTCGTCTCGCGGGCGTTAGACCAGTACACGATCGTCTTCCCGTGCAGCGGCATCGCCACCATCTGCAGCTCGCGCACCATCTCGCGACGCGCCTCCGGATCCTGCTCCTGCGACTGCTGCAGGTACAGATCGTCGATGCCAGCGTCGAAGACCTGCGAGTAGTTACGCGGCGACGTCGTCGTGTAGAACTCCGCGAACACCGCGTCCGGGTCGTCCACCGCGTACGCGTGACCCCACGGGCCCAGGTCGAACGTCCGCTTGGAGAAGTTGTCGTAGGCCGTCGCCGTCTCCTGGATGTCCAGCGTGCAGACGATGCCCACCTTCGCAAGCTGGTCCTGGATGTACAGAGACAGGTTCTCGCCGGACCCCAGTCGGGTGAGGATCTGCGCATCGATCGATGCCGGCACGCCCGCCGCATCCAGCAGCTTCCGAGACTCCGCGATCGTGCTGTCCGTGAACGGCTCGTAACCCGGGATCGTCGCCAGGTCCGCCTCGCTCAAGGACCAGTACCCGCCGCCGGATAGGTAGCCGCCGAAGCGCGCGTCACCAAACGTGACGACGTCGATACCTTCCTGCTTGTTCAGCGCCATCGCCACCGCCTGCCGCACGCGGGCATCGGTCCACGGCTCGTGGCCGCCGTAGTTCATCGTGCTGAACCCGTAGCCCTGCGTCGGCTGCGTCACGATCTTGTCGCCCATCGCCGCCTGCAGGTTCTTCAGGTCCTGCACGTTCGGCGAGGTCACATGAAGCTGCCCGCCCTGGAAGTTCGCCAGCGCCGTAGAGGCGTCCGGCACCACAAACACGTCAACGCCGTCCAGGTACGGCCGGTCCGGGACAAAGTACTCCGGGTTCTTGTCCCAGGAGATCCGAGCACCAGGCTCGTACGCATTCAGCCGGTACGCACCCGTGCCGTTGATCTCCTTCTTGAAGTCGAAGCCGCCTTCGATGTCCTTCTGCGAGTAGATCGCCATCCACCCCTGCCCGAGGATCGGCAGCACCGAAAGCGAGGACACCGGCCGGTTCATGTTCATGACCACGGTCGTGTCGTCCGGAGTGTCAATGCTCCCGATCCACTGGATCTGCGCACCGCGGGGCGGGTTCACCAGTCCCTCGGGCGGGTTCAGCTGTCGCTCGTAGGACGCCTTCACGTCCGCCGCCGTGAACGGCGTGCCGTCCGCGAACTTCGCGTTGGGCACCACGTGGAACGTGTACGTCTGCCCGTCCGGAGCGATCTCCCACTCCGTCGCCAGGTCGCCGACCACGGACGTCGGCGCCTCCTGCGCGTCCAGCGGATCGATCTTGACCAGCTGGTTGTACCCCATGCCCGTCACGTAGTTCGTGTACGTCGTCGACTCCTTGTGGAGGTCGAACGACGGCGGGTCGCCCACCTGGTGGAGCTGCAGGCGTCCACCGGTCTTCACATCGGAGACCATCTCTGTCGCGGTCGCCGTAGCCGTAGCCGTACCGGTTCCACCATCCTGCGTCGGCGCAGCCGTCGCATCCGGATCGTCGTCACCCCCACAGCCGATGAGCGCCGCGGCCGTCAGACCCGCGCCCGCCAGTCCCGCACCGCGGAGCACCGTCCGGCGCGAAAGCCGCCGTCCTGCCCAGTAACGCGAGTTCAGTTCATCCATCGATCGACTGTCCCTCCCGATATCGAACACGCGTCCCTGTGGGGCGCCGTGCCCGATATTACGAACCGGATAACCACAACGGATGTCATTCGACGCTCAGGCGGACTAGGGAGCAGCCGAAAAACGGAGAGGGCCGGGATTCCTCCCGGCCCTCTGCTTGAAGAGTTGGTGCTGGCGCTACACGTCCAGCCAGGTGTCCTGCCAGCGGCGGTTGTTGTACGTGCTCGTGTGCGCCACGTAGTCCTGGACCCGCTTCCACTTGGTCTCGCGACCGTTGGACCAGTACATCATCGTCTTGCCGTGCAGAGGCACGGCAAGCCGCTGAAGATCCTTCACCAGCTCCCGGCGCGTCTCCGGATCCTGTTCCATGGATTGCTTCAGGAACAGGTCGTCCACTTCCGGTGCGTCCACCTCCGAGTAGTTCCGAGGCGCGCCAGTGATGTAGAACTCGGAGAACACAGCGTCCGGGTCGTCCACCGCGTACGCGTGACCCCAGGGAGCCAGGTCGAAGTTTCGCTTCGTCAGGTTGTCGTAGGCGGTCGCCGTCTCCTGGACGTCCAGCGCCACATTGATCCCGAGCTTCTTCAGCTGGTCCTGCGTGAACAGCGACAGGTTCTCGCTGCCCAGCCGCGTCAGGATCGTGCCCTCCAGTTGCGCCGGCACACCGGCCGCGTCCAGCAGCTTGCGGGCCTCTCCGATCAGCGAGTCCGTGAACGGCTCGTAGCCCGGCAACTCCTGCAGCTCCGCGTCGGACAGGGACCAGTACGCCCCGCCCGACATATAACCGCCTAGCCGCCCGTCACCGAAGACCACTGTGTCGATCGCCGCCTGACGGTTGTGTGCCATCGCCACAGCCTGGCGGACACGGAGGTCCGTCCACGGCTCGCGCGCCCCATAGTTCAGCACGCTGAAGCCGTAGCCGTTCGTCGGCATCGTCTCGACCTTGTCGCCCAGGGCTTGCTGAATCGTGTTCAGCGACTCAAACCCTGGCGCGTAGACATCGATCTTTCCGCCCTGGAAGTTGGCGTCACGCGATGCCGCATCCGGGACGATGAAGATGTCCACACCGTCCAGGTGCGGACGGTCCGCGACGAAGTAGTCGGGGTTCTTGTCGTAGACGACCTTCGCACCGTTCTGGTAGGAAACGAAGCGGTATGGCCCCGTCCCGTTCACCTGAGTGCGGAAGTCGAATCCCGCATCGATGTCCTTCTTGGAGTAATTGGCCATCCAGCCCTGCGCCATGATCGGCAGCACGGACAGCGTGGAAACCGGGCGGTTCGCGTTGATTACCAGCGTGTAGTCGTCAGGCGTGTCGATGCTGCCGATCCACTGGATCTGGGCGCCGCGCGGCGGGTTCACCAGTGTCTCGGGCGGATCCTTTTGTCGTTCCAGTGACGCCTTCGCGTCCGCCGCCACAAACGGCGTGCCATCGTGGTACTTCGCGTTCTGCACCAGGTGGAACGTGTACTGCTGGCCGTCCGGGGAGACTTCCCACTCCGTCGCCAGGTCCGGCAGGATGGCCTCCGGATTCTCCTCCCCGACTGCCGGGTCGTTCTTCACCAGCTGGTTGTACGCGAGCGAAGTGACGTAGTTCGTGTACGTCGTCGACGAACCGTGCTGGTCGAAGGTCGGCGGGTCGCCGTTCTGCAGCAGCTGGATCCTGCCGCCCTTCTTGACCGCGGACACCGCCTCCGTGGACGCAGCCGTCCCGCTGCTGGCCGTGGTCGCCGCAGCCGTTGGATCGCCGCCATCGTCGTCACTGCCGCACCCGAGGAGTGCAGCGGCTGCAAGCCCGGCGCCCGTAAGCCCCGTGCTCCGGAGTACGGTCCGCCGGGACCACCTCCGCGTCCTCCAGTAGTTCACCTCATCCATCCGGTCCCTCCAAGGTGCCCGGGCGGAAATGGAGTACCCGAGCACGCGGCACGCTATCACGTTTGTATTGGGATCGGGGATGCTGGGCCCGGGGTTCAGTGGTGGGACAAGCAGAGGAGGTTCGGGGAATATCCCCGAACCTTCTCCTCAGTCGGTGTGCAGGCTCAGGCGTCCAGCCACACGTCCTGCCAGCGCCGGTTGTTGTAGGTGCTGGTGTGTCGGACGTAGTCCTTCACGTGGTTCCAGGCCGTCGACCGACCATTGGACCAGTAGAGGATGGTCTTGCCGTGCTGGGGCACCGCCAGCATCTGCATCTCACGCACCAGCTCCCGCCGGGTCTCCGTGTCCTGCTCCATCGACTGCTTCAGGAACAGGTCGTCGATTTCGTCCGTGCCCACCTGCGAGTAGTTCCGTGGCGCACCCTGCACGTAGAACTCCGCGAACACAGCGTCCGGGTCGTCCACCGCGTACGCGTGGCCCCACGGGCCCAGCTCAAAGTCCCGCTTCGCAAACAGGTCGTACGCTGCCGCCGTCTCCTGGATGTCCAGCGTCGCGTTGATGCCGATCTTGGCCAGCTGGTCCTTGAAGTACAGGGACAGGTTCTCGGACGTGGCGTTCTGCCGCGTCATGATTTTCACGTCCATCGTCGCCGGGACACCGGCCGCATCAAGCAGTTACCGAGACTCTGCGACGATGCCATCGCTGTACGGCTCGTAGCCGGGAAGCGTCGCGAGATCCTCAGGCGACAGGGACCAGTAGCCGCCGCCGCTCATGTACCCGCCAACCCGCGACTGGCCGAAGACGAGAACGTCAGACGCGGCCTGCTTGTCCATCGCCATCGCGACGGCTTGGCGCACCCGCACGTCCGTCCACGGCTCGTGGCCTCCGTAGTTCATAACGCTGAAGCCGTACCCGGGCCCCTCCTGCGTGTAGACCTTGTCGCCCAGCGTTGCCTGGATCTCGTTCAACGACGCCAGAGTGGGGTCGTAGATCTGTAGCGCGCCGGCCTGGAAGTTCGCGAGCTCCGTCGACTCCTGAGGGACGATGTAGAAGTCCACGCCGTCCAGGTACGGGCGGTCCGCAACGAAGTAGTCCGGGTTGCGGTCGTAGGTCAGCGTCGCTCCTGGCGTGTAATCCTTTAGCCGGTATGGACCGCTGCCATTGATCGAGTTCTTGAAGTCGAAGCCCCCCTCGATGTCCTTCTGCGCGAAGATCACCATCCACCCTTGCGCGAAGATCGGTAGCACCGAAAGCGCCGATACCGGCCGCTTCATGTTCATCACGACGGTGTAGTCGTCCGGTGTCTCGATGTTGTCGATCCACTGGATCTGGGCGCCGCGCGGCGGAGCAATCAGGCCCTCAGGCGGGTTGAGCTGCCGCTCGTACGACGACTTCACATCCGCTGCCGTCAGCGGAGTGCCATCGTGGAACTTCGCGTTCTGCACCATGTGGAAGGTGTAGATGGAGCCATCTGGCGAGATCTCCCATTCCGTCGACAGGTCGGGAATGATCGATTCCGGCGTCTCGTTGCCGACCATCGGATCCATTCTCACCAGCTGGTTGAACGCCACAGACGACACCGCCATCGCGTCCGAGGTCGACGACGCGTGCAGGTCGAAAGTCGGCGGATCGGCGCGGTGTCCCAGCGACAGCCGTCCGCCGTGCTTACCGGCTGAAACGGCGGCCTCGGTCGCGGTCGCAGTCGACGCACCACCGCCCGCCTGCGTAGGAGCCGCCGTAGCCCCAGGCTCATCGTCGTCGTCCCCCCAACCGAGGAGAGCCGCACCGGCCAGACCGGCCCCGGCCACCCCCGCACCCCTCAGCACCGTCCGGCGAGACACGGAGCGTGTCCGCCACGAACTCCACTCGTTCATCGTTCCTCCCTGGTCCCGGCGCGAAAAGCAGCGCCAGGTGGCGAGGTAATACCACATTCGTGGCGAAAGTGCAACAGGGGAGAGCTTCTGGGGCGCAGTGAGGAAGTCTAATAACGCCCTGTTAGAGACATGAACTTGCTTCGGCTCTTACACGTTTCGAGGCACACAAGAAGGGCCGGGATCACTCCCGGCCCTTCCCATTCAGGACGGTGCTCGTGCGGCTTAGACGTCCAGCCACACCTCCTGCCAGCGCCGGTTGTTGTAGGTGCTGGTGTGCGGGGTGTAGTCGTTCACGTAGTTCCAGATCGTCTCCCGGCCGTTGGACCAGTAGAAGATCGTCTTGCCGTGCTGCGGCATCGCCACCCGCTGCAGCTCCTTCACCAGTTCACGCCGCGTCTCCGGGTCCTGCTCCTGCGACTGCTGCAGGTACAGGTCGTCGATCTCCGGCGTTGAGATCTGGGAGTAATTCCGAGGCGACCCTGTCGTGTAGAACTCCGCGAACACGGCGTCCGGGTCGTCCACCGCGTACGCGTGGCTCCATGGCGCCAGGTCGAAGTCCCGCTTCGCCAGCAGGTCGTACGCCGACGCCGTCTCCTGGATGTCCAGCGACGCGTTGATGCCCACCCGCGCCAGCTGGTCCTGCACGTACAGCGACAGGTTCTCGTACGAGACACCCTGCCGCGTCAGGATCGTCGCATCCATCTGCGCCGGGACGCCGGCGGCGTCTAGCAGCTTCCGAGCCTCCCCGACCGTCGCGTCACTGAACGGCTCGTAGCCGGCCACCTGGCCCAGCTCGTCGTCGCTCAGCGACCAGTACCCACCACCCGACATGTAGCCACCGAAGCGGCCCTCGCCGAACACCAGCACGTCGATGCCCGACTGCTTGTCGTGCGCCATTGCGATCGCCTGACGCACGCGGTCGTCCGTCCACGGCTCGCGGTTCCCGTAGTTCATCGTCGCAAAGCCATAGCTCTGCACGTATGCCGTACGCACCTGGTCACCCAGCGTGCTCTGGATCGTGTTCAGCGACTCCAGGTTCGGCGCGTACACATGGAGCTGCCCCGCCTGGAAGTTCGCCAGCTGCGTGGACGCGTCCGGGACCACATAGATGTCCACGCCGTCGACGTACGGCTGGCCCTCCACGAAGTAGTCCGGGTTCTTGTCGTACGTGACCTTCGCGCCCTGGTCGTAGGACACCATCCGGTACGGCCCTGTGCCGTTCGTCTCCTGCCGGAAGTCCATCCCACCGTCGATGTCCTTCTTCGAGTAGATCGCCATCCAGGACTGCGCAAAGATCGGCAGCACTGACAGCGCCGATACCGGGCGGCTCATGTTCACTACCAGCGTGTAGTCGTCCGGAGTCTCCATGTTGTCGATCCACTGGATCTGCGCGCCCCGCGGCGGGTTCACCAGCTGCTCGGGCGGGTTCAGCTGCCGCTCGTAGGAGGCCTTCACATCCGCCGCGGTGAACGGAGTGCCGTCGTGGTACGCCGCGTTCTGCACCGTGTGGAACGTGAACGTCTGCCCGTCCGGCGAGATCTCCCAGTCCGTCGCCAGGTCCCCGATCACCGACTCGGGGCTCTCCTCGCTCACGGCCGGGTCAAAGCGAAGGAGCTGGTTGTAGCCCATGGACGTCACGTAGTTCGTGTACGTCGTGGACTCCTTGTGCAGGTCAAAGGACGGTGGGTCCCCCGCCTGCGATAGCGCCAGGCGGCCGCCCGTCTTGACGTTGGATGTCATCTCCGTGCCGGTTGCAGATCCCGTAGGAGCAGAAGTCGCGGGACTACCCGTGGGTTCGTCCTCACCATCATCGCCGCCACAGCCGATCAGCGCGGCAGCGGCCAGGCCGCCACCCGTCAGTGCTGCGCCCCGAAGCGCGCTACGTCGCGAGACGCGGCGTCCGAGGGCTCCAGCCCAGTATCGAGATTCAAACGTGTCCACGAGTGTTCCCTCCGATTACCCGCTTCGTGCGCCTCCTCAGCCGCACGAATGAAATTCAGACCATCCTGCTTGCCTCAACCACGCGATTACAACCATTGTTATGCTTTTGTAATGGGCAGGGTTGGGCAGTTTTGCGATGCATTATGTGATGAAATTCACGCAATATGATCCCTGCGATCGATGGCACGCTATCGATCGCGGTCATGTCACATGACCGGCGCATCGCACTGCGGTCATCCCCCGGACATCGCATCGATAACCTGCGCCTGAACGTCATCGATCCCATCGAGCATCGCGCCAGAATCGATGCGACAACCCATCCGAGAACACGCGCGAGAAGCGCGCTGGAGACGCGCTCACGACACGCGCGGACGCGGCGGGGCTGACCTTCTGGCGCGGGTGCGCTACTCTCCCGGCGGCTCATCACGAACACACAGCCCCTCAGAAGGAGCGCAACGCATGCCACAGCCACAGCTGGAGCTGGTCCCCTACCTCGAGTACCAGAAGGAAGACAACGGCGTCGTCTGGATCCGGTTCAACCGCCCGGAGAAGCTGAACGCCTGCATCGGGGGCATCGAGCCCACCGGCACCCTCTCCAAGGTCGTGGAGTACATGCGCGCCGCGGATGACGACCCCGACATCCGCATCATCGTGCTGACCGGCAACGGCCGCGCCTTCTGCGCCGGCGTCGACGTCGGCGGCAACCCCATCGAGGGGTTCGAGAAGGGCACCTACCACCTCGGCGCGAAGCCGCAGGAGGGCCCGGACAACAGCCGCCAGAACTTCTTCTACGGCCTCACCCACATCATTCGCCAGATCACCTACATCCGGAAGCCCACGATCGCCATGGTCAATGGCCCGGCTGCCGGCTTCGGCATGGACATGGCCCTGAACTGCGACATCCGCTACGGCAGCGAGAACACGCGGTTCATCACCTACCAGCAGGTCGGCCAGATCATCGAGAACGGTGGCGCGTACACCCTCCCCCGTCTCATGGGCATGGGCCGCGCCCTGGAGTTCGCCTTCACCGGCTTCATCAACGGCCAGAAGGCTCACGAGTGGGGCATCCTGAACGAGCTCTACCCGGCCGACCAGCTCGAAGATGAAGTGCGGAAGCTCTGCGACCGCATGCTCAAGAGCCCGCCGCTCACGCAGTGGATCAACAAGCGCATCATCCGCGCCGGCATGGAGACCACGATGGAGACCGTCGCCGTCATGACCTCCAACGCTGGCCTGATCCTGAACCAGTCGGAAGACGCCAAGGAGGCCCGCATGGCCCTCACCGAGCGTCGTGACCCCGTCTTCAAGGCGCGCTAGCCCGCTAGCGTCCGCCCCTCACGGGCCACAAACGCCCGCCTGCGACACCCTCGCAGGCGGGCGTTTCCGTCTCCCGCACCATCGATCACACCGCACGTCGCGCCGCCGACGTAGACTCGCGCCGCCCTCGCAATCCGCCCCCACGCAACCCGGCGAGGACTCGCACGGACGGAGCCGCACCTTGGCCGACTACACCGACATCCTCTACACCGTCGAAGGTCCCCTGGGCATCATCACCCTCAACCGCCCGCAGTACCGCAACGCCCAGAGCCACCATCTCCTCGACGAGATCGATGCGGCGTTCGATCAGGCGACGGCCGACCCCAGCGTCAGCGTGATCATCGTGCGCGGCTCCGGCGGCAACTTCTCCTCCGGCCACGACCTCGGCACGCCCGAAGCGGAGGAGTACCGGCGCATCGCCAACATCCCGGAAGGCATCGCCCGCTACGACGACTTCAAGAAGTACAACGTGGACCTGCTGCTGAAGTGGCGGAACTGCCCCAAGCCCACCATCGCCATGGTGGAGGGCTACTGCATCTACGCCGGCTGGATGCTCGCCGCCTGCATGGACCTCGTCTTCGCCTCCGCTGACGCGCGCTTCCTCGCCGGCTTCGTCGAGTACATGTCCATCCCCTGGGACGTCGGCGTGAAGAAGGCCAAGGAGCTCTGCTTCGAGTCTCGCTTCATCACTGCGGAGGAGGCGCGCGAGTTCGGATTCGTGAACCGCGTCTACCCGCAAGATCAGCTAGAGCACGAGACGTACGCGTACGCGATCCGCGTCTCGGAGAACACGCCGGTCATGCTGCGCTTCTCGAAGATCGCGATGAACAAGGCGCAGGACCTGCAGGGATACACCAACCACCTGGAGGACGAGATCGGCGACTACGTCGCGATGCAGAGCTATCGAGGTGCCGGCCGCGCCGAAGGCGGCGAGCGACGCCTCGCGTCCGTCGACCTCGCGGTGCGCGGCCTCAAAGGCCAGCGTTACGGACTCGATCCGCAGTAGCCGCTAGGCCGCCTCGCGGGCAGCCTCCACCAGGCGCTCCAGCAGATCGCCGACGAACTTCTTGGTCTCGTCGCTCTTCAACTGGCCCGCCTCGTCGAACTGCTCCGCGGCGTTGGCTACCAGCACCTCGGGGCCCGGCAGCACCGGCGTCTTCGTGTAGACAAACACGTCGCGCAGCGCGAGCTGTGCGCGTGCTGTCCCACCCATCCCCTGGCTTGCACCCATCAGCCCCGTCGGCTTGCCCTCCAGCGGCGACTGGCCGCCCGGCCGCGACGCCCAGTCCAGCGCGTTTTTCAGCACGCCGGGCATCGAGTAGTTGTACTCCGGCGTCACCACCAGCAACGCGTCCGCAGAGGCGATCGCATCGTTCAGCGCTCGCACCGGCTCCGGGTAGCCCTGCTCCTCGAGGTCCTCGTCGAACGGAGGGATCTCATCCAGCCGGTCGAACGTCTCGATGTGCGCGCCCGCAGGCATCAGCTTCTTCGCCTCGTCCATCAGCGCGAGGTTGTACGAATCGTCGCGGATACTCCCCACGATCCCGAGGATCGTGATCTCCGGCATGTCGTTGCTGTCCCCGTTGCGCGTCATCCAACACCTCCAGTGCGGGTTCACCGTAGGAGTCAGGCACTGACATGCGGATATCTACCTCGCCCCCGGGGTCGCGGATCAGTTGCAGCGCTGAATCTCGTCCACCGCTGCAGTGACACCGCCACGCAATCGCAACGGATCGCACCTCCTCGTAGCCAGTACGCCACCATCCCCCGCGTAGCGTTCTCTACACCGGACCACCACACCCGGCGGAAGGGAACACGCCCTCATGACCGGATTGCTGATCCTGCTACTTGTCCTGGCGCTCCTCTTCGGCGGCCTCGGAGTATTCGTCGCTAAGACGTTCCTCTTCGTGCTGCTGGCCGTTGCAGTGGTAGCCCTACTCACCGGCGGCTTCGTAATGCGGGGACGCCGTACCTGACCCCGACCTCGGGGTGATCAATCGGAAGAATCAGGAGCACTACATGGCTATCGGAATCAGCCTCTTGTTGATCGCTGCGGGAGCAATCCTCGCGTTCGCGGTCAACGCCACCGTCAGCGGCATTGATGTCATGGCGATCGGTGTGATCCTCATCGTCGTCGGCCTGGTAGGTCTCGTCATTTCGCTGCTGTTCCTCGCCTCGTTCGCCCCGTACTACCGAGGACGTTCGCACGAGGAGATCGTGCACCGCGAGCTCTAACGAAGTCCCGCGAACAACCCAGGGGCGAGCCTCACGGCTCGCCCCTGTTTTCGTACTCGCATTCGATCGAGAACCGCGCCATCGACGGCGCAGCAACGGCAGCGGCGCGCTACTGCAGCGGCAGCGGCTCTCCGTCCGGCAGGCTCACGTCGAACACGTTCAGCGAAGCCGCCACCATCGAGTAGTACCCGATGATCCCTACCAGCTCCACAACACCCTGCTCGCCGAACTCCTTCAGCGCCGCCTGGTAGGTCGCATCGCTCACCCGGTGCGTGTCGAAGTACTCGGATGTTAGGTCGTAGACCGCCTGCTCCTTCGCATCGCGCAGCGTCGGCTTCTTGCCCACGCGCACGTCCTCCACGATCGACTCCGGCAGCCCCGCCTCTATCGCCAGCCGTGCGTGCCCGCGCCACTCGACCTGCACCTTCCAGTACCGCGCAGTGATGATGATCGCGAACTCCACCAGGTACTGCGGCAACAGCGTGTGGTAGCGACAGAAGTCCCCCACGCTCTGCGCACGGTCCGCGAAGTCCGGGCTCCGCAGCCACACCCCGAACGGCCCGCCCACAGCACCGCCCGGCGCCGTACCGCGCGACTTCGCGATCGCGTCGGAGACGCGCTTCTGGTCCGGTGTCAGCGTGTCGTAGGTCAGTGGAGCAAGACGAGTCATGGCGAACCCTCCATGCGCGGTGTGAACGCACCGCGGTCGCGCGGTTCGTACGCCATCCACCCGCGCTTCGCAACTTCGCCGACCGCCGTTGTGCCCGCCAGCGCCACAGTCGCAGAACTGCCCACAGTCGCAGAACTGCAATGTCGCAACCTCGCCTGTTACTGGCCCGCCCCGCCCCGCTTCGTACCGTCCTCACACGGGGATCGCCCACCAGGCCACCACCCCGCACTGCCCCCGAGGGCGGTGCCACAC
>Ga0172380_10005760_pt1 | contig 14790 bp, 13 predicted proteins | sample Leawe162metaG_FD_119747 | JGI IMG/M metagenome (GOLD analysis project Ga0172380, IMG submission 119747) | Leachate microbial communities from a municipal landfill in Southern Ontario, Canada - Leachate well 162 metaG | ecosystem: Engineered > Solid waste > Landfill > Unclassified | place...
CAGGTGATACATAACTCACCTCCCAAAGAATTCGATCTATATTTTATTCAATCAAATAAGAAGGAATCAACTACTTTAAGTTCAGCACCTTCAGCGGATCGATTGGCGCACCATCCTTCCAAACCTCAAAGTGCAGGTGCGGGGCACTTGAATACCCGGTCGAGCCGAGCAACGCAACCGGTTCGCCGCGTTTCACCTCATCTGTCAATCTTTTCAAGTTTTGACTTGAGTGCCCGTAAAATGTCAGGTAGCCGTCGCGATGTGCAAGTATCAGGCAGTTACCGAAGTAAGAAGTCCATCCCTCAAAGATCACATTGCCGCTGGCGGCGGCGACAACCGGTGTACCTTCCTTACCGGCAATATCGAGGCCGAGATGATTCCGTTCCGGAAAAATCGGATCCTCGAGAAATCGCTGCGAGAGGAAACCGGTGACTGGCATCAAAGTTGGAAAATCCTGTCTCATCAGTTGGGATGGTGATCTGACCTGATCGAGGAGCAATGACGAAGCTTCCTCGGAAAGCCCTCCACTCGAAATTGCTGCGACAAGAGAATCGGTAAACGGTTTTTTCTGGGTGCGAAAAGTTTGAATTAAATGAACAAGATTGGAACGACTTTCGGCAACTTCGCGTGTCACTCTTAACACCCGCCGATTTTCAAGGGTCAAGCGTTCATTTTCTGCGGCTAATCGATTCCAATCGAGAGCCTTCAACGCGAAGCGGGAATAACTTAATAGGGCAGCAATGACTGCCAGGGCCAGAATCAGCATGAACCAACCGGCGAACTTCAAGACGAATATAGGCAGGTTAAGCCTGCGTGATTGCCCACCTTCATCGGGGACAATCAACACATTCATCCTTTTGATCACAGAGAATCCTGCGGTGAAGTCTGAGTCAGATCGAGCTTTCCGCCGAGAGTCTTGACGATCCGTTCCAATGACCGCCGACTCTTTTCGACATCTTCGGCGAGCCTGGCAACACGTTGATTTTCAACCTGAAGTTTTGCATTTTCCGAGAGAAGATGATCTCTCTCCAACGCCTTGCGTAGCAAAGATGTGTAACTAAGGCCGGCGAGAATGAAAAGCAAAAGTAGAAGGGAAGCCGCTCCTGCGGCAACTTTGAGCCAAAAAACGCGAATTTTATACCGAAAGGGCGTTCGCCCTTCTGGTACAATGAGCACACTGAGCCATCCGACAGGTTTTCTTTGATTCGCGGATCCGGATTTGGAAATCAATTTGTTCACTTTCAATTCGGCAAAGTCAATTTACAAACCAAAGTTCTATAAATCAACTTTCTTGACTTTAATTTCTCGTTGCCTAAAAACCTCGAACAGGACAATTGCTGCTGAAACTGAAATATTTAAGGATCCGATTTTACCGACTTGCGGAATCGTGATGAGGAAATCGCACAATTCACGAGTCAAACGCGCCATCCCCTTGCCTTCGGATCCCATAACGATACAGGATCTTTCAGCAAAGTCAGTCGTCCAGAGTTGGGTCGAACCGCTTGGATCCGTGCCATAAATCCAGAAATCATTCTCTTTCAGCCTCTTGATCATCGTAGCGAGATTTCCGCCCTGAATTGTCGGGATGCGTAAGGCTGCCCCGGCAGATGCTTTGATGGCAGCAGGCGTGAGGCTTGCAGATCGTCGCTCCGGAATAATCACGCCATCGGCACCGAATACTTCGGCGGATCTGATCACAGCGCCAAGGTTGTGAGGATCGGTGACTCCATCAAGCATTACGAGCAAAACCCGTCTTTTGCCAGAGATCAAATCGTCAAACTCGATGGGTGGTGGCGAAAAGAACGAAGCCGCCGCTCCCTGATGCGTTTCTTCAGGGAAAAGTTTCTCGAATTCACTTCGGTCAGTTAGGCTGAGCGGGACTCCCCTGGCTTCGGAAAGCTCCAGAATCTCGTCGTAAGATTCTCCGCTACCGCTTCGCTGAATGAGCACTTCACCAATCCGTAAATCACTTCGCAACAGTTCGACTACTTCGCGCCTGCCGCAGAGCCAGTTGTCGCCCTTGCGGGATTGTCGTCGGTCGTCATACTCATAACGCTCTTCTCCATGCGCGAACAAAGATGGTCGATTCCCTGTGCCGAATTGCCTCGTGACATTCGGACGAGATTCTTTGCTCGCATATCGGGGTTGTGAGCCGAAGGAATTTGAAGTCGAAACGGGAGCTTTCCCGAAACGAACACTTTTATTTTCTTTCTTTGGTGGTTTCAAATAGCTAAATTTTTCCTCATGGTATTCCGACAGAACAATTGAAGAGAACACTCCCGACATCTCTTGCAATACGTCAGGTCAATGTGCGCTTCAGACTAATACATCCACAGCGATCCCGACTTTCGTTGGGATCGCTGCTTTTAAGATTGAATGAATGAACTCGCAAAATAGTTGAAGTATTTTCTCAAGAAAGCTAAAGTTTTCCTGACGACATTCCGATACAAGAAGTGAGGCTAATGTTTCCGTCACCCCTTGCAAGTTGCCGGTAAAACCAAAGCGTCAAACTAATACTTCCGCCCCTATTGCCTGCCGTTCTTTTAGAAGTCACGTTCCAGACAACCCCTTGCAAAACGTCCGGTCAACGCAAACTTCAGACATATACTTCCGCATCAAACCCGACGACGGTCGGGTTTTGTGCTTTTGGAAGAATTCAAACTATTGTTTACCCGTTGCCTACGCCGTGATATTCGAATCCCAGAGACCGAAGGTGTTTGGAGTTGAACAGGTTCCTCCCATCAAAAATGACAGGATTCTTTAACAGTAATTTGATTTTAGCGAAATCGGGATTCCGAAATTCATTCCATTCGGTTGCGATGACGAGAGCATCAGCTCCTTCGAGAGCATCGTAAGCATCCTCGAAGTAACCAATCCGTTCACCAAATTGCCTGCGTGCACCTTCAATCGCCTGAGGGTCGTAGGTCGAAATGGCGGCTCCTGCTTTAAGTAACGAATCGATCAACGCAAGCGCAGGCGACTCTCGTGTGTCATCCGTGTTCGCTTTGAAGGCGATACCCCAGACGGCGATTCGGAAGTTGGAAAGGTCAGAACCAAACTTAGCCTTGATTTTCTCAGGGATAAGCTGCTTCTGACGCCGATTCGCCTCGATGGTAGAGTTGATCACCTTTAACTCGACACCGTATTCCTGCCCGGTGTAGAGCAGTGCCTGAAGGTCTTTGGGGAAGCAGGAGCCTCCGAATCCAAGCCCCGGAAAGAGGAAGTGTTTACCGATTCGGACATCGCTCCCGATTCCAGCACGAATTTCATTGACATCAGCACCAACCTTTTCGCAAAGGAGGGCGATTTCGTTCATGAATGAGATTTTTGCGGCAAGAAGTGAGTTTGCGGCATACTTGGTCAATTCGGCAGATTCCACCCGCATCGCAATGATGGGATTGCCCGTGCGAACGAAAGGCGTGTAAAGCTCCTTCAGGATTCCGGTAGCCCTTTCACTGTCGGATCCAACCACGACTCGATCCGGTTTCAGGAAATCTTCGACCGCGTCTCCCTCCTTAAGGAACTCAGGATTCGAAACGACATCGAAAGGCTGCGTCGTCAACGCGGCAATTTCCTGCCTGACTTTTGCCGCAGTCCCCACAGGTACGGTCGATTTATCGACGATTACCTTGTAACCGTTGATTGCGGGTGCAACCTGCCGGGCAGCTTCGAGGACGTGTTGCAGATCGGCAGATCCATTCTCATCTTGAGGAGTCGGAACTGCCAGAAAGATCACGTCGCTTGCTTTGACCGCCGCGACCGTGTCCCTGGTGAAGGTCAGTCGTCCGTTTTTAACATTCCTTTGAACAAGAACGTCAAGTCCGGGCTCGAAGATCGGAATCTCGCCGTTCAGCAGCGAACCGATCCTTTTTTCATCTTTATCGACGCAGATGACATTATTGCCTGTCTCGGCAAAACATGCCCCGGCTACCAGGCCTACATACCCGGTGCCGATTATTGCCAGCTTCAATTTTCTACTCCAAACGCGAATTGTTTATTTCTGCGACTTGATAACAAGGTCGTCAGCGTGTCGCAGTGATTCAATGGTACCCGCATCCGTCCACCAGCCCTTGAATTTGCCCCAGCTCATATTTCCCTTGGAAATGTAAGCATTGTTGACATCGGTAATTTCAAGTTCCTTCCGGTGGGAAGGCTTCAAGGTTTTGATGATATCGAAGACTTCGTAATCATAAAAGTAGATTCCGGTGACAGCCCAGTTCGATTTGGGTTGTTTCGGTTTTTCTTCGATAGACTCAACCCGATCTCCCGCAAGATTCGCGACGCCAAATCGCTCAGGGTCTTCGACTTCCTTCAGAATGATCTTTGCTCCATTACCCCGGGCGGAATAGTCCCGGGCAAAATCAGTAAGCGGATCTTGAAAGATATTATCGCCGAGGATCACAGCCATGGTGTCACCATGCACGAAGTTTTCAGCGAGCCCCAACGCCTGGGCGATGCCGCCAGCCTGGTCTTGAACTTTATATGTAAAACGACAACCAAAATCTACGCCCGAACCCAAAAGGCCAACTACGTGACCCATGTGTTCGACGCCGGTAACGATTAAAATCTCCTCGATCCCGATTTCAAGAAGTTTGGAAATGGGATGATAGATCATCGGTTTTCCACCGACGGGTAAAAGGTGCTTGTTGGTCACCTTGGTGAGCGGCATGAGCCGACTGCCGGTTCCGCCGGCAAGGACTATACCCTTCATAGTTTACTTCCTTTATTTATTATCTTTGTTACTCTTCTCCTGAAAGGACTACCATCGCGGCCAAAGCGAGGCCGATCCCGATAACCTTGCGTATTGTCACAGGTTCGCCAAAGAGCGCGACTCCGGCAATTGCAACTCCTACCACGTAAAGACTGGTGAGAGGTATAATAACACTTACTGGCCCCGTCGATAAGGCTAAATAAAACAGGATTGCCCCGAGAGCGCCGAGGCCTCCGGCAAGCAATCCGAACAGGTGTTTGCCATCCGGCTTAATCTGGAACGAGCCCGGCGCAATCGCAAACATCAGGATCAGACCTGCCAACGCCGATAGAATTTCCAATCTCTGCCAGCCAATGTCTCGTATAGCATATTTGACGGCAACGCCCCAGGCTGCCCAGGTCAAGGTAGAGAGGAGCGCCCAAACTTTCCAGTGCAACCGAGTGACTCCTACCGTTAAAATATTACGCCTTGAACGATGCAATCGTTACAGGCTGCAGACCAGATCAACTGCAGGTATGCAAGTTTAAGTCATCAAATGACTTTGGTCGATCAACCTGACTCATCTTGCAGGAGCAGGTAATTTAATTCTTTATAGGTAGTTCGACAAGCTACATCGATATATACTATCTGACCTGCTTAATTCTTTTCGCTGACCAAACGAGGGGATATTACTTCCTTCTGTGACGAAAATCGTTTGCTCTTGACTTATCTATTACCTATATTAAAGCTGTTGGGGAATATAGGAAGCATTTGAAATTAATTCACGTTCGTGATTTACCACCTTTTCATGCCGTCGATTCATCGACGGACGCATTCGCCTGTTAGCTGTTTAATATATGGATGGAACAATGAAGCCTGGCAAAATAGCAGAATCTCTGGCTTGCATCGCACTGCTTCTATTGCCTGCTTTGAACCGGCAAGATGGTCCGTTGGACTACCTTGCATCATCTCCCGACGCCGCGGAGGTACTCGCCAACTTGAACGAGTGTACAACCGGACTCGCCTCCGGTAATGCGACACCCGACGGGCGTCCTCTGCTTTGGAAAAACCGGGACGTCGGCAACATGAATCAGGAGTTCCATTACTACGACGACGGGCGAATCCCGTTCATTTCAATCACATACCGCGCAGAGACTGACGAGTACTACGGCGGAGTCAATGCCGAAGGGTTCGCACTTGAAAACTCGAATTCCTACAACCTTCAGGCTGGCCCCTACCGTAACGGTTTCGTTCAGGGTGGCGATGACGACGGGAAAATCCATACGTTGGCGCTCTCAACCTGCCGAACTGTAGATGACTTTGAACGACTACTCGATTCAACCAACACCGATGGCAGAACGCTCAACTCCAATTACGGTGCAATCGACGCATATGGTGGCGCAGCAATTTTCGAAACGGCTGGATACAGCTATACACGGTGTGACGCCATAGACGCTCCCGGTGGATTCCTCGTCCGTTCCAATTACAGTTACTCTGGCGCTGGTGTGAACAATCGTCCATCCTTCTGGGGACCTCATAGACACGACTCAGCATACGAATTGTTCCAGAAAGCCGCTCGCGATAACGAGTTGACTCCGTTATATCTCTTCCAGAAAGTCATCCGTGACGTATCCGTAGATGGTGTCGATCCTTACCCACTCCCGTTTGACGGCTATTATTCAGACTATCCTTATGGATGCCTCCCTAATGGCGAAGCCGTCTGCCGGAACACAACCCGCGGAATCGTGGTCGTTCAAGGTGTCCGGGCTGGAGGACGACCGGACGACGCCATTCTTTGGGCAATCGGCGGGTCCCAGTTGACGACAGTCGCCGTTCCCCTTTGGGTAAGGGCAGGCCGGGTTCCTGAGGAACTTGACGGAGCCAACGGCGGGCGGATATGCAACAGGGGAATCGAGCTTCTCGACTGGGTTTACACCGACGGAAACTTCGGTCAGGCGGTCGATACATGGAAATTGACAAATCCTGCCGGTACAGGGCTTTGGGACTTTACACTCCCGTTGGAGCAGTGGGTTTACGATAAAACCCAACGCTTCCTCGAGTCACCGCAATTCAGCTACGACAGGCTTGAGGCGTTTCAAGCGGAGATGGCCGCTCAGGTAGCCGACTCACTCGAAGCATGGAAACCATATGCCTCCGTCAGCGATGTTGTGCTCCCCCGCTTCGAAGATGGCGGTATCACGCTTGCCTGGGGTGACCAGTACATAGAGCGTGACCAGCCTGTGCCGGGGCATTTCCTAATCCATCGTTCGGACGAACCGTTCCGCGCCGGAATCGAGGGGACGCTCTTGGCGGAAGTTAATGAACCTCGGTTCCATGACTCGCATCCATTGCCGAACGGCGGGTATTATAAAATTCTCGCATACTTCTAAAACCGACGAGGTAGTGGTCGCTTGTCGGGATATTAATATAATATCCCTTGTTTCCGCGACGGCGGGCACTCGTTCCACGGTCGTCGATCAAATTGGAATGTTTTTCTTTATGAGACATAGTTTGCAGCTACATTCCACGGAAATTTCAAGTTGACAGCAAGATCCCTTGTAGTTATGCTAATGCTCTTCGGCATAACGTTGCCATCTTTACACTCACCTTCACCTCAGGCTGATTTTGATTTTGGAGTTCAGCCTACCGAGGCTGTTCTGGAAGGTTTCAATGAGACATCGTCCGGACTCGCCTCCGGCGCTGCCACACCCGACGGTCGCCCCCTTCTTTGGAAAAGCCGTGACCGAGGCGGGACGGCTCCCGTTGAATTCCACTATTACGATGATGGCCGTATCCCATTTATCGCAGTGACCGATGTTGGCAGTCGCACTACCTATTATGGAGGACTCAACGCACTCGGCTTTGGACTCGAGAATACTGATGCTCACAACATCCAGCATGGCCAGCATAACGACGGCCGAGTCATCCTTGATGCACTTGCCCAGTGTCGGACGGTTGACGACCTCGCCGGCTTGCTCGACTCCGCCGACCTGGCCGACCCATTGGGACGTTACGGCTACACCTATGGCTGCATAGACGCTTATGGCGGTGCAGCGATTTACGAAGCTTACCAGCGCGGACACCAGCGCTTCGATGCTATCGACGCACCAGACGGAATTCTGATACGGTCAAACTTCGCCTACAATGGCGCAGCACCGGAAAGTAACCCAACCGAGTTCGGGCTTCATCGCCACAATCGAGCAACCGAGCTATTTCGCCGTGCACAGGCACGAGGCGAGCTGACCGCCCAGTACATCTTTCAAACAGTTGTCCGCGACCTGACAATTGATAACTTCTCGCCCTACCCCCTTCCCTTTCACGGCTATTATGCCAACGGAAACACCACTTATCCTTACGGATGCGTCGAAAACGTCACTGCGATCTGCCGCATGACAACCACTGCTGTTATGGTCGCTCAAGGCGTTCGAGAAGGTGAACGGCCTGATCATGCCATTCTTTGGTCGATGAATGGCTCACCCGTTGCCGGAATTATGACTCCTCTCTGGGTTCGGGCTGGTTCAACTCCTCTCGAATACGATGGCCCTGATTCAAGCCGGATCAACACCCGAATTATCGAACTTTACAAGGTCATTTACTCGACCTGGCCCGGTACAGTTGACACATGGAAATTGACCAACCCACAGGGCACGGGTCTTTGGGACTTTATCCTCCCGCTCGAACGGAGTATTTTTACCAAAACGGATGATTTTCTCCGCTCACCTGCATTCACTCTCGACCGACTCGAAGAATTTCAGAACGAGATGGCTCAGCAGATCGCGGATTCTCTCGAACGTTGGAATCCAACCTTCCCGGTGACTGAGGTCTCCAGGCCTGTTTTCTGGCAAAGCAATTTAATTCTGGGCTGGGGAATACCCGAATTCGAGGGAAGAGAAGCCGGTGTAGTCCCGCGTGGATATGACATCTATCGATCAGAGTCACCGTTCAGAACCGGTGAGATCGGGGAAAAGCTGGCCACTGTATCCGATACACGGTTCATCGATCCAAATCCTTTACCCAACGGTGGATTTTACAAGATTATTGCCCATTTTTAGCTTTTAGACGGGCTCCCTCTTCTTGTATGATGACGAAATCGTCAATCATTAAAGCCTCGCGTTAAATTTCCTCGCATTTGCTTTTATCCCAACACTTCATCGTATAAATTTTTAGACCGTGGCCTATTTCATATCGACAAAGTCATCTCGCATCGAGTTGTAAGTGAAATTTATCGCATTCAATCCCGTAAGCTCTATCTTTCTTCTTCTTTGTCTGCCAGTTTTCAACAAGTCGAATGACCTTCTCGACTATACGTCAACTTCTGACGCTGCAGAGACAGCAACCTCCGTGGTCAATGAGTGTACGACCGGTCTCGCCTCGGGTGGAGCCACACCGGACGGGAAGCCTTTGCTTTGGAAGAATCGTGACGTTACTAACATGGATCAGGAAATCCATTACTTTGACGATGGCCGAATTCCTTTCATCTCCATAACCTACCGAAATGTTCTGCCCGATCACTACGGTGGAATGAACGCCGAAGGCTTTGCGCTCGAAAACTCCAACTCATACAACCTTCCGCCGGGACCAGCTCACAATGGATTCGTTGACCAAGGGGACGACGACGGGAAGATACATACACTTGCGTTGGCAACGTGCAGAACCGTTGACGATTTCGAAAGGTTGCTCGATTCTACCAATGTCGTTGGGAGAACCCTAACCAGCAACTATGGCGCGATCGATGCCTATGGTGGAGCGGCGATGTTCGAATCGGCAGGGTATGAGTATGTTCGGTATGATGCGATCGACGCAACCGATGGATTTATAGTACGTTCCAATTATAGTTACGCGGGTCATAGCCTCGACAATCGTCGTGTTGATTTTGGGCCGCATCGTCATGACGCCGCTTACCTTCTTTTTCAGGAGGCGGTTCGTAACAATGAGTTGACACCGCTTACCTTGTTTCAGAAAATCATACGCGACCTATCGACTGATCCTATAGAAGAGAGTTACGCCCTTCCCTATCATGGATATGTCGATAACCACCCCTATGGCTGTATTCCCAATTACGAAGCGGTGTGCCGGGAATCGACACGTGGTGTGGTTGTCATGCAGGGAGTCTGCTCCGGCGAACGCCCGGACAATGGCATTATCTGGGCGATGTGCGGTTCCCCCTTAACTACTATCGCAACTCCGGTTTGGGTAAGAAGCGGATCCGTCCCAGAAGAATTGGACGGCTTGAATTCGAGTCGGATCTGTGATCGCGGCATACAATTACTCGACCAAGTCTATGTTTTGCAGAATAATCTAAAATCCGTCAACACTTGGCGATTGCGGAATCCATCCGGGACTGGCTTATGGGACTATACGTTCCCACTTGAAACCTGGGTTTACGAGAAGACTCAAGCGTTTACTCACTCTCCACAGTTCAGTTATGACCGTCTCGAGGCCTTTCAAAACGAAATGGCACGATTGATTGCGGACTCGCTTGAAAGTTGGCATCCAACCTATCCTGTGACCGAAGTTTCGAAGCCTGTTTTCTGGGAGAGTAACTTGATATTAGGCTGGGGAGTACCTGAATTCGAAGGACAAGAGGAAGGTGTAGTACCTCGTGGATATGACATCTTTCGATCTGAATCGCCGTTCAGGACCGGTGAAACTGGAGAAAGACTTGCAATTGTCTCCGACACCACGTTCACAGATACAAATCCCTTGTCCAACGGCGGATTCTACCGGATTGTAGCACTGCTGGATTAACAAGGTCAGTGTCAAAAATCAAACGAGTCAGCCCCATGGCTGACTCGTTTGATTTCATATAACCCGATCTGATTAGAGATTCGGCAAGTACTTGTTCAATTCGAAGTCGGTCACGTGCATCCGGTAATCATCCCACTCGATCAACTTGTTCTCGATGAACTTCTCGAACACATGGTCGCCCAGCGCTTCGCGCACGAGGCTGCTACCAGCGGTGAGGTCGATTGCCTCTTTCAGGCTTCCCGGAAGTGACGAGATCCCGCGGGACTCACGCTCCGCTTCGGTCATGTGGTAAATATCCTCCTCGATCGGCTCCGGTGGTGTCAAGCCCTCTTCGATACCTTTGAGACCGGCAGCGAGCATGACAGAGAACGCAAGGTAGGGGTTGGTAGCCGGATCTGGCGAACGCAACTCAATACGTGTCGATTTCTCCTTGCCGACCCGAATACGGGGAACTCGCACAAGAGCGGAGCGATTCATCTGCCCCCACGAAAGATAGACCGGCGCTTCGTAACCCGGAACCAGACGCTTGTAAGAGTTGACAGTCTGGTTGAGGACGGAAGTCATCTCCCGAACGTACTTCAACACACCTGCCATGTAGCTCATGGCTGTTTTGGAAAGATAGTAGGTGCCATTCGGATCGAAGAACGCGTTGGAACTACCTTTGAACAGCGACATATGCGAGTGCATTCCGGAGCCGTTTTCGCCGAATATCGGCTTGGGCATAAAGGTAGCGTAGTAGCCTTGCTTGCGGGCAACTTCTTTTACTATGAACCGGTAGGTCAGGCAGCGTTCCGCCATCACGAGCGCGGTGTCAAACCGCAGGTCGATCTCGTGCTGCGAAGGAGCGACTTCGTGATGGGAGTACTCGACAGGAATTCCCATCTCTTCCAGAGCGAAGATGGTGTTCTTACGTAAAACTGTACCGACTTCGTTAATTGAGCTGTCGAAGTAACCGCCACGATCCAGGATTTCAGTTCCCTGACTGTTCTTGAAGTAGAAGAATTCCAATTCAGGTCCCACGAAGAAGGTGTAGCCCAGCTTGGCTGCCTTCTCAAGATTGCGTCGGAGTACGTATCGCGGATCGCCGGGGTAGGGTGATTTATCGGGAGCCTTTAAGTCGCAAAACATACGTGCGGACTTATAGTCACCGTTGGTTGGAAATATTGAAAAACTCGCCGGATCGGGATGTGCCATCAAGTCCGACTCGTGGATCCGTGCGAAGCCTTCGACCGATGAGCCATCGAAGCCCATTCCTTCGGCAAAAGCATCTGCCAGTTCACGCGCCGGGAAAGCGAAACCTTTGATCTGCCCAAGAATGTCAGCGAACCAGAGTCGAATAATATCGATTTTCTGATCGTGAACTATCCTGAGCACGCCCTCATGATCAAGTGCCATATTCACTCCAATGTATTATTAGATTTGGGATTAAGCAGTAATTAAACGACCGTTACGAACACAGGAGTAGTAATACGAGGCAACACTCGATGAGTGGGTAGTATTTCAATACTTTTGTCCATTTCGAAATTATGAGTTCGTCCTACCGTCTCAATCTCCCTGGGAATTGGTGCGAATTTAGGCAACAGACGATCCATGACATTCCCGACAGAAATGAAGAAGTCGATTCGATTCCAAAAAAGCTGAAGTAATACCGAAGTTCTTGTCCTGAACCATTTGTGTAATCAACAGAACATTAGTTATAATGAAATAGTTCAATAGAATCAGGTGCAAATTTTAGTCTCCTCGCGATGAGGACGTCATTAGTCCGTCTTACAAGTGACTATAAATATCTTTCGTAAAAGGGCAGGGTGAAATGAAATTCAGAATTGCCGGATTAGCCGCTATCATCGCGGTACTTTTCCTGGTGGGATTTGTCTTAAAACCGAAGCTCACTTCCGAGCCACTCGGGATCGACACTCCCTCGCCCGCGCTTGGCAAAATTATCGCGACTGCTGTGCATCAAACTCTCAGTGATCCATTTTTTGCACCGCTGGAAAAGCTAACGACTTTCCTTGATCGCCATCCCGGTATGGAAGCCGTATCTGTTGACCTGCTGACAAAATGGGCGCCGGATGATGACATTCCTACTTGTTTCGTATGGAATACCGACGGATCAAGATTGCAGCTCGACCATGAGACCGATCCTGATGTGATCGACGGTGTCTTGAAATTGTTACGGGAAGGGGTTATGAAAGCCAACCCTAACCAACTGCTCTATCTGAAATACCTTAAAATCAAAGGAGAGAAGTTTTGGGTTGGTTTCATAAGGATCCCTCTCGGGACAAGTGACCCGACTCAAATGGCAGGCGCAATCTTCTCACTGGATAGATACATCGAGCGAGACGTCCCGCGGCTTCTAAGCGAGATGTTGGATCGACCAAGATTCCCGCTTGCCAATTTTCAGACCGACTCCAAACTGTTAGGTGACCCGGTAGGCAGTCACTTATCTATGCGAATTCTAAGAGATGATGGCGAAGTTTATTTCCAACGTGGAAGAAATTTTGACCCTGCCACGATGATCTATGCTGAATCCCAGTTCTTTCCCAAACCAATCGTTGCAATGATGGAAGGTTGGGATCTTCAGGTTTTCAGCATCAACGTTGTCGCGCCGAAATCTGACAACTCAACAATTCGGTACTGGGGCATCTACGGAATTACAGCGTTTCTCGTCTCGCTCCTCTGGTGGATAGGAACTAAACCCAAATACCCGCATGTACCGACTCAAACAGCTATAACAAACCCCAAAAACAAGCCAGTCAGAAAAATCCGGCTGGACGAAACGAATAACATCGAAGATGAATAAAATTAAATTGCCTGAATTTACCCGTCCCATCGTATCAGAAATAACACCTTACGAACCTGGTAAGCCAATCTCAGAAGTCGAGCGTGAATTTGGCTTGACCGACGTTATCAAACTCGCCTCAAATGAAAACCCCCTCGGCCCTTCGCCGAAAGCTATCGAAGCCGTTCGTTCCGCTCTCGACACTTTCCACAGATATCCAGATGGTGCTGGTTATTATTTACGCGAAAAGCTTGCATCTCGTCTGCAAGTCCCCGCGAATTGGATCGTCCTGGGTAATGGCTCGACTGAATTGGTGGAGTTAGTTACAGAAGCATTTGTCGAGCCCGGTGACGAAGTCGTAATCGGTAAGTACGAGTTCTTCAAATACCGGATCGCAGTACAAATAATGAACGGAACTGTGATCTGGGCTGAGATGCCCGATCTTCAATATGATGTCGATGAACTCCTCTCACGGATAACCGGGAGAACCAAAGTGCTCTTCATTGCCAATCCCAACAATCCGACAGGGACGATGCTCGACAAGTCGCAAACTGCGCGATTGATGGAGAAGGTTCCTCCCCAGGTCATCGTTGTCTTCGATGAAGCCTATTACGACTATAGAAATCCTGACAACTACCCGGAAACGCTACAGTACCTACGTGATGGCGCAAATGTGATCATCATGCGCACTTTCTCAAAATCGTATGGCCTTGCCGGCCTGCGAGTCGGTTTTGCGATCACCACACCGGCAATAGCTCAAGGGTTGAACACAGTTCGAGAGGCTTTCAACGTCAATTCGTTGGGTCAGATCGGCGCAATTGCCGCGCTTGATGATGTTGAATACTTGAAGAAGGGGATCGAACTTAACCGTACAGGCAGGGATTACTTTTACACGGAGTTCGGTAGAATGGGGCTTTCGTATGTTCCGTCGGAGGCGAATTTCGTCTTGGTACGAACGCCGGTACCCGGGCGGGAACTGTTCGGGAGGTTATTAAAGCGAGGCGTTATCGTCAGGCCAGTGGACGGCTATGGATTGAAGGAGTATGTTCGTGTTTCGGTAGGGTTGCCGGAGGAAAACCGGCGATTCATCGAGGCGTTGAAAGAAGTGCTTGTACCATGACGCGTGCCTGTGTGGCCCGACTTGCTGATCAACGCCGGGTTCGATCTATCTGAGGAGTAGTATTTTTTTCGTCACATCGTCACGGCCAGATTTCAGACGGACAAAATAGACACCAGCCGGTTGGGCGGAGGCGTCCCAGGCGACGACCCGCTCCGCTGCCGCCCCGTTCGTGGTAGCCCCGCCTTCTGTGGCGGGATGGAATCCTCGACCAGCAGAGACGCCGGCGCTACCAAGTAAATTCGCAACCTCCCTCCCGGAAAGGTCGTAGATGGTCAACTGCGTTTGCCCGATAAATCGGGAAGCCACCGAGTAGCTTATAGTCAAAGTTGAGTTGAAGGGGTTGGGAGATACGTCGAGAAGAGCCGTCACCGACGGGGCGGCGACGGCGGACTCGCGGGGGTTTGAGAGATCCGTAACGGTCACCACCCACTCGACCGAATCAGTCTCGACTGA
>Ga0172380_10005761_pt1 | contig 14787 bp, 20 predicted proteins | sample Leawe162metaG_FD_119747 | JGI IMG/M metagenome (GOLD analysis project Ga0172380, IMG submission 119747) | Leachate microbial communities from a municipal landfill in Southern Ontario, Canada - Leachate well 162 metaG | ecosystem: Engineered > Solid waste > Landfill > Unclassified | place...
CGCCACGGCCCCCTTCGCCCGCTCGCCGGCCTGCTCCTTGCACAGCTCGGCGCTGCCCACCCGGTTCGGCTGCCCGGCTCCCATGCCGATGAGCACGCGGTCCTTCACGAAGGCCACCGCGTTCGACTTCACGTGCTTGCAGATCACCCACGCGATCTTCAGGTCGGCCATCTCCGCCGCCGACGGCTGCCGCTCGCTGACCACGTTCCACGTGTCGTCCTGCGACACGTCGGCGTTCTCCACGAGCATGCCGCCGCGCACGCCGCGCACCTCGATGCGGTCCGCGTGAGGCGCCCCGATGGGGGCGGTCAGGATGCGCAGATCCTTCGACTTCTTCTTGAGGTGCTCCAGCGCATCCGGCTCGTACCCGGGCGCGATCACGATCTCGTAGAACATCCGCGTCTCGCCGTCCGAGGGGCTGCGCACCTCGCGCAGCGCGTCCGCGAACGCGAAGTCCACGATGCGGTTGGTGGCGACGATCCCGCCGTACGCCGAGACGAAGTCGCCCTCGGACAGGGCGCGCTGATAGAGCCCGGCGATGCCCCCCGGCTCTTCGCCCGCCGCGAAGCACGCGGGGTTGGTGTGCTTGATGATCGCCATCGCCGGCACGTCGAAGTCGCACACCACGTTGTACGCCGCGTCGGCGTCCAGGATGTTGACGTACGACATCGCCCGGCCGTGGTGCTGCTCGAACGCGCCGATGCCCTCCACGGGGGTGCGCACGGAGTCGAGCGTGTAGAACGCGCCGCGCTGGTGGGGATTCTCGCCGTAGCGGAGCTCCTCGCGGCGCGTCATCGCCACGGTCAGCTGCTGTGGGAACAGGTCCTCGGGCTGGCGCAGGTACTCCGCGATGTTCGTGTCGTAGTGGGCCACGTGCTGGAAGGCCTTTGCCGCCAGGCGCCGCCGCTCCGACGCGTCCACACCCGCCGGATCGCCGTTCGCAGCGCGCAGCGCCGCGATCACGCCGTCGTAGTCCGCGGGGTCGATGATCGGAAGCACCCACGGGTGGTTCTTAGCGGCCGCGCGGATCATCGCCGGGCCGCCGATGTCGATCTGCTCGAGTGCCTCCGGGAGCGTGGCCCCCTTCGTCACCGTCTCCACGAAGGGGTAGAGGTTCCCGGCAACGAGGTCGATGTTCGGGACGTCGTACTGGACGGCCTCCGCCTCGTCGCCCGCGAGCCCGCGCCGGTAGAGGATGCCGCCGTGGACCTTCGGGTGCAGCGTCTTCACGCGCCCGCCGAACATCTCCGGGCTGCCGGTCAGCTCCGCGACCTCCGTCACCGGCACGCCCGCTGCGCGCACAGCGGCGGCCGTGCCCCCGGTGGAGATGATCTGCCACCCCATGCCGTGCAGCGCCTGCGCCAGGTCGCCCACGCCCGCCTTGTCGTACACCGCGAGCATCGCCCGCCGCACCGTCCCCGCCATGTCCTGCTCCGATCGCTCCGTCGAGTCCTGCTCGAGAATCCTCAGTCTGTGCCCGGCACGCCGCGAACCGCGCCGCCGTCCCCGCGCGCTACCACCTCGCCGATGCGCCACGCGCCCGGCAGCGCCGCCAGCGTGGCCTCGAAGTCGGCGGGTGCGACGGCGACGATCATGCCGGCGCCCATGTTGAAGGTGCGGAACATCTCCGCGTCGTCCACGTTGCCCTCGTGCTGGATCAGCCGGAACAGCCACGGCACCTGCCACGACGCGGTGTCGATGCGTGCCGCCAGCGCCTCCGGGAACGGCCGGCCGAGGTTGCCGGGGATGCCGCCGCCGGTGATGTGCGCCAGCGCGTGCAGGCGGGGCATGAGCGGCTTCAGCGCCGGGTAGAACGAGCCATGCACCGCCAGCAGCGCCTCGCCCAGCGTGCGGCCGCCGAGCTCCTCGGGCCGCTCGTTGAGCACGGCGCGCTCCAGGTTCAGCCGCGCGTCGCGCGCCGCGGCCGACTCGTCGCGCTGCCCCTTGCCGAGGCCCCAGATCTCGCGCACCAGCGAGTACCCGTTGGTCTGCAGGCCCGTGGAGGGCAGCGCCAGCAGCGCGTCCCCCTCGGCGAGCCGCGATCCGTCGATGATCGCGTCGCGCTCCACCACGCCGACGATGAACCCGGCGAGGTCGAAGTCGCCGCTGCGGTACACGTCCGGCATGTCCGCCGTCTCGCCGCCCAGCAGGGCGATCCCCTGCTCGGCGCAGGCCGCGCCGATCCCGGCGACGATCTCGACGCGCCGCTCCTGCGGGAGGTCGGCGGTGGCGAGGTAGTCGAGGAAGAACAGCGGCTCGGCACCGACGGTGATCAGGTCGTTGACGTTGTTGTTCACCACGTCACGCCCCACGCCGTCGAAGTGCCCGAGCGCGGCGGCGACGAGCACCTTGGTGCCCACGCCGTCCGTGGCGCCCACCAGCACGGGGTCGCGGTACCCCTTCGGACCGAGCGCGAACAGCCCGGCGAAGCCCCCGCCCAGGCGCAGCACCTCCGGCCCGTGCGTCCCCCGCCCGATCGCGCCAAAGCGGCGCGCAGTCGCGTCCGCCGCGTCGATGTCGACGCCGGCGGCCGCATAGGAAACGGAACGGCGAGGCTGATCGGTCGGGTCAGTCATCGGTGGGAACTCACGTCGACGGGGAGGTGTCGCGAGGCTGTCAGGGTACCTCGTGCCGCCTCTAGGCGCGCGGGCTGTGGGTGGAGACGATCCCTTCCGCAGTTCTCCGCCGCTGCTAAACTCGGGGACCTTCTGGCCCGTTGACGTGGGTGTGAAGAGCCGCGACGGCACCCGCATGGGCATGACCGGACCTGACGACAGGAGAAGGCGATGACACCTGAACAAGAGCCGCCCGAGACAAGGGGCGTCACGGTGAAGCAGCTCGCAGCGGTTGACCTTGGCCCGGAGATCGAGGGCCTGGCCGGGCGCCAACTTCGCATGCGGATCGTGACCATGGAACCTGGCGGGGTCCTCGGTCCGATTCACGACCACAGGGACCGGCCGGGCGTGGTCTACATCCTCCAGGGGACGATCACTGACCATCGCAATGGGGAGGCGCAGGACTACGGGCCGGGTGTGGGCTGGCCCGAGGACAGGAACACCACGCACTGGCTGGAGAACAGAGGAACGACCCCGGCCGTCGAGATCTCCATCGACATCTTCGGACAACCGTAAGGTGCACTGAGCGATACCAACTCACCGGAGCAGATGACTATGCGCCTTCACGAGGCGCGCGCCGGGGGGTCGAGGCGCGGCGCGATCGACGCTTGCCGGGAATGCGAGGGCTAACGCCCTCGCATTTGTCCCCCTTCTCGCGCAGGAGAGGGGGAAGGGCCGCCCCACGAGGCACCTCGAACTGTCGGTTCGGTGATGCGATGGCGCGCAAAGGCGTCCTGGCGTGCTACGCGCGGACGGTGAGGGGCGTGGTCGCAGGCTCGGGCGGGGCCATCGGGATCTCGTGGTCCGGGATCTCGGGCTGGCCCTCCAGCGCGAACTTGTCGAACTGCAGCGGCACCGCCGCCGGGTACTGGCCGCTGAAGCACGCCGTGCACTGGCTCCCGGCGATCTGCCCGGTCGCCGCCACGGTGCCCTCCAGCGACAGGTAGCCAAGCGAGTCCGCGTTGATGTGATCGCGGATCTCATCCACGCTCTCGTTCGCCGCGATCAGCTCGCCTCGCGTCGCCATGTCCACGCCGTAGAAGCAGGGGTGCGTGATCGGCGGCGAGGTGATGCGCATGTGCACCTCGCGCGCGCCAGCGCGGCGCAGCATCTCCACCACGCGCGGCGTCGTCGTGCCTCGGACGATCGAGTCGTCCACCACCACGACGCGCTTGCCCTCCAGGACCTCGCGCAGGGGGTTGAACTTCAGGCGCACGCCGCGCTCGCGGAGGCGCTGGTCGGGCTGGATGAAGGTGCGGCCCACGTAGCGGTTCTTGACCAGGCCCTCCGCGTACGGGATGCCCGAGGCCTGCGCGAAGCCGATCGCCGCCGCCGTCGCCGAGTCCGGCACGCCGATCACGATGTCGGCCTCCACCGGGTGCTCCTGCCACAGCCGCGCGCCCATGCGCATGCGCACCGGGTGCAGCAGTTCCCCACCGAGGCGCGAGTCCGGCCGGGCGAAGTAGATGAACTCGAACAGGCAGAGCGCCTGCCGGTTCGGATCGCCGGCACTCACGGGCACCGTGTCGCCCAGCGGGTAGGACGAATGCATGCCCTCGGCGTCGATGCGGACCACCTCGCCAGGCTGCACCTCGCGCACGAAGTCCGCGCCCAGGTGGTCCAGCGCGCAGGTCTCGGAGGCCAGGACCCAGCCGTGGCCGTTGAGGCGGCCGATGCACAGCGGGCGGATGCCCAGCGGGTCACGGACGCCGAACATGGCGTCCTTCGTCAGCAGCGTCAGCGAGTAGGCGCCGTTTGCGCGGCGCATCAGCGTCCCGAACCGCTCGTCCCAGGACTCGCCCGGCGTTTCCACCAGCAGCCGCCCGAGGACCTCGGTGTCCGTGCTCGTCTCGAAGTCGACGTTCATGGCCGCCAGGTCGCCGCGCATCACGTCCGCGTTGACCACGTTTCCGTTGTGCGCGATCGCCAGCTCGCCGTGCGCGCCGCGCACCACGAAGGGCTGTGCGTTGCACTGGATCGAGGCGCCGGTGGTGGAGTAACGGGTATGGCCGATGGCAGCGAAGCCGGGGAGCGTGGAGAGCGTCTCCTCCATGAACACCTGGGAGACCAGGCCCATCTCCGCGTAGAGATGGATGCGCTTGCCGTCCGTGGTGGCGATCCCGGCGGACTCCTGCCCGCGGTGCTGGAGTGCGTGCAGCCCGAAGAAGGTAAGACGAGCGACGTCTTCGCCGGGGGCGAAGACGCCGAAGACTCCGCACTTCTCCCCGAGGTGGTCGAGCAACCCGCACCTGCTCCCACGCCCGTCAGACTCGGAGTGTAACACGGGCCCCGGGCGGCGGAACCGGAGGCGCCGTCGGGCCCCCGGGCAGCCCATTCGGGCCCCGCGGCAGCCCGCCCGCGCGCAGCCCCCGGCCCGCCCGAGAGGTCAGGCGGTCGCGGACTGCAGGCGGCGGTGCTCGATCTTCGTGCAGCGGTCCATCACCACGTCGAGGCCCGCGGCGCGCGCCTGCGCGGCGGCCTCCTCGTTCACGATCCCCAGCTGCATCCACACCGCGCGCGCTCCGGAGGCGATCGCATCCGCCACCACCGGCGGCACGTCGCCCGGGCGCCGGAAGATGTCGACGATGTCGACCGCCTCCGGCAGGTCACGCACGGAGTCGTAGACCGGCAGCCCGAAGATGTCCTGTTCCTCCATCGGGTTCACGAGGTAGACCGTGTACCCGGCGTCGATGAGGTACTTCGCGACGTCGTTGGAGGGCCGGTCGGGATTCGAGGAGATGCCGACGACCGCGATCGTCCGGGCGTCGCGCATGAGTTCGAGGGAGTGTTCCACCGCCGCCTCCTGACCCTCCGGGCGCCCCGCTGGCCCGCGTGCGCCCCAGTCGCCTGCCTCGATCGTCGCACAGTGCGCATCGCACGAGCGTCCGGAAACGTACGCGAACGCGCGGGGAATCAGCCCCGCCGGCGAGATGCGGCTAGATGTCGAGGGCCTCGCGCCGGCCGCCGGCATCCCCGTCCGCACCGCGCTGGTCGCCCTCGTCGTCCTCGTCGTCCTCGAAGGCCCACGCCGGGAGGGCCCCTGCGACGAACGGCGCGCCGGACATCTCGGCCAGCGCCCGTCCGAGGTCGTTCGCGCGCTCCAGCGCCTCCCCGGCAAGCGGCCGTGCCGCCGCGACGAGGCCGATCGGGAGCACGCGGTCGTTGTCCTTCACCAGCCGCACCTCCCACCGCACCACGTCCTGCAGGTCGCCGCTGGGCAGCTCCTCCGCGAAGTCGCCGCCGACCTCGATGCGCTTGATGCGCGGGAACGGGACGAGCTCGCGCGTACCGAGGCCGAGGCCCAGGAAGCCCTGCTGCCAGCGGCAGGTCCCCTTCGCGCGCTCCATCAGGAATGCGGTGCCCGCGACCTGGTACACGAGCCCGAGCATGGCGGTAGGCCCCGCGAGGATCGCGAACAGCAGCAACACCGTCAGCACCCACAACGGGAGCACGTTCATGAACGTGACCAGCGCCCACACCGCGATCACCGCGAGCGCGGCCTGCACAAGGGGACCCACCACCGCGCGCCGCGAGGGCCGGATGCTGATCGTGTCCGCGGACAGGGAAGCGTACGCCCGGTGCAGCCCGATGCGGCGCGCGTTCGTGGTGGTCATCTCAGCCTCGCCCGTCTGGTTGCAGCGAGATCGAGTCTAGCCACGCCTGCCCGCCTCTGGCACGCCGCTGATTGCCGCCGGTTCCATGCGCCGCCTATCATCGGGAGCACCGGAGGCCCCCATGCGCCACGATCTCATCGACATCCTCGCCTGCCCGCTGTGCAAGGCCGCGCTCTCGCTGTCCGTGACGCGAGAGGAGGGCGGCGAGGTGCTGGAGGGGACGCTGGAGTGCACCTCCTGCCACGAGATCTACCCGATCGTGGACGGCATCCCGAACCTGCTCCCCCCGGACCTGCGTCGGGCGATGGAGGCCGAGGCGGCCCGCCCGAGCGGACACTGATGGGCCCCATGACCCAGGGGCGCTCGCGCGCGCTCGGCCGCGCGATCATGGCGTGGTCGGGCGTCCAGGTGCTGCTGGCCGCTCTCCGCGTGCGCCGCTGGCCGCTGCCGCTCGCGTTGATCGTGATCGTGGGCGCCGCGGCGCTCTCCGCCTTCTGCGCGTGGGTTGGCTACACGCTGGCCACCACGAACTGGGACAACCCCGCGGACTACCCGCCCTCCGAGGACGCCGCACCCGACGCCGCGAGCTAGCCGCCGGCCCGCTCCCAGCCACGCTCGGCCACCCGCACCACCTCGTCGCGCTCCGCAGGCGGGCGGGCGTCGCGCAACGTCGCAATGCTCCGCGCGAGGCGCGGGTGCACCACCTTGCCCGCGATCTCCGCGAGCGGCACGAGCACGAACGAGCGCTCCGCGATCAGCGCGTGCGGCACCGTCAGCTCCGGGTCGTCCAGCGTGACGCTGCCGTTCTGGTCCTCGATCAGCGCGATGTCGATGTCTACCGGGCGCGCCGTCCAGCGCGGCGCGGTGAAGTCGCGGCCGTGAGCAGCCTCGATGCGCTTGGCCAGTGCGAGCAGCGCGCGCGGGTCCAGGTCCGTCGACCCGCGCACGGCGATGTTCAGGAACGCGGGCTGATCCGCCACCCCCCACGGCGGCGTCTCGTACAGCGCCGACACCGTGTCGATGTCGACCCCGCCCGCGCGCAGCTCCTCGATCGCGGCGCGGAGGTGCTCACGCCGGTCGCCGAGATTCGATCCGAGCGCCAGGTAGACGCGGGAAGTGGGCATCGTGATCGTTCCCGCGCTACGGGAGCACGCCGCGGACCACGGCATCGGAGACGCGCACCACCTGCACCATCTCGTCCACGTCGTGCACGCGCACGATGTCGACGCCCTGCTGGATCGCCAGCGCCACCGTCGCCGCGGTGCCCCACACGCGCTGCTCCGCGGGACGATCGAGGACGTAGCCGATCGCCGACTTCCTCGACGTCCCGATCAGCAGCGGACGCCCGAGGTCACGGAGCTCGCCGAGGCGCCGCAGGATGTTGTAGCTCTGCACGGGCCCCCACCCGAACCCGAAGCCCGGGTCGAGGATGATCTGATCGTGCTTCACGCCCGCGGCCGCCGCGAGCGCCATGCCGCGACGCAGGCCGTTGCGGACATCTTCGATCACGTCGCCGCCGAACTCCCGGCCGCGCTGGTTGTGCATGATGATCACCGGCACGCCGGCGCGCGCAACCAGCTCGGCCATCCCCGGATCGCCCTGCAACCCCGAGACGTCGTTCACCGCGTCGGCGCCGGCCGCCAGCGCGCGCTCCGCGACCGGGGCCTTCGTGGTGTCCACGGTGATCGCCGCCCCGGGCACCGCTCGGCGCACCGCGCCCAGGACCAGCGACAGCCGATCCCACTCCTCGTCGGCCTCCACGGGGGGGAAGTCCGGGCGGGTGGACTCCGCCCCGATGTCGATGATGTGCGCGCCGGCCTCCACCATCGCCCGCGCGAGCGCCGCGGCGCGCGCCGGGTCCACGCTGCCGTCGGAAAACACGCCGTCCCCGGAGAACGAGTCGGGCGTGGCGTTGATCACGCCCATGACGAACGTGCGGCTCCCCCAGGCGAAGTGCGTCCTGCCGATGCGCATCGGCGCGGGATGATCGCCCGCCGGGACCGCGGGAGTCGGGTCCAACCTAGACCACCTCAATCGGCTCTTCCTCGATCAGGCCGCCCTGGCGGATATGGTAGGCTCGCACGTCCGGCTCCTCGTGCTGCAGCGAGACCAGGATGTAGTACGTGTCGGGGTACATCGGCGGCTGATCCACCTCGCCGGGCGGGAAGAAGGCCATGCGTACGTCCGTCGGCGAGGGTCGCGCCGGGGAGGCGACGTGCGAGTGATAGATCGAGAACAGCGTCTCCCCGCCGTCGTCCCGCTGCCGCTCGAGCCGCATCATCTGCAGGGGGTTCATGTCGTAGCGGTACGGGCTCGCCGCCGCGTTGCCCACGCGGTGCACCGCCACCGGCAAGCCATCCTTCGCGTGCACCATGCCACACGCCTCGTTGGGCAGGTCCTCGCGGGCATGAGCGACCATCTCGTCGATGATGGCGCGTGGGATGCGGGGCATGGGGCCACCTTCCGGGATGCGAGGGGGGCCCGCCGGCCACCCGGTGTGCGACGCCTCGGCGCCGCGTGCGCCGATCTTCGTGCGGCGCGCGGCCGCGCTCAATCCCCCGCGATCGCACGCGCGATCTGCGCTTTCCCTGAAACTCCGATAACGGCCCCCGGGACCCCCTGTGGGCGCCGCCGGACCGGCCGATGATCCACCCGGGGACGCCTCACCCTGTGCGTCACCGGAATCGCGTTCCGCCGGGGGACCGATATGCAAGCGATGATCTGCGATGCCTGCCATCTCCCGATGCACCGCGAGGGCTTCGAGTTGTCGCTCCTGCGAGCGGCGGTCCTTGCCACGGGCGAGACGCCCCGCCTCACCAACATCAACGGCAACAACGGCGTGCTCTCCGCCGCGCTTTGCCTGCGGTGCGGGGAGCGCCTCAGCGCGATCGTGCGCCACAAGCTCATGGAGCCCTGCCCCACGTGCGAGGTCGCTCCCATGGCGGTGGGTGATGCGCGCTTCGTCGCCCGGCTCCGCGTGATGCGGCGCGTGGGCTAGCGTCGCGCCCGCCCGGCGGCACGCGCGGCCGCCGCTGCCAGCACCGCTACCACCACATCTTCTCCGCGACGCGCTCCGCGATGTCGGCGTAGTCGCGGCTCCACAGACCGGTGGACAGGTACTTCCAGCCGCCGTCCGCCAGCAGGCAGACCACCTGCCCGGACTCCATGCGCTCGGCGGTGCGCTGCGCCGCGCGGACGGCGGAGCCCGCCGAGATTCCCGCGAAGATCCCCGTGCGGTGCGTCAGCTCCTTCGTCGTCGCGAACGAGGTCGCGGAATCGACGACGATGCGGCCGTCCAGCACCGTGTCGTCGAAGACCGGCGGAATGTAGCCGTCCTCCAGCGCGCGCAGGCCCTGCACCATGTCGCCGGGGTGCGGCGCGGCTGCGATCACGCGGATCGCCGGGTTGTATTCCTTCAGCCGCCGTCCGGCGCCCGTCAGCGTGCCGCCGGTGCCCAGGCCAGCCACGAACGCATCGAGGCGTGGAAGGTCGCGGACGATCTCCGGCGCCGTGGTCTCGTAGTGCGCGCGCGGGTTCTCGGCGTTCTCGTACTGGAACGGCATGTACCACTCCGGGTGCTCCGCGGCGATCTGCCGCGCCTTCTGCACCGAGCCGTTCGTGCCCAGCGACCCCTCCGAGTAGATCACCTCCGCACCGAAGGCCTCCAGGAGGGCGATGCGCTCCTCCGAGACCGCGTCCGGCAGCACCACCTTCACGGGGTAGCCGCGGAGCTGCCCGATCATCGCCAGCGCGATCCCGGTGTTGCCCGAGGTCGGCTCGAGGATCGTCTGTCCCGGCCTCAACCGCCCGCTGCGCTCCGCGTCGTTGATCATGTACAGCGCGATGCGATCCTTCACCGACCCGGAGGGGTTCTGCCCCTCCAGCTTCGCCCAGATCTCCACACGCGGGTTCGGCGACATCACGGAGATGTCCACCAGCGGGGTGTTGCCGATCAGGTCCAGCACGCTCGCGTATTTCATCTCTGAGCCGTTCGTTGCCGCGCCCGCGGGGCCGAGGCTTACGCGCCGCCCGCCAGCGCCGGGAGGAACGAAACCACGTCGCCGTCCTTCAGCACCGTGTCCTTGCCGCCCAGGTACCGGACATCCTCGTCGTTGAGGTAGACGTTGACGAAGCGCAGCATCTCGCCGCGGTCGTCCGTGATGCGCCCCGCGAATCCCGGGTACCGGCGCTCGATGTCCGCGATCAGCTCGCGGATCGTCGCACCTTCCGCCTTGAATTCGCGCTGGCCGTTCACCACCGCCTGGATCACCGACGTGACGTTCACGGTCACGGGCATGGAGTTGTCCCTTCTGCGCGTTCGCTGAACGCGATCACATGCGCGCTCGCGAGTCGCGCCGCCCTCGTGCGCCGCGCAGCCGGGAGCGGAGTGCGCCCCGGCCGCGCGTCGAATCGATCTGCCTAGTGTGCGGCCGCGGCGCCCGCAGGCGCCTGCAGCGGCGGCGAGCCGCAGAACATGTCGTAGTCGATGAGCGCCTTCACCGTGGGGTGATCGCCGCACAGCGGGCAGCTTGGATCGCGCCGCACCTTCATCGTGCGGAACTCCATGGTCAGCGCATCGATCAGGAGCAGGCGGTTCACCAGCGGGTTGCCGACGCCCAGGATCTGCTTGAACACCTCGGTCGCCTGGATGGAGCCGACGATGCCGGTGATCGCGCCGAGCACGCCGGCCTCCGCGCACGAGGGCACCAGTCCCGGGGGCGGGGGATCCGGGTACAGGCAGCGGTAGCACCCGCTGCCGGGCTTGTAGACCGTCGCCTGCCCGTCGAAGAGCAGGATCGCGCCGTCCACCAGCGTCTTCCCGGCCAGGTAGCACGCGTCGTTCACCAGGTACCGCGTGGCGAAGTTGTCCGCCCCGTTCACCACGATGTCGTAGTTCGGGATGATGTCCATCGCGTTGTCGGAGGTCAGCGGCAGCGGGTGGCCAATGACCTGGACGTGCGGGTTGTACGCCGCAATCGTCTCCTTCGCGGAGACGAGCTTCGGCCGTCCCACGTCCTCGGTCTGGTGCAGCACCTGCCGCTGCAGGTTCGACAGGTCGACCGTGTCGAACTCGCACATGCCGATCGTGCCCACGCCCGCGAGCGCGAGGTACAGCGCCACCGGCCCGCCGAGGCCGCCGGCGCCCACCACGAGCACCTTCGCGTTGCGCAGCTTGCGCTGACCCTGCGGGCCGACCTGCGGCATGATGATGTGCCGCGAGTAGCGCATCACCTCTTCGGGCGAGAGCGCCGCCGGATTTGTCCTCGGATGTTCGACCATGCTCACGCTCCCCATCCACCCGCCGCCGCGGGGGTGCCTGATCCGCCCGCGAGGGCGGGAATCGCTGATCCGCCCGCGAGGGCGGGAATCGCTGATCCGCCCGCGAGGGCGGGAATCACTGCCACCTGATCGCCATCAGCCACCTCGGTGGCGATCCCTTCCAGGTCATGGATCTCCTGGTTGTTCACGTAGATGTTGATGTGCGTCGGCACCTTCCGCTCGCGGTCGTAGACCAGGTCGCCGAAGCCGGGGAAGCGCGCCTCCACGGCGTCCAGCACCTCGCCCACGTTGCGCCCCTCCACTTCCACGTACTCGCGGTTCGCCGTCAGGCGGCGGAACGGCGAGGGAATGTAGACGCTCACGCTCATCGAACCTCCTGCGGCCGGGACGTCTCGCGCCTTCTCGGAAGGCGGGCGAGGTATCCTCGCCTTCGCCCGCAAACTTACAGCGCCACGCTCAGGTAGCGCTCGCCGGTGTCGCACAGCATCGTCACCACGCGCTTGCCTGCGCCGAGCTGCTTCGCCACCTCGATCGCCGCCCAGACGTTCGCCCCGGACGACACGCCCACCAGCAGCCCCTCCTCGCGCGCCAGCCGGCGCGTCATGGCGAACGCGTCCTCGTCGCGGACGCTCATCACCTCGTCGTAGATGTCGCGGTTCAGGACGCTCGGCACAAACGACGCACCAATGCCCTGGATCGCGTGGATCCCCGCCCGACCGCCCTGCAGCACCGGGGCGCGCGAGGGCTCGACCGCGACGATCCGGACCGGGAGTCCGGCGCCGCGCAGCACCTCGCCCACGCCGGTAATGGTACCGCCCGTTCCCACACCGGCCACAAAGGCGTCCAGGCGCCCGCCCGTGGCCTGCAGGATCTCGGGGCCGGTGGTGCGGCGATGCACCTCCGGGTTTGCCGGGTTGTCGAACTGCTGCAGCATCACGTAGCCCTTCTGCTGCACCAGCTCCTGCGCCGCGAACACCGCCCCGGTCATGCCCTCGATGGCGGGCGTCAGCACCAGGTCCGCGCCCAGCCGCTCCAGCATCCGGCGGCGCTCCACGCTCATGTCCTCCGGCATGGTCAGGACCAGGTGGTACCCCTTGGTCGCCGCGACCAGGGCCAGGCCGATACCCGTGTTCCCCGAGGTGGGCTCCACCAGCGTGGCACCCGGCTGCAGCGTCCCCGCCGCCTCCGCCGCCTCGATCATGGAGAGCGCGATGCGGTCCTTCACGGAGCCGCCGGGGTTGAACACCTCGAACTTGCCCACCACCTCCGCGGCGCCCTCCGGCACCACGCGGTTCAGCCGCACGAGCGGCGTCCGCCCGATCAGGTCGAGGACCGAACCGGCGATCCCGGGCTTCTGCAAGGCATCGAACGTCGCGTCCTGCATCGAGTCGTGTTCCACCATCTCGCACTCCGTCCGGGCCGGGTGTGCGTCTTGCGCGCGTCCTAGATGACGTATCGCGCTGCGGCTGCCCGCTCACGCTCGTGCTCGCGCTCATGCTCCACCAGGTCCGCCAGCGAGACGGAGGCGAGCTTCGCGCGCATGTCGTCGTAGATCTCCTGCCAGACCCAGTCCTGGCCGCAGATCGCTTCCTCCTGCGGGTCGTCGTTCTCCAGGCACTGCAGGGGCGCCAGGGAGCCCTCCAGGCTCTCCAGCAGGTGGAGGAGGCAGATGTCCGTGGCCGGCTTCGCCAGCTGGTGGCCACCCGCCGGGCCCCGGGTGCTGCGGATGAACCCGTCGCGGCGCAGCTGCGCCAGCAGGTGATCGAGGTACGCCTCCGGGATCTGGCGGCGGCGCGCGATCTCCGCGCGCTGGACGGGGCCCTCGCCCTCGTGCTTGGCGAGGTCGATCATCGCTCGCACGCCGTAATCACCCTTGGTACTGAGCAGCATCGGCGGGTCTCGCTGCCGAGGATGACCGCCGCCCGCCGCGGGCTGCGGTATTCTCGACCATTCCAGTCAACATTGTAGCAGAATCGCCCTGCTGCGCTACCGCGCTCCTCCGCGCGCCTCGCGGCGGGCGAGGCGCAGGCCCGGCTGTACCTCGGGCCGCTACCTCGATCGCACCCACTCCCGCGCGGCAGCGCCGGCGGCGATCACCGCCGCCAGCAGGAGCGGCGCCCCGATGCTGAACAGTCCGAGGACCCCCGTCACCAGCAGCAGCGCCGATGCGGCAGCGACCAGCGGAGCCGAGCGTCGGATCGCACCGGCGGCGGCCAGCCCCGCCTGCGCGAACAGCAACAGCGCGACGGACGCGACCCACACCTCCGCCCCGCGAGTGCCGACGGCCCCCTGCGCGATCAGCGCCAGGTACCACACGGCGACGGCGCCCGAGAGCGCCGCCGCAAGCAGTCCGGGGATCGAGGGGCCCGCGGGGGCCACCCCGCTACATCCCCCCGGCGACCGCCGGGACGATGGAGACCTCGTCGCCGTCCTTGAGCGCGGTCGTGAGGCCCTCCAGGAAGCGGACGTCCTCGCCGTTCACGTAGATGTTCACGAAGCGGCGCAGCTCGCCGCCGTCGTCCAGCAGGCGCTCGCGCATGCCGGGGAACGTGCCCTCCAGCGACTGCACCACGCCCCGCAGGTCGCTGGCGGGGACGGCACAGGTGTCCTGGTCGGCGGTGAGGCCTCGCAACGGGGTCGGGATCTTCACGGTCACAGCCATCGAGTTGGTTCCTTTCGTTGAGTTGTTGGTGGTCGGTCGAGGTTCGTGGATACCCGCTGGTTCAGCCCTCGACCACGTCGCCCAGCGTGGCGTCATCCACGCGGACGCCCTTGTCGCGCGCCCACTTCAACGCGCGCTCGATCTCGTCTTCCTCGCCGATCAGCTCCAGGATCACCCAGCCCGCGGTGGGGCCGACATCCGCCATGCGGACATCGGTCACCACCTGGAACTGGTGGCCCATGTTGTAGATCAGCGGCTCTTTGATGAGCTGCTGGCTGTAGGTGAGCCGGACATGCTTCGTCGCCATGGAGTCTCCTACGCCCGCGCGCCCGCCAGGACACCCTGGCGCTGGCGCAGCGCTTCGTCGAACGCGCTGGCGTTCGCGGGCACGCGTAGTGGCTGCGCGACCTTGTCCGCGACCGCCTCGATCGTCTTCAGGCCGCCGCCGGAGATCACCGCGACGGTCTCCTCGTCGCGGCGGATGAAGCCTGACGCGACGAGCTTCTTCAGGCAGCCGATGGTCACGCCGCCCGCGGTCTCCGCGAAGATGCCCTCCGTCTCGGCGAGCAGCTTGATCCCCTCCACCACCTCGTCGTCGTTCACCATCTCGGCGCCG
>Ga0172380_10005762_pt1 | contig 14786 bp, 15 predicted proteins | sample Leawe162metaG_FD_119747 | JGI IMG/M metagenome (GOLD analysis project Ga0172380, IMG submission 119747) | Leachate microbial communities from a municipal landfill in Southern Ontario, Canada - Leachate well 162 metaG | ecosystem: Engineered > Solid waste > Landfill > Unclassified | place...
GGTGAGCGCCGTCAGGCCAAAGAGCCACAGTTCAAACGGCAGCCCAAACAGCATCTGCACTGCAGATGCCATGGCGCCTAGGTCTGCGCCAATGTTCACGGCGTTCGCGGCCACAAGGAGCGTAACCGCTACGCCAAGAACGGGACGGGAATAATATTTTTTAATGACGCCGGAAAGTCCTTTTCCCGTCACCATGCCAATTCTCCCGCACATTTCCTGCACTGCCGTCATGAACGGGAAAGAAAAAAGTGCGGTCCACAACTGGCCGTAGCCAAATTGCACGCCAGTTTGTGTGTATGTGGCAATTCCTGATGGATCGTCATCCGCCGCGCCTGTGATAAATCCAGGACCGAGTCGCTTGAAAAATGTTCTCATGCCCATATTGACCACATGATAACACTCTGACACACTCTTCTGGTCTATTCGCCTGTATACTCTATGAGTATGAAAAAATTTCTGAAGATCGTTTTCATTTTCTTTGCTGTCATTGGCAACCTGTTCTGGTTGGCCCTTGCTGCGCTCATCATCTATCTCTTGATCGCTAAGCCCTTTGGCATCCAGATTCAAAATATTCCGAGTGCGGTCATGCAATCAGAGAGCGGGGGGAGCAAAGCCACTTCCAGTAATCCGTTGTTGACGCCAAGTCAAGAAAGCATGCTCCAATCGCTTGGCGTAGATACGTCCAAGCTTCCTACGAGTATTACTCCGGCACAAATGACGTGCTTCACTTCCAAACTTGGCGCGGCGCGGGTACAGGAGATTGCCGGCGGCTCAAGTATCACGGCAGCTGATTATTTCAAAGTGCAGAGCTGCCTTTAGGAATCCTAGAAATTTGTTCCGATGGCTGTGGTTTGCGCGCTCGTCGTGGCAGGAGAATATTCAGAGGCATTCAGGATTTCGAGTCCCATGGCGTAGTCTGAGGCAAAGGCATCTGAGAGATCGTCAATTTTTTTATTCCAATCACTTCCGTACAGCGTTTTTGCTATAGCCTCACTTGAAACCCATCGGAGAAGTCCGGCCCGGCCTACCGCGAATACTTTGTTATCCGTTGTAAACTTCACCATGCGGATGCCGGGGCGGTAGGTGACGTTGTGCCCAAGCGGAAGAGCCGCCATATCTTGAGCGCTAATCTCCTTCACGCTGTCGAAGTTTGCGTACCAGGTGAAATATATTTTTTCGTTCGGAAAAGCGTGGCGTGATCCGTCACTCGCCCGGTAGTACACGGAATGGCAGCGATCATTCACGGTTGCGCCTGATGCGCAGGAAAGTTTCACGAGTCCCGGCGTGATGGCAGGGGGGACAATAGGTGCCGGTGCGGATTTTGAAATGGTTACGGACTGCGCTTGCCCGGATCCCTGATTGCCGGAAGCGTCAGCACATTGGGCATACACCGAGGCGGTACCGAGTTCACTGAATGTATAGGTTACGCTCGCCGTACTTCCAGATAGCGCCATACTGCCTCGATCAAATTCGTTCACAATGAGGTGGCAGTACGTGACCTCACGAGCATCACTGTAGGCAGTTGTTAAGGTTATCGGGACATCGAGTTCGGCTGCAGTAGGGGAGATGGTTCCTACGTTTGGCGGCGTGCTGTCTCCGCCGTTTCCGCTTACCGTGACAACCACGGCCGTGTTATGCCCGTTATTTGCGTTCCCGGCAGCGTCCACGCAATGGACAAAAACGGTGTACACGCCGCCGCTTGTGAAGGCATACGCCTTGCTCGCCATACCATCATTAAGCGTCATGGCGCCCGCATCTTGAAATTCCACGTAGAGTTCACAGGAAGCCACCCCTGATTCACTGTCCGAATAATTTGCCGTGATGGTGACCTGATGTCCCACCGTTGCCTCTGTGGGGGAAACCGTACTGATGCTTGGGCGCGTAGTGTCTGCAGCTAGCGCCGAACTTGCGCTAAGGAATAGCAGTGCAGACGAAAACGCGATAGCTGCGCGTAATCGTGATAAAGAGGTAAACATAATGAGCGTAGTATACGACGCTTCATTTATTTAAACGCGATTTTAAATTTGTACATGCCCATGCCGCAGGTGCCGTTCAACGTGCCTTGGGCTTGAGCCTCAGTGATACTGATAGTTTCTGTTCCTGTGGGCTTTAAGTTTTTCCGGTAGCCAAGGGAGGGAATAAGGAGAGATGATGAGCAGTCATACGTCCCGTTTGTGGCAACCCGAAGTTCCGTGGGGATGCCAGCCTTCGCTTCGATGTATGACGGTGTAAACCCGCCTTTTGCAGAGAGGTCAATGATTTGTACTCCGTTTTCTATGTTAACAGAGGCGGGGGCGTTAGCAGATGAAGTATTTTGCCCTCCCGTACGTATGGCAATGGAGATGAGGATAAGTCCCACAAGCACGCCTACAAAGCCGAGCGCTGTCTTTGAATCTTTTTGCATAGTCCTTAGATAATACTCAAAATCTGCAGCGCGTTCCAGGCGTTAAAAAGCGCGAGAGCGATCACTACTATTCCCGCAGCTTTGAAGAAGGCTCCCTTCCACGGCTTGTGGGAAATTTCGAATGCTCCAAAGGAGAGCAGTGCGAGTACGGGGAGTGTGCCGAGCGCAAACGCGAGCATAGTGAGTCCACCTGAGAGGAAGCTGCCGGTTGTCAGAGTGTAGACCTGCATGGATTGGGTGAAACCGCACGGAAGAAAGAACGTACCAATGCCTACAAGAAGCGGCGCGAGGACATTTGATGACGAACTCGCACGCATGGTGTGGCGAGCGAAGACTTTCGGCAGTTTTGGCTGCAGGGATTTGAGGGAAGGGAAGATGTCTAAGAGGTTGAGGCCAAGAATAAGCATGACAAGCGCTACTGCAACGCTCAGAATCCCTGTTCCTGTGAGGCCAAGTTCAAAGAGTTTTCCGGCGCTCCCAATCACACCACCCAGAATAAAGAAGCCGCCAAGTCTCCCGATGTGGAACATGGTTTGTGACCGCCAATTGCTTGAGGCCTTGGCCGCATTTGCTGAAAGGGAAAGCACGAGCCCGCCCACTACGGCAAGGCAGGTGGAGACAGAGGCAATGAGTCCAATGAGCACCGCGGTTCCGTACGAGACGCTGCTTGAGGTAACAAGATTCACAAATCCGAATTGTTGCAGGAGAAGGAATCCGACGATGGCTGTGGCCGCAGCCGGGACAGCGATAAGAAAATCACGATAGTTTTTTGCCGCAGCAGATTTTTCCACGGACAGTCTGTAGCCCTTTGCGGAAATAAGTTCGGTGAGTTTTTCAGCGAGCGCGGCGCGGTCTTCAGGGAGGTCTCCTGAAACTATGGCGGTGCAGGCAGAGAGATTTACCTTGGTCGTTATTACGCCTTCATGGCCCGGTAGCGTCTCTTCAATCATGAAGACGCATGACGCACAGTGCATGCCCTCCACGTGAAAGGTTTGTGTTTGTTGTTCGGGCATAGGATTAGAGTCGCTTGAGTTTAAGACGGAGCGAATTGAGGACCACGGAAACGCTGCTCATAGCCATAGCAAATCCCGCAAAGACGGGGGAGAGCAGCCAGCCCGTGAAAGGGAAGAATACGCCCGCGGCGAGCGGGATGCCGATGATGTTGTAGATGAAGGCGGAGAAGAGATTTTGGCGGATGGTCCGCATGGTGGCTCGCGAGAGATCAATAGCTTGTGAGATTCTCCGAATATCCCCCTTGAGGAGCGTCACATCACTTGCCTCAATAGAAACATCGGATCCGGTGGCCATAGCAATGCTCACATCTGCTTGGGCGAGCGCCGGCGCGTCATTCACGCCATCACCAGCCATGGCCACTATTTCTCCCTTGCTTTGGAGATCCTTAATGAGGTTCAGCTTGTCTTCAGGCAGGACCTGCGAGAGGTAGCGGTCAATACCGAGCTGTCCGGCAATCTCTTTTGCGGCATCCTCATGATCGCCCGTTGCCATCACAATGTGAATGCCCATGCGGTGCAGTTTCTGTACGGCTTCTTTTGCTTCCGGTTTGATCTGATCATTGATCGCCGCCACTGCGAGCACTTCCGTCTCCGTCATGAGTGCAATGAGTGTGGCGCCTACGGCCGATTTCTTGGTGCTCGGTAACACAAGACCTTTTGACTTCAAGAGCGAAGGTCCGCCTACGTAATAGATCGCGCCGTCTACAGTCCCTTGAACGCCGTTCCCGGGAAGATTGGTAAAGTCCGCAACCTTTTTCAGCGTCACGGCATTCGTGTTCGCGTATGCCACAATCGCTTCTGCAAGCGGATGTTCTGACTTCTTTTCCAGGCTCGCAATGAGTTCGAGCGCCGTCTGTTCGTCTATCTTGCCCGTGATCGTGAAGGCCACCACTTCCGGCTTTCCTTTCGTCAGTGTTCCTGTTTTATCAATGACGAGTGTGGTTACTGAGTGCATTTTTTCCAGAACCTCGGCGTTCTTTATGAGAATGCCCTGCATAGCTCCGCGGCCTACTCCCACCATAATGGCGGTAGGCGTAGCGAGCCCAAGCGCGCACGGGCAGGCGATGACGAGCACCGTCACAAAGGCGCTGATCCCGAGCGCTACATTTCCGAGAATTAGCCAGACAGTGAGCGCAATAAACGCGATGACAAGCACCGCAGGAACGAAGATGCTCGAGATTTTATCTGCCAGGCGCTGAATGGGAGCTTTTGATCCTTGCGCATCGCTGACGAGTTCAATGATGTGGGCGAGTAAGGTTTCGCTCCCTACTCCGGTAGCCGTCATGGTGAAGGATCCTGTGGTATTTATGGTTCCGGCGGAAACATGATCACCAACCCTTTTCTCTACGGGGATGGGTTCGCCTGTGAGGAGCGATTCATCAAGAGATGAGGCACCTTCTTCTATAACGCCATCCACGGGAATTTTCATTCCGGGCTTCACTACGATAACGTCGCCTTTTACTACTTCTTCTATGGAGACGGTGAGTTCTTTGCCGTCACGAATGATGGTTGCTGTTTTGACTTGGAGACCGAGGAGTTTTTTGATAGCGTCTCCGGTTTTTTCTTTTGCCCTTGCTTCAAAATATTTTCCAAGTGTGATGAGGCCTATAACCACGATGGTTACATCATAATAGGTTGCTGTGACATCAAGAAATGGCTTCAGGGGACCTTCAAAAGCGGTCAGTATAAAACTGTAGAGGAATGCTGCCACCGTTCCCATGCCTACAAGCGTATCCATATCTGCCGCCCCGTGGCGGAAGAATCGCCAGAGTCCTTTGAGATACGGCGTGCCTGTAACGAAGATGGCGTAGGTGGCGAGAATGGGGAGGAGATGATGGAAAAATTCGGATGCGGTTTCTGACATGGACGGAACGAGAGAGAATTTGGAAAAGATATCCCAGGCCATGATAAGGGAGGCCGTGACTACCATGGGCATAGCTACGGTAACTTTTTTGCGCAGGGCTTCTGTTTCCGCTTTGGAAAACGCGGCATGATCATGTCCTGCCGGCATATCTCCTGTCATAACCGTTCCGTCCGGCATGACGTGTCCGCCGGCGTGTTTCATCTCGTGAAGTTTGTAGCCCATGGGTTCAATGCTCCCCGAGAGCTTTGCGATGGTCGTCTTCTCACCATCGATCGTCAGGCGGGCCTCCTCGGTAGCGAGGTTCACCAAAACTTCCTGGACGCCGTCTTGTTTTCCGAGCTGCTTTTCAATCCGGGATACACAAGAGGCGCAGTGCATGCCGGTAATGTTCGCTTTCACCTTTTCCATATTACTTGCGTTTAAGCTTATAGACTTTCAGAATTTCTTCTATGGCTTTTTCTTCCTTGCCGCCTTTGATCTGATTAATTGCGCAGTGCCCCAGGTGTCGCTCGAGCAGAATGTTTTCAATGTTTGAGAGGCCTTGTTTGACTGCGGAGCTTTGCGTGATGATGTTAATGCAGTAAGAGTCTTCCGTGATCATATCTTGCAAACCGCGCACTTGGCCTTCAATAATTTTGAGACGGCGGAGCAGCGCTTGTTTTTCTTTTTCTTGCATATGCAAAGAAGATACCCCCCGGGGGGTATCTTGGCAAGTGCTGGATGAGGATAGTCCTTGGAGTATTTTTTACCTTTCTTGATCGATTGGGAGTAAAATGCCAAACGTATGACGGCAAAGATCATGATCACCAAGGCTTCCGGAGAACTCCAGGAGTTTTCTGAAGAGAAATTGCAGACCTCCCTTGTGCGCGCGGGAGCGGATCCCGTACTCGCAGATGAGATAGTGGAACATATTTCAAGTCAGGTCTTTGAGGGGATGGGAACGGACGTTATCCATGATCGCGCTTTTGCAATACTTGAAGCACGCAAGGGAGTTTCTGCGGCGAGATATAACCTCAAGCGGGCGGTGGCCGAGTTTGGGCCGAGCGGGTTTCCTTTTGAGCGATATGCGGCTCGATTATTTGACGCCATGGGCTACGAGACTGAGGTTGATGTCGTTCTCCCGGGGAAATGTATTTCGCACGAAATCGATATCGTTTTAAAAAAGGGCGATGTTCGGGGTTTTGTGGAGTGTAAATTTCATGCCACTCCGGGCGCGAAGTGTGATGTAAAGGTTCCGCTCTACGTGCATGCACGTTTTGAAGACATTCTGGCGCGGGAAGGAGGATCCACGGCAAATCGCGAAGGATGGGTGGTGACCAACTCCCGCTTCGGTGAAGACGCGAGCGTGTACGGATCGTGTATTGGGCTCAAACTTCTCGGTTGGAACAGCGGGCCTTTGGGCGAAAGTCTGCTCAGACTTATTGATACGCACGGACTTCACCCCGTGACGTGTCTTTTGTCTCTTGCCCCCGAACGTAAGCTTGAACTCTTGAAAGATGGCGTGGTGCTCTGTCAAGATTTTTTGAATGTGGCCAAGGTTGAGGACGCGAAAGCTGTAGCCGAAGCAAAAGAACTTTGTAAACATTAACTATCGCGTATGTCGTACATTACCCGCATCATAGACGCTGCCAAACAGAATGAGAACTTTCGTACTGTTTTACATACTACAGACAAGAGCCAGCTCGTAGTCATGAATATTCCTGTGGGCGGGGACATTGGGGAAGAGACCCATAAACACGTGGAGCAAATCCTGTATTTCCAATCTGGTACCGGCAAAGCTGTGCTTGATGGCGTGGAATCTCTGCTCGGGCCCGGCGATGTTTTGGTAGTAACTCCCGGAACTAAACATAACATTATCAACACCGGCAACGAACCGCTCCTTATTGCTACCATTTATGTCCCGCCAAATCACCTTGATGGCACTATCCATAAGACTAAGGCGGATTCGGTAGCAGATGTGAAAGATGAATCGTTTGGCGAATCCGTGAGTTAGGGAATATATGCGGTGCAGTCTTTGGGGATGTTCACAGAGCCGGGGCGGGAATATGCCGCGTTTATTCTTTTGGCTACCGCCTTTTTTTCTCACATACTTCTTCCACCTTCCTTACGTGCTTTTTTGTGTGGCGGGAGCTTCTGTTCTCCCTACATTTATCTCTGCAATTGTTCCCGCTCTCAAGTTCAAAATTACCATCAATACGTTCAATGTCTTTGCGGTGGTAGTGGCGTTTGCGGTTGGAGAACCGTATTCGGCCGGATTTATTGCGCTCATGCTCACGTCTGCGCGACTGTTGGATTATTACGCGGAGGCCCGGACAGAAAATACCGTGGAAGCACTCATGCGCTTAAAACCTTTAACAGCATTCCTGGAGGAAGGGGGAGTGTTGAGGGAGGTGAAGGCGGATAGCGTAAAGTCCGGTGATGTAGTGGTGGTAAAAGGCGTGAAAGGATTCCCGTGGACGGCGAACATTCTCTATCGTTCGCGGCGATGCCGTCATTTGGGCGCTTTCAAATATCGTCGGGTTCTCCCTCGTGCTCACGGGAATTGCAGGCCCAGCCTTTGCGGCGTTTTATAATTTTGCCACAGATTTCTTCCCACTCATAAATTTCGGACGCTTGTTCAGCGGCAATAAAAAGAAATAAGGGTATAGCCGAAAAATTAAGTCGGATTCTAAGAAATGTGCTCATGCTACCCTTACGTTCCTTGGCGGCAGTACGGGGGTGGTTTATGGCTGGAAGAGTTCTTCCGGGATAAAGCGAACGCTCTGCACTTCAGGGAATTGCAGCGCGGTCTGTTCAATTTGGAACCAGAGTATGCCTACTCGGCAGGAGCCTCCCCCGGTCTTCATAAGAGGATCCGTGAATTCAAGCGTCAGATCTCCGTCTTTGAGATTAGCGCCCTTTAAGACCACGCCCGTAAGCGGATATTCTGTGGTGATGCCAGAAGCCTTTTCTGCGGCGGTAAGCTTTCCTTCCAAAAGAAGTTTTACGGAGTCTTGGATGGGTGTTGTGGTGAGGGGTATCTCTCGTTCCACTTTTACTAAGCCGGCGCGGGAGCACATGATGTTTCCGCTTGCGTCTTTATCTTTTTCCGGATTGTAGTAGAAGAGATTGATTGAACGAGTTGCCTGTTGAAAAGCGACGGGAATTTTGAGTTCGTCTTCCGTTTCCGGACGGCCGGAGGGATTATCTTTGTGGAGAACGAGCGTGCCGTTCGGGGTGTTTGGCGCGGTATAGGAGAGTGTAGCGGCGAAGGGCACAAAAGCTTCTGACATCCAGTCGCTCTCTGCTCGCGCTATCCCTTTGCCGATTGATACGCCGTTACCATCAAGCATTTCAACGGGGAAGGTAGCTTCAAAATACCAGCTGCCACGCGCCTGTCCGATGATGGAAAGTGGTGAAGAGACTGTGTCTCCGCTTTTTGGTGCTGTCACTCTGATCAGATCATCTTTTGCTCCTTTTGCACGCTCGATGATGGTTAAGCGCGCTACGAGTACAGTGGTGTTTGTTTTTTGTCCCTCTATCTTTACGCGGTCGCCAACGGTGAGGCTTTCCGGTGCGCAGGGAGCGTTTTTTCCGTTTTCAATACAGATGCTCTCCGCATTGAATGCAAGAGCTTCTGACAGCGCCGGACTGCCCGGTTTTTCATAGATGAGATACCAGACATCTGGCGTCTGGCCCGGGTTATCTTTTACAATGTTTCCAACTTCTATGAAATTCTCCCCGGTTGCAGGAGGCGTTTTTTGCATGAGTATGAAGCCCGCGCCCGCCGCTGCAATGATGAGGATGGCGATGATGAGGATCTTTGCGGATATTCGCATAAAAATGAGTTAGGAGTAAGTTTCCTTTAGCCTAGGCCTCTTTTTGGGGGATGGCAAATCAGCGTGTCTTTTATCGGTGTTATACTTTTATCAAGCATTTAGCTCTTAACTTAGCGCAGTATGACAAAGTCATGCAGTCCGCATCAGATGGGTTTGGCAGTGGGAGGATTTTTAGGAATTTGGCACCTTGTTTGGTCGCTGCTCGTCCTCGCAGGGTTAGCTCAGCCGCTCATGGATTTTGTCTTCAAGCTTCACATGATGGATCTTTCCTTCACTGTCCTCCCATTTTCACTGTCCATGGCGATCGGTCTGATCGTCGTCACTTCACTGTTCGGCTACATCCTGGGCTACGTGCTTGGCCTCATCTGGGATATGGTGCAGAAGAAATCGTAAACACTTTCCAAAAAAACACCGGCCAGAGACCGGTGTTTTTTGTTATGCCGCTTCAGCTTGGGTTTCTGTTTCGGTTTCCTCAGAACGCATGTCTTGGTACATTTCGTTTAATTCTTTTGTGAGGGCTGGCTGATCTTCCGGTTCATTGAGATACGCGTTCAGGTAGCCGAGCTCTTCTTCCAGAATCTCCATTAATCCCTCCGCGCCTTCACGGTCGCCGCCTTCTTTTTTTGCGATCTCCTCAATCTTCAGTTGCGTTTCCAGATGTTTTTTTCTAATGTCTACTGCCGCCGTGGCTCCGTTTTCGTATTGCGTTCCTTTTTTGAGATCGTACTGTAAATTATTCTCGGCTCGATCTCCCGTGAGATCTTTTTCTTTCAGCTGCCGGTAGGACATAGTGTTTATGTCCAGGTACCACAACTCTTTTCTGGCTTCATCCACAAGAACGGCGCCTGCTTCATCAGCAAATCCGAGCGTCAACGGGCGATTAAATTTCTCCCATGACATTTCCTCCTTCTCGCGTTCCTGCTCCATTTGCGCCTTCATCCCTGGATTAATCTCCATGTTCATATAGGGAAATGATAACGAAGTGGCGAGTGATTGCCAAGAAAACGTGGCCAGAGTTACTCATTACCTTAAATAAAAAAGTAGCCACCCCATCAGCCATGACGGGGTGGCAAGGGTGCCTGCCGGTTTAGTCTTCGAGCTATCATCCACCGTCCGTGCTAACGGTGCTTCGTGCGCTCAGCTGTTGTGCACGACGAGACCTCTGAGGAGGGAAGGTGGTTCAGCAGGAAGCAGCAGGGAAGGAAGCGGGACACCTCGGGGTTACGCGTTTTCTGATTTTGGATTCTGCAGGGCTGGCTTCACGCTTGCTAGGCGCTTATTCCTGCCTGCAAACACTATCAGCAGGTCTTCACGTTGTCGAATTATACAAAAAGGACCGCATCACGCGCGGCCCTTTTGGACGGCGTGGTGCGGTCAGAAGACGATCTCGATTCCGGGCCAGAGCTTGAAGATCATGCTCACGGTTCCTTCGTAGCCGTTCAGGAAGAATGCTTCAACGAGCAGCCGTGGATCCGAGTGAGTTCCGTACCGTTTCCGCATCGCCGCGCAGTACGCCCTCTTATCAAAGGGAGCGTGATGCGACAGCGCGAATTTCAGGAAATCTTCATGGCGTCGGTAGGAACTTCCCTTGTGCCAGGACACGCGGTTTGCGAGCTCCGCTTGCTCTATGATCTCTTGAAAATCTCTACAGGCCTTCGAGGCATCTTTGAAGGGGGAGAAGAAGTCCGGCGCGGGTGCGAACACGTGCGTCCGCGGAGAGTCGAGGAAGAAGAGCGTGGTTGGTTTGGTCAGCTTCGCAAAGAGGTTGCGGTCATTGCAGAGCTGTCGTATCAGCTCGGGGAGCCAGAGAACGAGCATGGTTTTCCTCACGGATTGGTGGACTATTCCGCGGAAGGCGGATTGGGTACGGTACTGCAATTATTGCTCTTCGGCAAGGATACGGTAAACTTTGGAGGTATGAAATGGTTTTCCTTACATGTAGTGGTCAGCTTGGTGTTCATGGCTTTTTTTGTTCTACCGGTTCAAGCCGCTACGCTCGCCCAAACGGTCTCTGGAAAGATACTGCTTGATGTAGAGTCTCATGGCGAGGCGTGGTACGTGAATCCCACGAATAATTTCAGATATTACATGAGGGACGGAGCGGTGGCGTATGACATGATGCGCTCTTTTGGGCTTGGGATTACGGATGCCGATCTTGCGAAGATTCCGAGCGCTGCCACTGTCGATGAGATGAAGAATGCTTCGAACGCTTGCGGAAATAGTGTGGCGAAGTCCGTGAAGGGTCGAATTCTTCTGCAAGTACAACAGCATGGGGAGGCGTGGTACGTGGAACCGAGTAAGTGTACACGTATCTATATGAAGGATGGTGACGCAGCGTATACGATTATGCGATTCCTCAGCTTGGGGATTACATCGGCCAACTTATCCCTTATTCCGATCGGCATCGGATCATCATTGCCGGAACTCGAGCCCGGGAAACAGTTTGTTACTCGTGCTATTGTTACGGATGAGGGAAATTTTACGATCAGGCTCGCCATTTTGCCACGTGCCGAATTCGCTATGGTGACGGATACGGCTTCCGCGAGCGATTGTCTCCAGGGATGCAGTGCAAAGCCGCTTAAAGAGTATGTGATCGAAAACAGCGCGTTCGCAGGAATCCACGGTTCTTACGATTGTCCGCCGGATTATGTTGAGTGTGCGGCTAAACCGTATGCCTTTGATGCGCCGGTATTTAACTCGGAGCTCGACAAAATGATTAACGATAATCGGATTATCTTTTATAACAAACCGATGATCGTACAAACCACGGACGGGGGAATGCACTACTTTCATCGCGGAACCGATTTTGGAGAATCGCTCGCCGATTACGAAAAGAATTCTGGGAAAACAGTAGCCGCCGCTATTGGCAACTGGCCGTCGCTCGTGGAAAACGGAATCTCGGTGGTTGCTGGAGAACCCATCGATTCCTCATTTGCAAATAAGGGCACGCGCGGCGGAATGGGTTGGGACGATCAAAACTTTTATATTGTCATCGCTACAAACGCGAGCGTGCCGAATCTTGCCGCTATTTTCACGGCGCTCCACGCAGACTTTGCTATGAATCTTGACGGGGGAGGGAGCGCGGCCATGTATTACGACGGCGTCTACAAATTTGGTCCTGGCCGTCTTTTACCGAATGCGATTTTGTTCAGAGAAAAATAATTCGAGTATTACCACTTCTCAAGCAAGCCCACGAACTGCAGTTCGTCCACGTAAAGGCCAGGGAAGCGGCGTTTGAGGGCGCGAGACGGTTTTGTGGGGTGGAGATCGTCTTTCAGATAGAGCTCGATCACGCGGGGATGGATATAGCATTTTTTGCAGACCGCTACGGTGTTGCCAAGCGCTTCGGCAGTGGATCTCACAGCGGCAACGACATTCTTTTTTTGCTCCGTTGGTGTTTCGCAGGGTTCACAAGCGGTTAAAAAAGCCATAGCTAATACGGTGCCGTGCCAGGTGCGGAAATCCTTTGCGGTAAGTTCGGCATCAGCTATCTCTTGCAGATACGCATTCACATCTTCGGAATGGACTCCGTGCGCTCCATTTGCATCGTCCATGTATTCAAAAAGTTCCTGCCCCGGCAGATCCTGGCAAGCTGCGACAACTTTTCTTACCCGTTTGTCTTCAATAGGAATTTCATGGGGCACGCCGCTTTTTCCCCTGAAGACAAAGCGCATGTTTTCACCGCGACCTTTCAGATGGCGGTTGAGAAATGTGGTGAGTCCGTACGACTTATTTTCTCGCGCGTATTCTTCGTTCCCAATTCGGATATACGTGGTATCGAGTAGCTTCACGAGCGTGGCGAGCACCTTTTCTTTTGGCATGCCGCGGAGGCGAATATCTTTGGCGATTCGCCGCCGAATAGAGCCGAGCGCTTCCGCAAAAGGGAGGAGGCGATCGTATTTTGTGGCATCACGGTGGGCGTTCCAGGCAGGGTGATAGATGTATTGTTTGCGTCCACGGTCATCTCTTGCAGTGGCCTGGAGGTGGCCTTTGGGATCCGGGCATATCCAGACTGCGTGATAGGCCGGGGGAATGCCGAGCTTCATGAGGCGCTCGACGATCCTTACATTTCTTATTCGTTTGCCGTGCTCGTCAAAGAACAGAAAGTCATCACCATCCCGCTTCCGCGTGATTCCGGGGAGATTATCATTGCTGTGGTGAAGGCCGGAGACAGAGGGCATATGGGGAAGTATATCCTGAGCGGTGCTTAACCAAAAAGTTTTCCGTCTCTTTTCCTGTACAATGAAGGAAATTCATTTTTTATTTCTCCTATGGCTGACATGAACAAGCAGTTGGATTGGGTTTTGCGGGTGGCCGTGTGCGGAGAGTTTTTGGGACATGGAATGTTGGCCATTGCAGGAAAGGCGCAGTGGGTGAAATGGATTCAGGAGATTATTGCGGTTGATGCGTCTACCGCTACCACATTGTTGCTCGGCATAGGTTTGCTTGATGTTGTACTCGCTGTTCTTGTACTCCTTTGGCCCAAGATGCCAAGGGCGCTTTTACTCTGGATGGCTATCTGGGGTTTCTGGACGGCAATTCTGCGCCCAATTGTTGGCGAATCTGTTTGGGACTTTGTAGAGCGTTCAGCTAACTGGGGCGCCCCGCTTGCGCTTCTTATCCTCAGAGGCTGGCCCAAGAAGGCGATTGCTTGGTTGAAGTAGGCCAACGCGTATGGACGGTTGGACGAAGACCGAGCTTCGACAATTGAAAGCATTAAAGACTCCGGCTCGGATCCAGGATTTCGTTAATGACATTCCGTATCGGGTAAAGGGGGACAATGAAACGTGCTTGTCCCCCGTACGGGTGCTTCGTGAACAGGCGGCGCAATGCATAGAAGGCGCTATGTTTGCGGCGGCTGTTCTTCGGTTGAATGGCTTCAGGCCGCTTATTGTAGATATGGAATCCACCAAGCATGATCTCGATCACGTCATCGCCGTATTTCAGATGGGAAAACATTGGGGAGCTATTTCCAAAACAAATCATGGCGTGCTCAGATATCGCGAACCCATCTACCGATCAATCCGTGAACTCGTCATGTCCTACTTTCACGAATATTTCCTGCAGGAGAATCGCGTAAAGACGCTCAGAACTTTTTCAAAACCTGTCGATTTGTCTCGGTTCGACAAACACGGCTGGGAGACAAGTGCTGATGACATCTGGTACATTGCCGAATATCTCCTAGAGATTCCTCATGAGAAGATCGTAACTCCTGCGCAGATTCGAAGACTGCGGAAGGCAGACCCCATAGAAGCCAAGATGACGGAGTTTACACAGTGGCCGGAGTAACGGCTTTCACATTGCCCTATGCCAGACAGGAAAACGTACACCGGTAGCTGCCACTGCGGCGCCGTAAGCTATGAAGTGACCACTAATCTTGCGAGCACCATCACTTGCAATTGTTCCATTTGTTCTCGTGCGGGCTGGGTGCTGAACTTTGTACCGGCAGAAAACTTCACATTACTTCAAGGGGAAGAAAATCTTACGAGCTATAAGTTTCATAAAAACATCATTGACCATCTGTTCTGCAAGACCTGCGGCATTCATTCTTTTGGCCGAGGTATTGGCTCTGACGGCATAGCGATGATTGGCGTCAATGTGCGCTGTTTGGATCATTTTGATATCACTTCCATCACTCCTACGGCGTTTGACGGAAAGAGCAGATAAATATTCTGTAAACGAACAAC
>Ga0172380_10005763_pt1 | contig 14784 bp, 15 predicted proteins | sample Leawe162metaG_FD_119747 | JGI IMG/M metagenome (GOLD analysis project Ga0172380, IMG submission 119747) | Leachate microbial communities from a municipal landfill in Southern Ontario, Canada - Leachate well 162 metaG | ecosystem: Engineered > Solid waste > Landfill > Unclassified | place...
AATCCACGATAATAAGCCGTTCTGGGCAAAAGTTCAATGTAGAATATTTTGAGTCAGACCCAAATATCGGACTTGATGGCAAAGATCTCTCTGTCGTACACGCTTTTTGTTTTTGTGATGACAAAATGGTAATCGTTTTCGCAAAAGCGAAGGATAGGTGGGAACCGCCAGGAGGCGGTGTAGAGAAAGGGGAAAGCTGGCAGGAGGCAACTATTCGCGAAATCAAGGAAGAATCAAATATGAAAGTTCTTCATTATGAGCTTATTGGCTTTCAGGATGTTTATGAGACACACAGAATATCAAGACAGACAAGAACATTCTGTATCGTTGAGCCTTACGGAGATTTCGTCTCTGATCCCGATGGTGACATTACAGAGATTAAACTTATAGACCCAAAAGATTACAAAAAGTATTTTGATTGGGGAATAATTGGGGATAGAATTATGGAGCGTGCTATAGAGATGAATAAAAAGTATCTTTCTTTCAAAAAATAATATATACTTAATCCATGGCAAAAAGATTAGCATCAAATACGAGGAACAAGACAACTCGTTCAAAGAAGACAAAGAAGAGACTTGCAACTAAGCGTGCAATGCTCGTCGCGAAGAAAGCAAAGTTCGCTAAGAGAAAGGGTAAAAAGAAGTAAGAAATATTAAAAAAACAAAAATCGCATATATCGCATGATAGATGCGATTTTTGTTTGGGTTATGTTGAGGCCTGTTAATTTTCTGAAAATACAGTATCCTCTATGAATGGCAAAAGAAGATACAATACTACGATTCGACGAGCTCACATTCGGCTATGTAAGCAATAAGCCTCTCCTAAGCGAGGTTAGTTTCAATGTGCGCAGGGGTAGCAAGATAACCATCATGGGTCAGAATGGTGCTGGTAAAAGTACAATCTTCAAACTCATTACTGGTGAACTTAAGCCGGAATCAGGTACCCTAAATGTCGTGCGCGGAGTGAGTATTGCTATCGCACGTCAGGTAATCCCGAGAGAAGATCTAAAATTAAGTGTGAGGGACTTTTTTCAGAAACAACTTGCAGAGAAGACGTATGATATTGATCCACGCATAGATGAAGTCCTCGAAGTAGTAAATCTCAAGGGTCATGCAAAGGTCCACGATAGATTGGTGGGCTCATTTTCGGGTGGCCAACAGGCGCGTCTGTTACTGGCTTCTGCTATTATTCAAAATCCGGATTTACTTCTCCTTGATGAACCTACCAACAATCTTGATAAAGCTGGGATCGAGCATTTGACGCAGTTTTTGGTTGGATATAATAAATCATGTATTGTCATATCTCACGATGCGGACTTCCTCAATAGCTTCACAGATGGAGTTCTGTATTTGGATGTTTATACAAAGAAAATTGAGCAATATGTTGGAAACTATTTTGATGTTCGTGAGCAGATTACTCTTCGCATAGAAAAGGAGAATAGGAAGAACGCTCTCCTGTCCAAAGAGATTCAAGAGAATAAGGATAAGGCGAACTTCTTTGCGAACAAGGGAGGCCAGATGCGTATGGTAGCGAAGCGTATGAGAGAAAAAGCTGAGGAATTGGAAGAGGAGAAAGTTGATATAAGGAAAGAAGATAGGACGATCAGGCCGTTTATAATACCTGCACAAAAAAATGTTTCTGGAGAACTGGTGCACATTACATCATTCAATATAGTGTTGAATCATAAGAGCGCTGTTCGTAAGACCAAATTATCTCTCAAACGTAATCAACATTTATTACTCAAAGGACCAAATGGAATAGGGAAGACAACACTACTTGAATCCATTGCCAAGAATGAGGCCGAGGGGACAAAAATCGCCCCCGGTGTTGTGATTGGATATTATCGTCAGGATTTCTCTACTCTCAACTTTGAAGATACTGTCTATGAGTCGCTATCTTCCGTGTCAAAAGAACATTCAGAAGAAACAATGCGCAGTATTGCGTCGAGCTTCCTCATTACTGGTGATGTGATTCACAACAAGATAGGAAGTCTTTCGGAAGGACAGAAGGGGCTCGTGGCTTTCGCAAGACTTGTCTTGCAGAAACCCGGACTTCTTATCTTAGACGAGCCGACTAATCATATAAACTTCCGCCACCTACCAGTAATAGCCGAGGCCTTGAATAAATATGAAGGAGCAATGATTCTCGTAAGTCACGTGCCAGAGTTTGTAAGTAAAATCAGATTTGATTACACGCTTGATCTAGAGAAATAAACGACAGCCTAAATGTATTGACATATCATCTGTACTAGTGTACGGTTTGATAGATGAAAATAGCAATGAATGTTACGAGAGACTATCTTGGTGGTATAACAATATCGAACGTAAACCTTCTTAATTTCTTACACGGCAAGGGTAGGGGTGTTCTGGGAATAGAACTAATAGGACAAAGGCAGGTGTCGGGCGCTATTGCGTTTAGGCATCTATCGCCTGATTGGTTCGAACACCAGATAATAAACATTCACGATATGCCGATTATGAAAAAAATCGTTACCTCGGGTAATGTTAAAGACCTTGAAAGAAAGTATCGACCGATTATTAAAATAATTAAAAGTATCCTAAAAAAAGGGAAGCCAGACGTTGTTCTCCTGAACGGTACTTATTATATGCCTTGGCTAATTTCGATTGCAGCTAATGAATTAAAAATCCCGATAGTCTTGAGGTATGCAGGAGTGCTAACAAAGGAGACTGAGCACATGAAGCCTAAAGCGAGAAAGATTTTCAATCAAATGGAGAAATCTTTTATGAACAGGGTAGATGCTTTTATTTTCCCATCCAATCTGTGCAAAGACGTTGTTGAAAAAGAGATTTATAAAAAATCTGTAAAGAGAGCGTTTGTAATACCTAATCCAATAAACATTCCGTACAGCGAAGCAGTTTCCAGGACAGTAGAAAGACGTGTTGCGGCAATTGGTAGATGGGATTATGTAAAGAATTTTGGTGATTTTTTCAAAATACACAGTATCCTCAAAAAGCAAAAATGGGTTCACTCCGCATCATTCGTGACTGGTTCTGCCAAAATTAAAAAAATGCCCCCAAGCATAAACAGGGTAGCGCAGATGAGTTCTGAGGGTATTGTAGAATTCTATAAAACTCAGGGGCTTGTGATATGCCCTTCGATATTCGAAACATTCGGCAATGTTCCAATGGAAGCGGCGTCACTCGGTGTACCTGTTTTGGTCAATGAGAATGTTGGATGCGCAGAAATACTCAAGATGTCTGGTCTGGAAAGAATGGTAATGCCGTTTGATGACCTCAAGGCGGTTGCGGAAAGAGTTAAGGAATTATGTGGTCAATACATATTGCCCAAGCAATTAAATAACCTTAGAAGGTATCTGAACAAGAAAATAATTAATGAACAGATTGTTGCTGTTCTGAAGGAAGCTGTTGATCTGGGTAAATAAACAACAAAATACAAAACACCCGCCAAAGGCGGGTGTTTTGTATGAACATTACTGTTCAAGAGTTGGTTTAAGCAACTTTGCTTACCTTGATTGCGTTTGGTCCTTTTTCGCTCTGACCAACCTCAAAGGTTACTTTGTCGCCTTCACGGAGCTCTTCGAATGTGACACCAACGAGCTCGTTAGCGTGGAAAAAGAGATCTTTTTCCTGGCCATCGCGCTTGATGAATCCGAAACGCTTCTCGTTGAGGCGTACGATTGTTCCTTGTTCCATGTAAAATGAAATATTGGGCTACTAAATTATCAAATACAGGATACTGAACAATGGAGATTCGATCCTTTTTCTCTGGATCAGCTCTGGATTGACTAAAATAGTGTATCATAGCCCCCCTTTTTTGTCCATCTTTAATTTTTGGCATGGTTAATGATTTTTTGGATATCGTGTGTACATAAAGAGGTAAACATAGGTAAGACTAGACAATTATTCAAAATAGTGCATAATCATAGACAAGTCATATCTAACTTGTCGGTGGATCGGCTTACATATTAAGTCAGTAATAATAATCGTATGGGTAATTTTAGACCAACAGGAGGTAGCCGTTTCGGCGGGGCCGGAGGCGCAAAGCGTTTTGGAGATAGAGGCGGAAGACCAGATTTCGCAAGAAAGAGTTTTGGTGCACCACGAGGTGCTTTTGAATTACATAAAGCAACATGTAATAAGTGTGGTAAGGAATGCGAGGTACCATTCCGTCCAACACAGGGTAAGCCGGTGTTTTGTAAGGACTGTTTCAATGGTCCTAAGGGTGGTGAAGGTGGTGATCGCTTCCCAAGAAGAGATTTTGCCCCACGTGCCCCAGAGAGAGTTTCTTTTGAGGGTAACAAGGGTAATGATGATGTCAAAAAGCAGCTTGAGCTCGTTAATGCTAAGCTCGACAAACTCATCTCGGTAATTGAGGAAATTTCATCAATGGCCGTAATAGAAGGTGAAGATGGTGAAATCGTTGAGGAAGTGATCGTCTCAAAACCTGAAGTAAAAAAGGAGGAGAAAAAGGAAGAAAAGAAAGCCGACAAAAAAGCTGATAAAAAGCCAGCCAAGAAGGCAACAAAGAAAGCAAAGAAATAACCACTGAGACACGAAATGTCTCAGTAGTATCGAAAACCCGCTCGGCCGTAATCGGCCGAGCGGGTTTTTGTATATGTGAACATTATTAATTATTCCCTGTGTCATTCCCGTGCAAACGGGAATCCAGACCCAATCATAAGCCATTTCTAGATTCCCGCCTTCTCGGGAATGACAAACTGCGAGCTTGACTTTTTTGTCACTAAGGTATATAATAGATTCTGTAAGAAACTCACATGAGATTGGTAAGGGTATTTTAACTCTCACTCGTCTAGGGAGATAAGACCTTACGTAAAGATGTTTAATAGACAAAACAAAAGGCCTTTTGGCCGTTCATCAGGCTTTGGTAATCAAAGACCTGGTGCAAATAGATTTGGCTCACAAGGCCGTCCAAGATTTGGTGGCAAAGCCCAACCAAGATCAAGAAATGGCGAAAGCAAGATTGATATATCGAAGCTTGTCGTCAAGGCAATAAAGTTGGAAGACGAAAAACCATTCGTTCCTACTTTTACATACACCACATTACCGGTTGATAATAAACTCAAGGAAAATATTCTGAAAAAGGGTTATACAAACCCAACTCCAATTCAGGATATGGTCATTCCTCATGTTCTCATGGGTAAGGATGTTGTCGGTATTGCAAATACTGGAACAGGTAAGACTGGGGCATTTCTTATCCCTCTTGTGGAAAAGGTCATTGCAAAGAAGAATGAACAGATTCTCATTATGTGTCCGACACGCGAACTCGCAACTCAGATACAGGAAGAGCTTCGCTCACTTGTAATTGGTCTTAATATTCACTCTGTATGTGCTGTCGGCGGAATGTCGATCGGTAAGCAGATTTCTGAAATGAGATACCACAATAACTTTGTTATTGGTACACCGGGAAGACTTAAGGACTTGATGGAAAGAGGATTCTTCAAGCCTCAGGTTTTCTCAACTGTTGTTCTCGATGAAGCGGACCGAATGCTTGATATGGGATTCCTTGCAGATATGAAGCTTATCCTTGGTAAAATGCTTCCAAACAGACAGACCTTATTCTTCTCGGCTACTATGTCGAAGGAGATCGAGGTGTTGGTGCACTCGTTCTTGAAGAGCCCGATAATGATCAAGATTAAGACTGGTGAGACAGCAAAGAGTATCGATCAAGATATTGTAAGAATTGGTGGAAAGGACAAAATTACGGTATTGCATGATTTGCTCATTTCTCCAGGATTCCACAAAGTGCTTGTATTTGGAAGAACCAAACACGGAGTAGAAAGACTTTCTGAAACGCTCATTAAGCGCGGATTCAAGGCTGGCTCAATTCATGGTAACAAGAATCAGGCTAAGCGTAATCGTGCGCTCACAGAGTTCAAGGATGGACGTGTCAGTGTCCTTGTTGCAACAGATGTTGCTGCAAGAGGTATTGATGTCCCAGATGTGACTCATGTCATCAACTTTGATCTTCCAACAACCTATGAAGACTATGTGCACCGCATCGGTCGTACCGGAAGAGGTACGAAGAGAGGTAAAGCTCTTACTCTTGTAGATTAATCTATCAACAAAAAACCAGCAGACAAAATCTGCTGGTTTTTAGTTCCGTAAACCAAGCCTTGGTCATTTCGAAGCGCAATTGAAGTGTTTATTTTGGAGGCTAGTAAAAGTCAATTAAAACATGAGTATTTCATATTTGAATATAAGGAGTATTCCGATTATTGTCATCAATACACCGCCCACGATTCTTGAGTATCTTGCGTATTTTGTCGTTATGCCGGTCATTTCTAGTGTGATCATGGATACAAAAAATACAAACAGATCGTCTAACATAAAGAATAGTATGTATATGGCAATATACATATAATATTGCCAGATTCCAAGTGAATTCAGGGATAAAATCTGAGTATAGATTGCAGGTAAACCAGCAGAGCAAACTAGTTCAACCATATTAACTGCAATTGCAAGTATTGCGATTCCTCCACCAGCTATAAGCAGGCTTTTTTCTTTTGTTATTGTCTTAAGTTTTTCGAAGACGGTTCTCCTCTTTTCATCCCCGGTTATCTTGCAGGTTGCTTCCTTGTGGACAAAAAAGTCTCTTATGCTGTAAATACCCGCACCGATTGCTAGAATTCCTATCGCTATACGAATCCATGTAATAAACCCAATAAAAAACATTAGATTTAACCATGCTGACATAAATAAGAAATACACTGTCGCTGAAGATACAATAAATATTGTTCCAAGCATCCACATTCTTTTTCGATTCTCAATTCCAATAAGTAAACTAATCAAAAAAAGTAGTGTCCACATCGCACAAGGGTTAAAACCATCCAAAACTCCCATAATAATAGTGATGAGCGGTAGAGAAATTGTCTTTGCGTTTATGTTGCCAATTACTGGAATGGTGAAAAAGTCGTCAGATTCCTCAATTGATTCGTTGACATTCTGTTCGTTACTATTTTTTGTCTGAATACCAAGTATGGAATCAATTTTGTCATTACAACCATGGTCTATGCAGTACTCAATTCTATCAGTAATTATCGCCGGACTCGTACTATCAGAAAAACCGACATAATCTCTATCACCAATTATCAAAAATGGAACACCATCAACGCTTATATTAAGTTTTTGCGCAACATCCTTTAATAATTTTATGTTATTAGGATTGTTATATACTTCATATTCATAAACTTTTACATTATCTGCATATTTCTCTTGTATTGAAGATAATAATGTGCGTTCTTTTGCACAATGCGGACAGCCTTCACCATAAAAAACATAAGCATTGACAATATTTTGTGCACTTGCGTTCTGAGTAATAAACCAAAAAGACAAAAATATGAGTAAGAGTGTTTTTTTCATAGCTTATCTGTCTTTATATTGATTAAGAAGTAAAAGTATTTTTTCCTTTTCTACCTCTCCGCTAATTCTATGTATTTCTTTGTCTTCCTTATCTAAAAATATAAACACAGGCAGACCATCATTTACTTTATATTTCTCGACTTCTGTCTTGTTGCTATCAAAGTCAAAATATTGTGTTTTGATCCATGGATTTTCTGATTCAATTTCTTTCCATCTTGGTTTCATTATTAAGCATCCTGGACACCAAACAGCACCAAATTTTAATACTTTCATAGGATTGTATTATTTAGTAATTTTAATAGCCTTTCCATTTATTAAAGCATCTGCAATTTTGTTTGATGCAGAATAAAGTATCCTCTGGTAAGTGCTTGCAGAGGTTTTCATTTTAATGGCGGCTTCTTTTTGTTCTAGATTCTCGATGTGTCTCAAACGGAAAGATTCCATTTCTTCGGTGGAAACTTCTACTATCAAAAGATCTCGCAAGGGGACACCTCGTGGTTTGAAATACGTTACGTTTGGGTCAAATTGTACGAATCTGCATAATTTTGGACGAGGCATATTTGTTTTGATTTATTGTGATATTATACTCCTAATAAAAGAAGGTGACACGGCCTCCGTATGATAACGAAGGCCGAATCCAGCACCTTCTTTTATTGTGCCTTCTTTATGGCCTCTATCTCGTTCTTGAGTGCGTCAAGCTCTTCTTTTAGAACCTGTTCTTCATCTAACATAGATTGAAGTTGGTTCTTTGGAGAAAGATACATTGAGTTTCCACAGCTCATACATCTACCAAATCCATTTCCTCTTCCATAACCACAAAGTCCTAAGCCTCTTCCTGTTCGAGGACCCAATCCTTGTGGACCAGTTTCGTTTAATCTAGGCATATTATTTATATGTTGATTGATAATTTCGACTACGACCACCTGTCTATAATGAGTATATACCCATAACTATATTGAGTCAAGTTGTTTGCGCTGGTATAAAATGATATTGTGTTTGTATGAAATTATTTCTTGCTTCAGCGTTAAGTCAGGTCGCAGAATTGCTACCGACAAAAATTGGTGACTTGAAAGGCAAAAGGGTTATATTTATTGAAAACGCATCGGACGATCAGGTTGGAGAGAATACGAGCGGTGAAGATAAATGGTGGCTTAGAATTGATCGTGAAGCATTCGAGAAACTAGGTTGCGAAGTTGTGGATACTGATTTGAGAAGTATTAAACCAGACGAATTACAAAAAGTTATTAACGAATCAGACATAATCCACTTTTGTGGAGGTAGCGTTTTCTATCTCGTTGACCTAATAAGAAGAAGGGGTCTATCTCAGATTATTATAGATGCTGTCTTGAATGATAAACTAATTTACACAGGCACAAGTGCTGGTTCGATGATTGTCTCCAGTGATCTCTCTGTTGATAAAAACGATCCAGAGGAAAAGGACATTATCAAAAGCATTTCTGATTTCTCTGGTTTGGGTTTTGTAGATTTTCTCATTATGCCTCATGCCGATAATGCAGAATTTGCGGAAGGGAACAGGAATGCCATTAGTGATATCTCAAAATACAAAACAGCAACCTTTTTCCTTTGCGACAATCAAGCGCTTTGGGTTGATGGTGTTAGTATTGGATTGCTGACTAAAAGGTAAGCGGTTGATATTATTTAAAGCAAATACAGAATGACAAAAACAGAGAAATTCTTAAAGAAGCTTAATGATGACTATTTGAAACTTCACAAGGAATATGAGGATCTATTTTGGTTATCATATATGGGTGATCATGGGGTAGATAGTGCAAAAGACCTTGCTCTGTCTAGACGCGATGCTTTTCGAAGTGACGAAGTTTTATCACAAGCAGTGGCGGGTCTGATAAAAACCTCAAAAGGTAAAATTAAAATGCGCTTACTTGCTTGGGCTGACTTCTTCTCTCGGTATCAGACCCCGAGTGAATTACTTGCTCTAAAGAAAGAGATTGATGCACTTGAGTCAGAGATTCACAGAAAACATGCGGGGGCGATAGAGGGGTATGTTGACCCGTATAGTGGCAGCTTCGTAAAAGCTTCGTCACTTAAGATGCGTACCATGATGCGCACTAACGATGATGAGAAAGTGCGTAAAGCGTGTTTTGATGCACGTGAGGTGCTGGCCGTTTCCTGTCTCGATGAATACATCAAACTTGTCGGTTTGCGCAATAAGTATGCTCACAGTCTTGGCTACGAGGATTTCTACGATATGAAATTGCAAAGGGAAGATTGCATGACCAAGAAGCAGCTCTTCTCCATTTTTGACACCATATTCAAAAAGACAAAATACGCTTTTTCTGATATTAGAAAACTTGAAAAGTACATGCCCGGTCTTCGTAAGCCGTGGAATTATTCGTATATGATGTCTGGTGACTTTGTTAAGGAGGAAGATCAGTATTTCCAATTTGATGAAGCGATCACTAGGTGGGGGAAATCTTTTGCTGCTCTAGGTATTAATTTTAGAAACAGTTTACTTCAATTAGATTTACTTGATCGTAAGGGAAAATGGAACAACGGATTTTGTCATTGGCCAGACGTTGTTCATTTTAAGAATGGTAAAAGAATTTCTGGAAGTTCTAATTTCACCTGTAATGTTGTTAGCGGTCAGGTTGGTTCTGGAATAATAGGTTACAATACCCTATTTCACGAGGGTGGGCATTCGGCACATTTTCTGAATACTGAAAACAAAGATGTGATATTGAATCACGAGTATCCTCCAATGTCGACTGCGTGGGCTGAGACACAGAGTATGTTCATAGATACTATATTCAGTAGTATTGAATGGAAAGCACGCTATGCCAAGAACTCTAATGGTGACCCATACCCACTTAATTTGTACGAAAGAAAAATTAAGAAATTGCTGCCGACTTTTCCTATTGACTTAAATTATGTGATTTTTGTCTGTGAATACGAGAAAATAATATATGAGACAAAAAATCTTAATCAAGAGAAGGTGATTATGACCGCAAAGAAGGTTTACAAAAAATATATGGACATGTCCGAAGATTCTGTAACACCACTAAGCGTTCCGCACATTTATGCGTGGGATAGTTCGGCGGCATATCATGGGTATGGTCTAGCAGAGCTCGCTCTTGCTCAGTGGAGAGAATATTTTTACAAGAAATATGGATACATAGTTGATAATCCGCGCGTAGGCAAAGAAATGGAGAAGGTTTGGAAAATGGGGGCTGGACGCACATTCTATAACTTTGTTAAAGTTGCTACCGGCAAGAAGCTTTCTGCCGACGCATTTTTAAGGTCTGTTACAAGATCATTTGAACAAATGATGTATAATGCGAGAAATCGTATCAAGCGTCTTGATTCTATAAAGGAGTATACAAAGCCGATTAACCTAAACGCAGAGATTAGAATACTTGACGGTAAAGACATTATTGCCAATAATAGAAAAAGTTTTGAAGATATGGCCGAAGTTTATAAGAAGTGGTTACGATCAAGAGAGAAGTAGATAGCACCCTTTACGTATGTTTGATAATGAAAAAATAAAGTTACGATTGGAAAGGGCTGTAAATGAAAGAGTATTTCCTGGTTGTGTGTTTGGTGCTGCTGATAAGTCTGGTAACTCTATTGTCATACCGGTTGGGCACTTTACTTATAAAGATGGTGCTAAGAGTGTTGATGCGGATACTGTTTTTGATATTGCTTCGATAACAAAATCTCTCGCAGGTACATCATCATTATTAAAATTAGTAGATGAGGGAAAACTCAGTCTTGATGATAAAGTTGTCGATTTCATTCCGGAATTCGGTAATTTTGAAAATAAAAAGCAAGTTACAATAAAACACATTCTCACCTATTCTCTTGAATTCGAACTTCCTCCAATGTCATCTCTTAAAGACCTTGCCCCAGAAGAACTTTATAAAAAGGGAATAGAGGCACCCCTTAGGGCTGAACCGGGTCTGCAGTATTTCTATACAAATGCGACGGCTGGATTATTTGCTCCAATTATTAAAGCTGTGACAGGTAAGAGAATTGATCAATATGCAGATGAGAGTTTCTTTGCGCCTCTCGGTATGACAAAAACAACATTTCATCCTGAAGAAATAGACAAGGAAGGAATTGCTCCAACAGAAATTGATGATTGGAGAGGTGGGACAATTCAAGGAGAGGTACATGATGAAAGCTCGTATGTTATGAGCAAAATCGGTCCTGTGGCTATTGCTGGTATTTTCTCGACAACACCAGATTTGCTTAAATTTGTACGCATGCTACTGGCTGGTGGTGACTGTGATGGAAGAAAGTATTTTGACGAGAAAACGATAAGAGAAATGTACACCCCCCAGATCCCAAATGCAGAACCGGTAGGTCTGGGCTGGGCGATTCCAAGTAGTGAAGTGTTGGGTAATTATTTTAGTGCAAAAACTTTTTATAAGAGCGGATTCACAGGCTGTCATATGGCCGTTGATATGGAGAAGGGAATTGGAATGGTACTTCTTTCTAATCGAACTTATCCCAAAAGAGCTAAGGATCAATCGAGTATGAACGCTCTTAGAAGGGGTATTGCAGATATTGTCTTAGACACTCAACAAAGTCTTTGATTGGGCACCGTTGCGGGCTTACTTGTGTATTATATCGTCATATGATAATATCATATGTATGACTACTATATCAGTACCGCTCCCTCCAAAATTAGAGGAAGAATTAAATAGACTTGTTGAATCCGGCTACGGCTCAAACAAAGCCGATGTTGTGAGGCGCGCTATTAAAAGTGTTTCTGAAGAAGAGGCTGTTCAGGCTGTTCTTCGTGCTCAAAAGGAAATCAGTCTTGGTAAAGGTTTGACCGGCGATCTAAGAAAGCTGGCAAAACAACTAAAATAAAATTATGCTAATTGTCTACGCGCCCGCGTTCATAAGACAGTTTGAAAAGCTCGATCAATCTTTGCGGGATGAAGTTATTGATAAATTGGCCCTGTTTCAGGAGCGATTGAATCACAGACAATTACGTGTACACAAACTCAAGGGAGGCTTTAGTAACTGTTACAGTTTCTCAGTAAATTACGATTTTAGGATTGTATTTGAGTATGGCAAAAATGATATCGCATACATTCTTTCAATAGGAAACCACGATATATATAAATAAATTTATCAATTTACATTTATAGTCTATAGACTATAAATGTAAATTGATAAAGCATAAAGGTGGTAGTGAGAGTGTTGAGGAGCGTAGACTTCAACTTGTCTAAAGATAAACTATTTTTCGTCCCACGCCGTTATGTTCCATGTGCCGGTCGGCTGGCTTGAGAAGCTTGTATCGGCAAGTCCTGTATCGTAGCGAACAGATGCGCCGCCCTCGAGCTCGATTCGGTTGGCTGTCGCTTGTTTAGCTTGGCCTCCTCCTGTAAATCTAATAGTGCCATTTTGCGCATTTACAACGACAGCACCAGCACCACCGCTAATGTCTATAGCTCTATTATTGTTGCAGTTTGTAGGACATGCGCTGGTTGTGACGAGAAGAATATAACTGCCGGTCGTACCAGATCCTTCAAAGTATCCGCCACCACCGGCGCTTATTCTCCCGTCGGTAACTATGATGCCACTAGACGAACCATAGCTTGAGCCAAGCTTTATTTTGCCACCACCCTGTAGATCAATATTACCAGTAACCCAGAGTGTCCCTGTTACATTGAGTGTTGCGCCGCCTCCCACCGTTATGTTGCCGACAATCTTCTTTGGTCCAAGATTGACCACTTGGTCTGAATTATATGACAGATTGCCTGTTTGAGTGCCGCCAGCTAGAGCAACAGCTTTCCATTCTTCAATGTTACCATCGGAAATTGGGAAAGGTTGTGTGGCCGGATCAGGTCTTGTGGTATTGCATGATTTGTTATTGCTGTTCGATGCCTGACAATACGCAGTACCAGATATTGTCGTGTTGTTTATTTCGTGTGCCCAAGCATCACCATAAACTGACATACCAGAAATCACTCCAGTGTCGCCTCCAGAATATATTTCAAAATAAGTATCTAGGCCAGAGGGTGTCGTGTTGTACCACGTGCCTCCATTACTTGATGACCATGTGCCTGTCTTCGCTTGACCTCCTGTGTATGTGTTGGACGAAGCGCCTAATTGATATTGGGAGTTCCACGTGCCGTCCGTGTCTAATACTATCCAGTAAGTAGTACCTGGTGATAGTGTTGGTGTACTTGAAAGCTGAACCGTTAGGTAATTAAATGAAGTGGTAACTTGTGATGCGCTCAGTGATCCTGTTGCCACATTGGTTTTTGAAGGACTGCCAGATGAATTAGTGACAATTCGTAATGTAATATTATTCATCCAGTTATTGGTAGTCTTCTTGATGTACATACGAACACTACTGATCGCAATTGAGTTAGGGACGGTGAAGCTCTGAGCAATATCTTGAGAATTATTGGCTGGCCAAGTTGATTCTCCAAAGGCAATGTTGTAAGGAGATGGTATCGTTCCAGTATGACTTACAATAGCTCCTGGGTCGACAGCGTTTGCAACAGTAGCCGAACCTGTTATGTATGGTCCTCCTGATCCGGTCACATCACCGTTGGAATACACATTTCCGGTTATATAAGCGCCCCCCTGCAAACTGAACCCTCCTTGTCCAGCCTGAAGTCCGTAACTAAAACTCACTCCAACGCCCTGGATAATATCTACCTGCATATCTCTTTCGTATTCGCCGACAGCAGAACTGACGTTAACGATTTTGCCTTCGGAAGTATCAGCCAAAGAAACAGTAGCCGAATTTGAACCCAGTGTTATCGTTTCGGAGTTTGAGATTTGTTTGTTGTTTTTGAGTCTGTATAAGCTTTCTTCGACAGCACTATTTGCCAGAAGGTATGACTGTTTTGAGTATGCAAAGGCCTCAGTTGATCGATAACTTGCTAGTACTGGATTGACTACACCATAGCCAATAAGAGACGCTACTGCCAAAAAGAGTAGAGTGTTTATTATTACTACATATCCGCCCTTGGTGCTATTGCGCAGGTTATTATTCATAGGAATGTCTTAATACTGCTACCCCATCAAATTGTTTTGTTTCGGTACCGTTTCGAGTGTTGTATGTTATCTCGATTTCGAAACGCAGGGCATCAGAAATAGGTGTATTGATTTGTGTAAGAAGAAAACGCGATACGTTAATGTTGCTCGGAGTCAAATCGTACTCACCGAGTCCTGTTTCTTGATAGGTCAAACGGCCATCGTTCAATCTGATATTTTTGGTAATGAGGGTTGGTCCAATTTGAGCATTAAGGGTGAGTGAGCCCGCTGGGACATTTAAACTACTTTGAGACAAATCGACTGAGATGCCGGTGCGAACGTCTTTTGTTATTCTGTCGATAAGTGATATTCCTATGCGATCTATTCTAGGACCAATGGTCGCGTCCCTATAAATATTGTAGATATTGTAGATGAGAGTGAT
>Ga0172380_10005764_pt1 | contig 14783 bp, 15 predicted proteins | sample Leawe162metaG_FD_119747 | JGI IMG/M metagenome (GOLD analysis project Ga0172380, IMG submission 119747) | Leachate microbial communities from a municipal landfill in Southern Ontario, Canada - Leachate well 162 metaG | ecosystem: Engineered > Solid waste > Landfill > Unclassified | place...
AGGCAACATCTCTATCGACGGTGACCGTCAACCCATCATCTTGCAGCATAGGAAAATGTCCAATTCGCAAGTTTTCACTGGGCCACAGAATATGACAATTTTTAGAATGATATTCCACATCCACACCATAGCAGTCAAATAGTGCTTCCATATACGGCCACAAACTACCCTCAACTTCAATATCATTCAGCTGTTTAATTAAGCCAGCAGCTTCAACTGGCCGGCAGGAATTTAATTCCAGTAGTTGATCGCGGCCATTTTGTAGCTCTGCTTCTATTTCCTGCGCCATCATTTGCGTGGCGACAATAAATGCATCGATTTCAGCCTGATTCTGACACACCAGTACTTTCGCCAACTCGGCATGCAATTGCTTGGCAACCTGACCGGCTGCCGAACAATTATGCCTCAGTGCATCCAGACCTTCGTCATACCAACGAAATAGCACATGTTGTGGGCTATCGATTAGATACGGTATATGGATCTGAATCACTTGTTTTTGCCCGATTCTATCCAGACGCCCAATACGCTGCTGCAAAAGATCAGGGTTATCCGGCAAGTCGAATAAAATCAAATGTCGCACAAACTGAAAATTCCGTCCTTCGCTACCGATTTCAGAGCATAACAATACTTGGGCGCGGCTTTCGTCGTCGGCAAAAAACGCTGCCGCCCGATCACGCTCAACGATACTCATGCCTTCATGAAAAACCGCCGCCGTATGACCAACTTGTTGCCGCAGCAACTGCTCAAGCTGGATAACTGTTTCTGCTCGCCGGCAAATCAATAAGGCTTTTTCGTCGCCCAAGGCTTTCAGTTTGTCTATCAGCCACAGAAAATAGGCACTGCTGGCTAGCTCAGTTTCGGCATTACCCTGCAAGGGATAGCCGTAACGCTGACGATCCGGAAAACCCTTTACGGTATGCCGAGAGTTTCTAAATAAAATCCGCCCGGTTCCATGGTGATCCAACAATAACTTGATCAACTCCTCACGCACACCGGCATTGTGCTGATCGCTACTCAGCTGTTGCAACAGCTTATCCACATTGTCATGTTGCAGCAGACTTTTAAGCCGAATTTGCTGTTCAGTGTTTAAAGGTTGATCAGATATCAGCTGATTGGCCAGCTCAGCTACCGGGGCGAACTGGCTTTCTTCTTTCACAAATTGCTGAAAGCTATAAAACCGATCGGGGTCGAGCAAACGTAAGCGGGCAAAGTGGCTTTCTTTGCCCAACTGTTCGGGTGTCGCTGTCAGCAAAATCAAACCTTCCACACTATTCGCCAATTGCTCGACAAATAAGTAATCGGCGCTGGGTGCTTGTTCGCTCCATTCCAGGTGATGCGCTTCATCCACCACCACCATGTCCCAGCCCGCATCAAGCGCTTGCGTTTGACGCTCTGGAAAATCGGCAAAAAACTGCTGACTGCAAAGTACTAATTGCTCAGTAGAAAACGGATTATCCTCCAGGCAGGCCATGCAGCGGGTTTCGTCCAATAGACTAAAGCGCAAATTAAAGCGCCGCAACATTTCAACTAACCATTGATACATCAAAGCTTCCGGCACCAGAATCAACACCCGTTGGCTCAAGCCATTAATCAAACGATGCTGCAAAATCAAACCAGCTTCAATGGTCTTACCCAAGCCCACCTCATCGGCCAGCATAATCCGCGGCGCGATACGATTTGCTGCCTGATGAGCAATGTACAATTGGTGCGGTATCAATGCTGCTCGGGCGCCCTGCAAACCTTTTACAGCAGACAGTTGATGTTGCTGCTGACGGCGCCAGGTTTCAAAACGCAAGCTAAACCAGGCACTAGGATCGAATTGCCCGGTAAACAACCTATCTTGAGGTTTATTAAATTGAATGTGGTGATTAAGCTCCATTTCATCAATTTGCTGAAACTGACCCTCTGCATCCAAGCCGAAATAGCTCAATAAACCATTTTGCTGTTGAATTTGTTGCACAGTAATTTTGCAATAATCGGTCGATTCAATCACATCGCCTTCGGCAAATTGAACCCGCGTCAAAGGCGCGTTATCACGGGCATAAACCCGCTTGTCGCCGGTAGCAAGAAACAACACCGTTACGCGGTTAAACTCCGCATCTAAAATCATGCCCAAGCCTAGTTCAGACTCGGTATTACTAATCCAGCGCTGGCCGGGGATAAAGTCGTTCATTTTTTATTGATAAAATATGTTATATATTAACGAAAAATATTGATTAGTTAAAAACTACATTCAACCATAATTAGGGGAAATACTACCTTAGTTTTGCACCTCTGCCTTAGAAACAACCATAAATACACTAATCATATTTCCAATCACTTCAAAACAACTATATCCGGTATCTACCTGAATTTTTGTTATAATTTTCATCTGCTTTGGCGATAAATTTAAAACAACGGGTAATAATTTTTTACTTTTAGTTGGCAACTCACTTTTAATTTTTTCACTAAAAATATTGTTGTTATCTGGCAAATTAAGCATCTCATTTTTAAAAAACTCAACAATGAACTCCACAGTAGCAGAAAAACTTTTTCCCATTTTTTGCGCTAATCCGTTAACAAATTCAATCTGATTAATGTCAAGCTCACCGGATAACTTAGTTTGAATAGAATTATTTGAGTTGGCATATTTTGTCTGGATTGTATTTTTAGCTCCCCCCCTTATCAGCCACTTCAAATAAAGTGTCGCACCTGATGCCAATCCCAGTATCGCGGAATATTGAACTAGGGACCAGCGAAAAAATAATTCCCTGCTCGACAGTAAATGGGTTCGATCCGGTCCTAAAAGAAAATCGACACCCGAAAAGCTTAAACCATACTTACCTACATTATTGGTTAATCCGGCATTTATTAATAGCCAACCAGGCCACACAGAAAATAACGATATTATTAATAATAATATCGTAAAAAAAGCACCATATCGTATAGCCCAAGCCAAAATACCCGCTAATAACGAAATCAGGGCAATCAGCACATAAAGGTAACCGCCGCCTCCCATTCGGTAATACCCATCCCGAGCAATAAGTTCATTCAAATTATCAGTAGATGACCAGTCGAATGCGATAACTTTACAAAAGTAAAGCCATGGCAACATGCAAAGCAAATAGATAAATAATTGTTTACTGAATAACCAAGAATGTAAGCCATTCTCTGCATTGGATAAACTATGAGTCTTGAATAGTGCGGCAAATATCAACCCCAAAAAAATTATCAACGGCCCAAAAAGCGCTCCGAATCGAACAAACGGCTCAAAAATATCGGTCACATTACGAAGATTGTCAGCTCCCACTGCTGCAACAAATTGTTTTCCCACCGCACCCAACACACCTTTTTCAGCTACGCGATGTACTATGACCGAACTGCCCGCTATATCCATTATGCTCTCAGCAGTCACACTGGCAAAAATTAGAATATAAATCACGGCGGAAACCTTAATAGCAGTCATTGGAGCAGTAACTATAAAGTTTTTGGCTTTGGCTACGGTGTATCCCATCCAAGCAGGAGCAAATCCCATCGCTAATAAGGCCAACGCAAAAATAAATAAGTCGATGCCATTTCCTCCGTACTTGAACAACTCTCTTATGTTGTAGGGCACATTCGGCATCCTGAGTAGTACGTAAAGACAAGAAGCAATAACTGCGCTAATTACCAATGCTGTAACAATGACGTGCCAGTCAGGGGAAAATGCTTCACGTGAATTTTGCCCTCTGTCTATCGATGAATTTACTAAGCCAGTATTACTCTGAAAAATACGCTTATCTAGTTGAAACGTTTCAGCCAATTGACGCTTGGAATTGGTCTGTGTGAAATCATGCAATCTGACAATAAGCCAGGCAATAATAGTTGCAAGCAAAGGATCAGTAATTTCTGCGGTTCGCCCAGCAATCCATAATTGACAAACCTCAATCGTAGCAATGATTATAATTACTACAGAAATAGTTTTTACACTAAGAATTTTGGCTTCCTTTAATAGCGTAAATATGCAGACAAAGACAAATAGCTTCTCACATAATGCCTTACTATTGATGATCATCGATCCATCTAGAAATCCTGACAATGGCAACCAAATAAAAGACTTTTCCTCACTTTGCCATTGAAAAGGGAAAAGGCTCTTAAGCGTGTAGGTAAACAATATCAGCCAAGCTAGATAAACAATTCTGTGGGTATCTATCTTGCCCAAAAATAGATATAACAAAACCGCAAAAAAACCGGCAAACACATTAGTCAAATTGAGTTCATTGCTGACAATCAAAATTTTCAAGAGCAAGATCGATACAACACCCAAAATGAAATATCTGGTATGCCAGTTTTTATCTAGCACTTTTCGGGAAAAGTAACATACAGCTAACCAACCAAACGTTAAAAATGATGTCCGCTCCCATGAAAGACTAGGCAGCATCAGAGGCTTGAGGGCGCTTTTGAATGACTGCCAATCCAAAGTCGGCACAAAAGGTAATAATTGCAGCGCCCCCCATAGCATAATTATGGCTATCGCAACTTGATTATTTGTAGTGCAAAAATTATTTTTGAATAATGGAGACACCTTCAACACGTGAGCACATAGCAAACCAAAGCCGATACCCAGAAAATTCCAAAAAACATCGTATATAGCAGGATCACGACTTGGCAAAAATAACTGGGCAATTTGCAAAATAAAAGCCAGAAGCAGACCAATTGAAACCAAAGCCCAGGAAGGCAATAATCGATAACCTAAAAAACCAAAAGGTACAAATAAGACTACATTTCCGACGACATCGCCAATACTCGATAAAACGATCGCTGAATTTAGAAATGCCCTGAATGTTTGGTCACCAACTTCCCATGTAAATTCAAAAGGATATAAAGAGCCATAAGTAATAAAAAAAACGACCCCATAAAACAGAAGTTTTCGCATCAGAAATTACTTATAAGTTTGACAAAACGTTAAGAGAAGAAATACTGTTTTTCCATTATCTTAAAAAAAACTTCCAAGTCCTCCTGAGACAAATGATTAATCCCTGCGGCAGCCTTTCGCCCTCCACCGCCTGGAAATTTTGCACATACTTCATCAGCCCCTGTTTTATTATTTAATGGAGCCCTAACGCTAACTAAATAGCCACCCTGCTGATTATGCGTCAACACCGCATGCGCTCGATCAGTGTACTTATTGGCCAAATCATTACTCCAAACACCACTTACCCGACGTGCCCATTTTGCATCTGGCAGGATAAAAACTGCAACTTTATCGGTTAAATATTCGGCAGCAGTTTGTCCGGCTTGCGCCATATCGCAGTCGTATCCATCTTGTAATTTCTGAAAAACATCTGCTCGCTCGGCAATAAAATCCAGTGGCGATACATAGCCGTATAACAATCGATACAACTCGTCTGGGGCAAAATGTAAGTCTTCAACATTCGATCCATAGCCATTGTAATTAATGTATATGCCCAACCGCCGCAACGACTCAAGTTGCTCAGTCGTTAAGCATAGGCTTTGAGCAGCATTCATCGCGCTGACTTCTAAATTATCCCCAAAAGCCGCTGTAACTGCCCATGCGCTAAAGCGGCGATTGAGATATTGATCCACCAGCAAACTGGTACAAACATTGGCATCAGTATCGATCAACGCCTGAAATTTTGCATGCTCCGGTATTTCACCGGCCTGATGATGATCCACATAAAAAACATCGACTTGTCTATCGAGTAAATCCAATAAAGGCTGGCGATTTTTATCCAGAGAAATATCCAGCACAGTTACCTGATCACCAGCAGTTGCATGGACTCGGTTTAGTAAACTAATGTCACGTTTTACGCCGGTAACCAGGTTAGAATCGAGCGGCTCTGCCAAACGCAATTGCAACAAGGCACAAATACCATCCGCATCACCGTTAAACACATCAAAATTCATGACTACACCTGGATTTAAGCGACTTTTACGATGCCGCGCTCTTGTAATAAAGCCAAAACCATATTCACACACTCTTCCAGGCTATGTTTATCGGTATCAATGCTCAACTCGGGCTTTTCCGGCGCTTCGTAGGGCGAGGAAATACCGGTAAAGTGTTTGATATCACCTTGCCGGGCTTTTTTATATAAGCCCTTTACATCACGCTGCTCGCAGACAGCTAATTCGCATCTGCAATAAATTTCAATAAAATCTCCATGCGGCACCAAATTTCTTGCCAGGTTACGCTCAGATTGAAAGGGAGAAATAAAGGCCGTCAAGGCTATGGTGCCGGCTTCCAGCATAAGTTTGGCCAACTCAGCAATGCGACGGATATTTTCCTGCCTATCTTGATCAGTAAAACCCAAATCGCCACACAAACCGTGGCGGACATTATCACCGTCCAGTACGTATGTTCTGCAGCCTAGCTGATATAAACGCTCTTCAACCGCATGCGCCAAAGTTGATTTACCTGCACCTGACAAACCTGTAAACCAAAGAATGGCGGATTTATGTCCATTCTGTTGCTCACGCCTAGCTCGCGTCACGGTTGCATGATGCCATACGGTATTGCTGCTTTGTTTTGTCATAGAAATTAATTATGAATGATTATTAAAAATGCTCGGAATTAGAACGCGGGAAATCAATGTCCATAATCCAGACTTTGAATATCCTTTAAAATGCCATTTTCAAAATATAGAAACTGTTTGAATTTTCGGCGACCAAAATTGTAAACCCATTCATCGATAACAACTTGTTCGTATTGGTCTATCTCAAGCGCACCATAGGGGTGTCGCAATCGACTGCCGCGCACACCCATTCGTTGGTCGGCCCATTCCGGTTCACCACATTTTTCCAGCACATCCAGTTTATGATCCCCGACTTGAACTAGTTGCCGACCACAACGAAAAGCCAGCACATCTGTCGTCACCAATAATAGGCACAACAAAAACACTGACTTTTTCATCTGAATCGATTATGGCGTAACTGTATACTGCTGAGAATAATGTTCGCCCGGCTTACAAACAGCGCGACTGGTTGGTGATTCGCAGGAAATATCGCTAAAATTGGCCTTCAATTCACCAGGCTTATCGGGAACAAAATAAAACCGAAAGTTAGGATCTGCACTGATAGCAATATCGATTTTGGCATTTAATACTGGCTTATCATTAAAAGTGACATGCAATTGATCGATAAAATGCGACTTTCTAACGAATCGTGTCATTTGATCCATTTGCATGCCGGTAATATTGGGATGACTGATCATTAACTGGGCTTGAGTCGGTTGCCCGACTTGCATACCATCATCCAGTCGAAACTTGACTTTACCCAATCGCTTCATGGCTTCATCCAAATCAGCACCAATGGGCGCGGAACATCCGCCGCTAGCTTTAACAAATTTTTTGCTCATGGTGAATTTGCCATCGTTGGTCTCGGCAATTGCACGGATATTACTATAGGTATTAACGCGCACCCGCATGGCTAAATCGGCTTTACCACTTTCCGGAAAGAATTCGAACTCGCCTACAAACGGAAAAGGATTTTTATCCACAAACACCCAGATTTTCTTGATGTATTTATCTTGAGTTTGCGGCATTTTACTAACCACTTTTACCGGCACGATGGCAGGGTCTTCGGCCCGATACGGTGCTTCAAGTTCAATCACCGCATTGGATTCCTCAATGGTTTTACCGGCAAAAAACTGATTTTTTAAGCTGTTATTCCAGGTAATATCATCACCTTCTGCCAAGGCAATCGCTGGCAAAATCATTAATAAATAAGCGATTTTTTGCAATTTAGACATAGTCAATCTCTCCAATGTTGAAACTCTCAATCTTCCCATTCCAATTCAGCATAAGCAATAGTGATGTTTTTACGATGAAATTGTTCAACTAATTGCCAATGCTGCTTTGTCGATAAGCCGACATGGTCAACGGCATACTCCAAAGTCTTACCTTGCTTGATCATGGCTCTAATTTCACTGGCCAATTGCGTCAAATAGGCTTTTTGCGGCTGCAGGCTTACCGGCCAATCTCTCACCAATGGCCCGTGACCAGGAATTACCAGCTTGTAATGATTTTTCTCAAGACGCGCCAATTCATTCAACCAGCCTTTAATGCTGCCATCGATAACCGGAATATGTTCTAAAAACAACAGATCCGCCAACCACATGGTATTGGTTTTTTTATCATAAACACTGAGATCATTATCTGTATGTGCGGTAGGGTGTGCTGTTAAGACTAATTCTCGGTTACCCAAATTAAGCGTCATACTGTCTTTAACTGGCAAATCAGGCGGTATGATATTGCTGGCTGTGACGCGAATATCCAAAAGCTCGTCTGCTTTGCTCAGATAGTGCGGCCCGCGCGTGGCCATGGCCCTCTCTAATTTGTGATGCCCGACAAATTGAACACCTTTTTCTTTAAACGCACGATTACCATAGATGTGATCCGGGTGCACATGGGTATTGATGACATAACATATTGGCTTAGTAGTAGCCTTTTTAATGGCTTTGTGTAGCGCAATACCTTGCTGAGGACTGCCACCACTGTCAACCACTGCCACGCAGTCATCGCCGACAATAAAACCAATATTAGCGATTTCACCATGATTATCCCGATCCGGCCAATGATGTTCGGATACATGTACAAAAATCCCTGGCATTACTTCAGTCACTGGCAAAGCGGGCAAGGCCTGACTGGCGTGGCTGACTAAAATCCCTAATAAAACTAAAATGAAACGCATATCCTGTTCCTTAAGCTGCTATTCGTTTGAAAAATTCAGTTTCGGCAACAATATCCCGATTGGTTTCCACTCTATCCAGATACACCAAACCCTGCAAATGATCAAACTCATGCTGAAACACTCGCGCCGGAAAATCCTGCAACTGCATCTGACAGGCAACTCCCTGAGGATTTTGATAACTGACGTGTAAGGCGCGATATCGCGGCACCAAAGCTCGAATGCCCGGCACGCTCAAACAACCTTCCCAGTCTTTAATTAAGCTTTCATCCAAAATCTTATAGTGCGGATTGACCATCACAACGGGGGGCATTTCTACTGCCTGCGGATATCGTAGAGTAGGACGTGAGGCGACAATTATGATTTGCCAGGAGGCTCCCAATTGCGGAGCTGCAATGCCGACACCATTGCTTTCCAGCATGATGCTGCTCAGAGTGGCAATCAGTTGATGGAACTTGGCGCAGTTAAAATCGTCAACATGAAGTGCCTGTTGACGTAACGCCTCTGCGCCTAATTGCAAAATTTCGGGTTTTTCAGTCATGCTAGATTCTAAGTTTTTTGCAGAAATCATATTACCGCGTAGCAGTATACTATGCTGCTTAAAGACTTACTCACCTTTACTTTAAGCAACATTTTTGTGATAGTGCGCAAGAATATTAACCGCTATAACAAGCACTAAGGTGCTTCTATGCATCATCAACCACCACCAGGAGACATTATGAAAAAAATCCAAAAAACACCTTTTGCCTTAGCAATCAGTGCTTCTTTGTTACCTTTTGCCGCCAATGCCGTGCAGACTGACAGCAATCCATTTTCTTTGTCAGATTTGAGTTCAGGTTATATGCAAACTGCCGAAGCGGAAAAGGACGGGGCATCCAAAATGAAAGACGGTGCCTGCGGTGAAGGCACATGCGGTGGCAAAATGATGGACAAAACCGTTGATACTAAAGCAGTCGAAGCAGTTTGCGCCGGCAAAAAGAATGCCCCGGCACCCGCAACTGCAAAACCTAGCGAAGACAAAAAAATGGAGGGTAACTGCGGCGCTAATATGAAAATGAAATAATTCTAGTCGACACCGGTTTTAGCAAACTAAAGCCGGTGTTATTTGCCAGTTAAACGCTAAAACTTTCCCCGCAACCGCACATGCCTTTTACGTTAGGGTTGTTAAATTTAAAGGCCTCGTTAAAACCTTCTTTGGCATAATCCAGTTCAATATCTTTTAATTTATCCAAATCCGCTTGTTTAACCAGCACTTTGACATCGTGCTGATCAAACACAAGCTCATCCTCAGCCTGTTCGTCGGCATAATCCAGCACATAGGCATAACCCGAACATCCAGAAGGCTTCACTCCAAGCCGTAAACCCAAACCAGAACCCCGTTTTTCCAGTTGTTTTTGAATTTGCTTTGCTGCTCTTTCTGTCACATTAATACTCATACTAACTTCTCCTAATGCCTTGCAAGCAGTGTCTTTAAGACACTGACAAATTGATCAATTTCACTTTCAGTATTATCTTTACCCAGACTGACGCGAATCGCCGATTTTGCTAACCCTCTATCCACTCCCATAGCCGCTAAAACAGGACTGATATGCTCGGAACCGGCAGAGCAGGCTGAGCCGGTAGAAACCGCTATACCCTTCTGATCCAGCTGCATCAATAGCATTTCACCATTTACATCCGGAATACCAAACTGCAAGGTATTGGGCAATCTTTCCACCGCTTCGGCAAAAATCACCAATCCTGAAATGCCTTTTAATTGCTGCTCTAACCGATTTCTTAGTGCAGACATCAGACTGGCACGCTGATCAAATTCAAGCCGCGCCAACTCGGCAGCTTTACCAAAACCGACAATGGCCGCCACATTTTCAGTACCTGGGCGCAACCCTTGCTCCTGCTCACCACCAAACATGATAGGTCACAAAGGAACTCCCGCTTGTCGTACCAAAGCGCCACAACCTTTGGGGCCATAAATCTTGTGGCTGGACAAACTCATCAACTGCACACCCAATTGCCTAAAACTCAAAGGAATTTTACCCAAAGCTTGAACAGCATCGGTATGCATGATGACACCGAGACCCTTGAGCTGCTCGACAAACACCAAGACATCCTGAATAGCGCCCATCTCGTTATTCGCCAACATCAACGAAACAAAATCACCCGCTTGAAACTTTATACCTTCAATACCCTGCGTTAACACTTTTCCTGATGAATCGGCAACCAGTGTATTGATTTCTAAATAGCGCTCAGGTTGTTTTGAAGCATTTTCAAAAACGGCCGGATGCTCAATAGCCGAAACCCACAAACGCCTATTCTGCGCACAAGCCAACGCTAGAGCATTGGCTTCAGTACCACTACTAGTAAATAGGATTTGCGATGCAGGCGCATCGATTAAGGCTGCCACTTGCTCACGAGCACAATCCACGGCGCTTCGCGCGACCCGGCCTAACCGATATAAACTGGAAGGATTACCGTAAAGACCTTGCAAGTACGGCATCATGGCTTCTAATACACGCCCATCAATCGGTGTGGTGGCGTTGTGATCTAAATAGATCATGAATTTTTGGCAAGATTTAAGCCGATTTTCTTTCCTGAATAGTCTTTATATCAATCACTTGTTCAACCTGCTGACTTTGTCTTTTCGCAACTTCGCTTACCATCTCTCTTTCCAGAAGCTGGCCCAGCGTGATCTGCTTCAGATACTCACGAATCTGGTCACTCAAACCCATCCATAAATCATGTGTAATACAAGGCTGATCATTATGACAATTGGACTTACCGCCACATTTGGTGGAATCAACGGTTTCATCGACTGCTTCGATAATGTCAGCAATATTGATTTCCCGCGCGTTGCGGCTGAGAGTGTATCCACCACCCGGCCCTCTGACACCTTTAACCATCCCGGCTTTACGCAAGCGCGCGAAAAGCTGCTCCAGATAAGACAAAGAGATAGTTTGACGAGTTGCAATGTCGGTTAATGTAATCGGATGCTTTTGACTGTGGTAAGCCAAATCCAGCATGGCAGTAACCGCGTAACGTCCTTTGGTGGTGAGTCGCATATAACCCCCTTAATTAAACTTAGTGATAGTAAGGGCACTATAAATAAACCAAGTATTTTAGTCAAGTATTATGGCGCCAGCCATTCAATCTTTATCCTTGATTTGGCAGTCATCCAACAGAGGATTATTTTGCTCACCACACTGAATCCCGGCATCATTCAATTTGCGGCACATAGTTTCCAGCTGTTTATCCATTTGATGAATATGATCCAACATCAAATTGATGGCATTGGCAATCGGATCAGGCATATCGCCGGCTGCACCATAGGCATCAAAACCAATTTTTTGCGCCATCGCATCCCGTCTGGCCTTATCCTTTTTGCTATTAGCATCGATAATATGCGCTGGAATCCCAACCACAGTCGCTCCATCCGGCACTGGTTTCACAACGACCGAGTTAGATCCCACTCGTGCGCCCTCACCGATTTCAATCGGGCCCAACACTTTGGCACCTGCACCAATCACCACTCCATTTTTCAAAGTAGGATGCCGTTTACCCTTATTCCAACTGGTACCGCCCAGAGTAACACCGTGATACAACGTACAATCGTCGCCAATCACTGCCGTTTCACCAATCACCACCCCCATACCATGATCGATAAAAAACCGTCTGCCGATTTTAGCCCCCGGATGAATTTCAATTCCGGTCAACCAACGTCCCAAAAACGAGATATAGCGTGCGGGCCAGTTAAACCCTCGTCGCCACAACCCGTGACTGCAACGATGAATCAAAACCGCATGAAAACCGGGGTAAGTGGTAATCACTTCAAACGCTGATTGCGCAGCAGGATCACGCGCAAAAATGCACTGAATATCTTCTTTAATTTGGCTGAACATGTCGCTTACTTCAGGTTGTGATTTTGTGAGAAGCGCAAAATACCACGCAGTATGTCCAGCTCTTTAGTATCAAGCCAGGCGCGATTAAACACTCGCCGCAAACGCCGCATGATGGATTTGGAGCGCTCCGGATGCAAAAAACCAATATCAGCCATGGTCTGTTGTAAATGCAGGTAAAAGCCCTCCATCTGCTCTGCGGTTGCCAAAGACTCTTCCCCGCGGTCGCCAATAGAGCTTGCGTATTCCCTGCCACTAGCAACGAATAACTCATAACACACCACTTGTACTGCCGCTGCCAAATTCAAAGAACTGTACTCAGCGTTACACGGAATTCGCAGCAAATAATGACATAAATCCAGTTCATGATTTTTTAAACCCGAGTTTTCCCGGCCAAAAACCAAGGCAATATTCGCCCCTCCGGCCACATCAACCCATTTTCCTGCACATTCGCGCGCAGTCACAGAAGGCCAACTAATAGTTCTATCCCGCGCACTGGCACCCAGTACGATCTGACAATCGGCGATAGCTTCGGATAACGAGTCATGAATACTGGCTATCTTCAAAACATCATCTGCTCCGGATGCACGAGCGGTGGCATCGGCATGTGGGAAATATTTTGGCGTCACTAGCCGCAATTGATTCATGCCCATGTTTTTCATGGCCCTGGCAACAGCGCCAATATTGCCGGGATGTGAGGTTTCCACCAGAACGACTTTAAAATTGGATAACAATGAGAGTTCTCAATGACTAAAAAACCGTCGATTTTAACAAAAGATTTGCTATGCTATCGGAGTTTTCTAACTGCTCATTATCAATTTGATCTATGCATCCTATGCTTAATATAGCCGTGCGCGCAGCGCGCAATGCCGGCGACCTCATTCAACGTTCCTCGCAAAATATCGAGAAACTCACCATCGACCAAAAAAGCCTTAACGACTACGCCACCGAAGTCGATCGCAAGGCAGAGCAAGAAATTATCAAAATTATCCGCGCCTCTTTTCCAGACCATGCGATTTTGGCAGAAGAAAGCGGTGAATACCCTGGAAATGATTACGTTTGGATTATTGACCCGCTGGATGGCACCACCAATTTTTTGCATGGTTTTCCGCAATATGCCGTCTCAATAGCGTTAAAGCATAAAAACAAACTTGAAGTTGGTGTCATTTATGATCCCGTGCGTGATTAACTTTTCACAGCTGAACGTGGTGGCGGCGCCATGCTGAATAACCGCCGGATTCGGGTCACCAAACAAAACAGCATGCGCGGTGCATTAATCGGCACAGGCTTTCCGTTTAAAACCATGGAGCACATCGAGCCCTATTTAGGCATGTTCCGCGCCATTACAGCTGACACCGCAGGTATTCGCCGTGCGGGTGCCGCCGCATTGGATGTGGCTTATGTTGCCTGCGGCCGATTGGATGCTTTTTGGGAAATCGGCGTCAAAGAATGGGATATTGCGGCCGGCGTACTGATGGTTCAGGAAGCGGGTGGCGTTGCTACCGACTTTTCATTTAATGATAAATATTTGCAATCCGGCAACATCATCGTTGGCAACCCCAGAATGCATCAGTTGATGTACCATGCCATCCAACCACATGTCACCGACAAATTAAAATAAGCCTTTAAGCTAGCATAATTTGCGACCCGGCCTAAAATTGTTAACGACTCGCCTTTTCTTTTATACTTGGCGGCTAATCAAAATTTAAGAGACGATCATGGAAAAACCTTTCATCCTACACATGCTGACTACAGCTAAAAACTTAAGCCCTTTCGACGTCAACATGGCAATGGATGCCGGCTGGATTTCAGCCGTTCCTTACATCAACGTCGAGCCCAGTGAAGTACGAGGCTTGGTGCAAGACGCTATTTTTTCTCGCAGCCCCAAAGGCTTGAAACGCACAGCGATTTTCATCGGTGGCCGCGAAACCAAACAAGCAATGGACATGCTGAAATTAGCAAAAAACTCCATGGTACCGCCTTTTGAAGTATCCGTATTTGCCGATCCTAGCGGCGCATTTACCACCGCTGCTGGCATGGTGGCTGCAGTTGAAAAAGAACTGGCAGATAAATTCAACACCACCTTGGAAGGCAAAAATATTTTAGCTTTAGGTGGCACAGGTCCTGTTGGACAAGCTGCCGCCGTAATTGCCGCTCAAGCTGGCGCTCATGTCAGAATTATCGGCAGGCAGCTGGACAAAGCCCAACGCACCGCCGAGTTGTGCAGCC
>Ga0172380_10005768_pt1 | contig 14773 bp, 14 predicted proteins | sample Leawe162metaG_FD_119747 | JGI IMG/M metagenome (GOLD analysis project Ga0172380, IMG submission 119747) | Leachate microbial communities from a municipal landfill in Southern Ontario, Canada - Leachate well 162 metaG | ecosystem: Engineered > Solid waste > Landfill > Unclassified | place...
AGGCCGGCCAGACCCGCTTTTTCGGCAGGGCCGTATGCCGAACCGGCGCTGAAGTCGACTTGCACGTCGAGCATAGGCAGGGTTGGGCTGGCGACATAGTAGACCCTTGCGCCGGAAGACGCAGTCCAGTGCTGGATATCGACGCCGGCATGGGATGCGGCGGCGAACAGGCAAAAAATCCCAAAAAGAATGCTTTTCATATTTTCGTTTTTCGCTTACTTAACTTAGTCAGTGGCGCAAGGCGGTCGCAGCCGCAGCCGAACCCGAACCCACCGAGGCCTCGGCGAGCGGCTGCGGATCGAGCACGGCAATCGTCAACGTGTCGTCATTGAAATATTTCCTGGCGACACCCTGAACTTCCGCGGCGGTGACATTGCGAATCTTGTCGAGGATCTTGTCTATGTCGCGCCAGCTGATGCCGACTGCTTCGGCACTGCCGATTTCCATGGCCTGCCCCATCATCGAATCGCGCTTGTAAATCTGGCTGGCGATACTCTGGGTCTTGACCCTTGCCAGTTCTTCGGCAGTGACTCCCTCATCCTGGATGCGCTTGATCTCGTTGCGCAGGGCGGCTTCGAGCTCGGCCACGGTCCGGCCTTCGGCCGGTTGCCCTTCGAGGACGAATTGCGCTTCGCCGCGCAGCATGGACTCATAGCCGGCATTCGCCGTCTGGGCAATTTTCTGTCCGCGCACCAGATGCTTGACCAGCCGCGAAGCGTCGTGGCCATCCAGCAAGTTGGCGAGCATCTCGAGCGCATACGGTTCGCGATCGTGCTCGACATCCTTGAGCCTGGGAACCTTCCAGGCCATCGCCAAATCGGCCAGCTTGGCCGGCGCCTTGACGGTCAGGCGTTTGATGCCGAGCTGCAGCGGCTCAACCAGCGGCCGCCGCGCAGGCAAAGCATGCCGCGGGATGGCGCCGTAGACCTTTTCGGCCAGGCGAAAGGTTGCCGCGTGATCCACATCGCCGACCACCACCAGCGTCGCGTTGTTGGGTGCGTACCAGCGCCGGTACCAGTCCTGCGCATCGAGATAAGTCATGTTCTCGAGATCGTTCATCCAGCCGATGACCGGCCGGCGGTAAGGGTGGGCCTGGAAAGCCACAGCGTTCATGCGCTCGCGCAGCAGGGACTGCGGATCGTCCTCGGTGCGCATGCGGCGTTCTTCCATCACCACCTTGATCTCCTGGGCGAACTCCTTGGCGTCCAGCTTCAGGCCCGCCATGCGGTCGGCCTCCAGTGCCATCACCTGCGGCAAGGCACGCTTGGGAATCAGCTGGAAGTAGGCGGTGTAGTCGAGGCTGGTGAAGGCATTTTCACGGCCGCCCAGCGCCGCAACCCGCTTGGAGAATTCGCCCGGCCCCACTTTCCTGGTGCCTTTGAACATCATGTGTTCGAGCAAATGAGCGAGGCCCGAGGTGCCGTCAACCTCGTCGATGGCACCGACGCCGTACCAGACCATCTGCACCACGGTGGGAGCGCGATGATCTTCCTTGACGATCACCCGCATGCCATTGGTCAGGGTTTTCTCGTAAGGATTGGCGCGGACTGTAGTGCCAAACGCCAATACTGCCAAAGCAAACATGCCAAACAGGAAGTTTCTGATCATGTTGAGAGTGTTAATATTGTCAGTCCAGAAGCGGCATCATAAAGGCTCGCCGCGCCACTGTCAGCTAGACACATACTTTCATGTTTGGTTTCCTCAAGAAAAACGATCCAGCCACCGACGTGGCGAATGCCAATGCGCCCCGCTCCGGATGGGCTGAGCGGCTCAAGGCCGGTCTGGCGCGCACGCGCGACCAACTGACCGACCTGTTCCACCGCGCCAAAATCGACGACGAGTTGCTGGAAGAACTCGAATCTACGCTGTTGCTGGCCGACGTCGGCCTCGATGCCACCCAGTTCCTGCTGGACGGACTCAAGGCGCGCGTCAAGCGCGAACGGCTGGAAACGCCGGCCCAGTTGCAGTCGGCTTTAGCCGACTCGCTGGAAACGCTGTTGGCCCCTCTCGAAGCGCCGATCGACACTACGCCGCATAAGCCCTTCGTGATCATGCTGGCCGGCGTCAATGGCGCCGGCAAAACCACGTCGATCGGCAAACTGGCGAAATACTTCCAGGCGCAGGGCAAATCGGTGCTGCTGGCCGCCGGCGACACTTTCCGGGCGGCGGCGCGCGAGCAATTGATCGCCTGGGGAGAACGCAACCAGGTGGCGGTAATCGCACAGGAATCCGGCGATCCGGCCGCCGTGGTGTTCGACGCCATCAATGCCGCGAAAGCGCGCGGCATCGACATCGTGCTGGCCGACACCGCCGGCCGCCTGCCGACCCAACTGCATCTGATGGAAGAGATCGCCAAGGTCAAGCGGGTGATCCAGAAGGTCGACCCGACGGCGCCGCATGAAGTGCTGCTGGTGCTCGACGCCAATATCGGCCAGAACGCCCTGGCCCAAGTCAAGGCTTTCGACAAGGCGATCGGCGTCACCGGACTGATCGTCACCAAGCTCGACGGCACCGCCAAGGGCGGCATCATCGCCGCCATCGCCCGGCAAAACCTCACTGGCCGGCCGCTTGCGCTGCGCTTTATCGGCGTCGGGGAAGGCATCGACGATCTGCAACCCTTTGGCGCACGCGAATTCGTGGCCGCCCTGCTCGACTCGGGCACGAGATGATCCGCTTCGAACACGTTTCCCGGCGTTATCCGCCCGGCATAGACGCGCTGAAGGACGTCAGTTTGTCCGTCGCCCCGGGCGAAATGATTCTGATCGGCGGCCACTCGGGCGCCGGCAAGACCACATTGCTGAAACTCATCGCCGCCATCGAACGTCCCAGTTCAGGCACAGTGCTGGTCAGGGGACAGAATGTCGGGGCCTTGAAACCTGCGGCGCTGCCTTATCTGCGACGCAACCTGGGCATGGTGTTTCAGGACCAGAAACTGCTGTTCGACCGCAACGCCTTCGAAAACGTCATGCTGCCGTTGTCCATCGCCGGATTTTCTCCAAAGGAAGCCGGCAAGCGGGCTCGTGCAGCGCTCGACAAGGTCGGCCTGCTGGCACGCGAAAAGGCGCTGCCCATCGCCCTCTCCGGCGGAGAACAGCAGCGCCTGGCGATCGCCCGGGCAGTGGTCAACCGTCCCAGCATCCTGCTGACAGACGAGCCAACCGCTCACCTTGACCCGGAGACCGCCCGTGACGTGGCCGCCATCCTGCGCGACTTCCATCAAGTCGGCGTCACTCTGCTGATCGCCACCTATGACGATGCGTTGTTCGCCGCTTTTGCCACGCAGCGGCTTATCCTCAGCCACGGCAAGCTCCCGACATGAACGCGTGGCTGGTACAACACGGCAAGGCGCTCAAGTGGGCACTGCAACGCCTGATGGCGGCGCCGACCAATACTCTTTTATCGTTGATAGCGATCGGCATTGCGCTGGCATTGCCGGCCGGCGGTCAGATGCTGCTCGGCAATGCCTTGCAGCTTGCCCGCAATTCCAGCAACATCAACGCAACGCCGCAAATCTCGTTGTTTCTGTCGCTCGATGCGGACAAGAAGACCGCCGACAACATCTCTATCCGGCTCAGAAATCATGCCGGCGTCAAGCAGGTGCGTTTCATCTCGCGCGACGAAACCTTCAAGCGCATGCAGTCTGGCGAAAATCTGGCGGAAGTGCTTGCCGCCTTGCCCAGAAACCCCTTTCCCGATGCTTTCGTCATCACCCCCAACGATGATGGGCCGGCGGCCATGGAACAACTCCGCAGCGAATTCCGCAACTGGCCCAAGATCGAGCATGTGCAACTTGATTCGGCCTGGGTACGGCGACTCGATGCCATGCTGCGGCTTGGGCGCACGGCAACGGCGCTGCTGACGGTACTGCTGGGCTTGGGTCTGGTGGCCATCACTTTTACCACGATCCGCCTGCAAGTTCTCACCCAGCGCGCCGAGATCGAGGTGAGCCGCCTGCTGGGCGCCACCGACAGCTTCATTCGCCGGCCCTTCTACTATTTCGGCGCTTTGCAAGGGCTGGCGGGTGGCGCGGTGGCCTGGCTGATCGTGCTTGGCGTCTCCGGATTGCTCAACCGGCCGGTGGCGGAACTGGCGGAACTCTACAACACCAGCGTGGTTCTGCAATCCCTGACAACAGGCGAGTCCATAACGCTACTCGCCCTGGCTGGCAGCCTGGGCTGGCTCGGTGCTGCGCTGTCGCTCAGGCAGCACCTGAAATACCCGGATTAAGGATTGATCTTGCTGCGCTGAACCTAGAGCGGGCCGCAGGGATCATCCATCGGCATTGATCTTTTTGATCAACTCCTGCAGCACCTGTTCCGCCTTGTCGTTACTCACTTGGCAAGTGCCGGCATTGACGTGGCCGCCACCGCCGTATTGCAGCATCAAATCGCCAATATTGGTCTTCGAGCTGCGGTTGATGATGGATTTGCCGGTGGCCATGACGGTGTTCTGCTTTTTCACGCCCCACATCACGTGGATGGAGATGTTGGCATCGGGGAACAGTGCGTAGATCATGAAACGATTCCCCGCATAAATCGTTTCCTCGTTGCGCAGGTCGAGCACCACCAGATTGCCGTGAATTTTTGCGCAGCGCTGGATCTGTTCCTTGAACTTGCCTTCATGCTCGAAATACATGTCGGCGCGTTCCTTGACGTCCGGCAACTGCATGATCTGCTCGATGTCGTGGTTTCGGCAATAATCGATCAGATCCATCATCAGATCATAGTTCGAGATGCGGAAGTCGCGGAAGCGTCCCAAGCCGGTACGCGCATCCATCAGGTAATTGAGCAGTACCCAGTCTTTCGGCTGAAGAATTTCGTCGCGTGAGAACTGCGCCGAATCACCCTTATCCACCGCGGCCATCATGGTGTCCCACTCCGCCGGAAATGCCTTGCGTCCGCCATAGTAGTCATATACCACGCGGGCTGCCGAAGGCGCTGCCGGGTCGATGATGTGGTTGGGCCGGCTGCCGGTGTTGCGCACGGTCTCCGAGAGATGATGGTCGAAAACCAAGTGCGCCCCCGCCACGTAGGGCAGATTGGTCGTGATGTCTCTCGGGCCGATGGCTATTTTGCCGTCCTGCATGTCCTTGGGATGAACGAAGTTGATCTCATCGACCATGTCGAGGTGCTTCAGCAGTACCGCACAGACCAAACCGTCGAAATCGCTACGCGTCACCAACCGAAATTTGCTGTTACCCATAACGCACTCCCCAATATGAACAAATGACTCTATTCGGAACATCGGCAAAGCCGGCTTGCTACGGTTTCCCATCTCCCTTAGCCGTCCTCATTATGCCGCTAGCGTGGATTGACGGCAAGCATGAGCATTGTCCAATCTTATCGGCACCGTTTAGAATCCGGCCATCGAACTTCGGGACCCGTTCATGAAGCCAACCTACCGTATCGCACCCAGCCTCCTTTCCGCCAATTTCGCCAAGCTCGGCCAAGAAATTGCCGATGTCGTCGCCGCGGGTGCAGACTGGATCCACTTCGATGTCATGGACAATCACTATGTGCCGAATTTGACCATCGGCCCGCTGGTGTGCGAGGCAATCCGACCGCTCACCCAGGCGAGTATCGACGTGCATCTGATGGTCAAGCCGGTCGACCGCATCATTCCCGATTTTGCCAAAGCCGGTGCGAATGTCATCACCTTCCATCCCGAAGCCTCCGAACACATCGACCGCTCGCTGGCCCTGATCCGCGAAGCAGGCTGTCAGGCCGGGTTGGTATTCAATCCGGCGACGCCGCTGGACTACCTGGAGCATGTGATGGACAGACTCGATATCGTGCTGCTGATGTCGGTCAACCCGGGGTTCGGCGGCCAGAAATTCATCCCGGAGACGCTCAACAAATTGAAACTGGCACGTGCCAGGATAGATGACTATGCGGCGCGGACCGGCCGCCAGATCCTGCTGGAAATCGATGGGGGCGTGAAGATTGACAATATCGCCGAGATCGCCCGCGCCGGCGCCGACACCTTCGTGGCGGGCTCCGCCGTATTCGGCGCCGGCAAGGATGCCGACCCGCACCGCTACGATTCGGTGCTCACCGCTTTGCGCAGGGAATTGTCGAGGGCGTGACAGGAGGCGAAAATTCGCTGTCGATCAAGGCCGTCATGCTCGATCTCGACGGCACCTTGCTCGACACGGCGCCCGACATCGCGGTGGCGGCGAATGCCATGCTCGACGAACTCGGGCTGCCAGCCTGCTCCGTCGACACTATTCGCAGTTACATTGGCCGCGGCATCCCCACCCTGGTCAAGCGCTGTCTGGCCGGTCGGCTTGATGCCGCCGCCGATCCCGCCGCCCCGCCCGCCGCTGCATTGGCCAGTTTCCGACGGCATTACGCGGCGACCAACGGCCGCTATGCCACGCTGTATCCCTGCGTGATCGAGGGCCTGCGCGCCATGCGGGACAAGGGATTGAGGCTGGCCTGCGTCACCAACAAGGCCACCGATTTTACGCTGCCCTTGCTTGCGGGTAGCGGCCTCGCCAGTTGGTTTGAACTGGTCGTTTGCGGCGATACCTTGGCCAGGAGCAAGCCCGATCCGTTGCCGCTGCTGCATATCTGCGCGCAGTTCGGCATGCCGCCGGGCGAGGTGCTGCTGATCGGCGACTCGATCAATGACGTGCGGGCCGCCCGCGCCGCCGGCTGCCCGATATTTTGTGTGCCGTACGGCTACAACGAGGCCGGCGATGTGCATAAACTCGATTGCGATGCTATAGTTGGCACCCTCGAAGAAGCTTCAATCAGGATAGCTGCTGTTTGACCATGCGCTACACATATCTGCGAACCGCGAAGAGCCTCGTTCCCGAGGCGGAGGCTTGGCCCTGGCGCCGCTGGCAAAGCATCTGATTTTGCCTGTGCCGGTTTGATCTGGCGCGCCTTGTTTACCGCAGTTGTGGAGTCACATCATGATCGAATCAGAATTCAACCGGCTGGCCGCCGAGGGCTATAACCGCATTCCGGTCACGCTCGAGACCTTTGCCGATTTCGACACGCCGCTGTCGATCTATCTCAAGCTGGCCAACGCACCCTATACCTACCTGCTCGAATCGGTGCAAGGCGGAGAGCGCTTTGGCCGCTACTCCTTCATTGGGCTGGCCGCCCATACCCGCATCGCCGTGACCGGATCATCGGTGCTGCTGCTGTCCGGCAACCGCGTCGCCGAGCGGCGCGAGCACACCAACCCGATGGCATTCATCTCCGAGTTCATGTCGGGCTTCCGGGTGCCGGACCTGAAAAACCTGCCACGCTTCTGCGGCGGTCTGGTGGGCGTATTCGGCTATGACACGGTGCGCTATGTCGAACCGAAACTGGTGCGCACTCCCGCACAGGAAGCGGAACGCGACAAACTCGGCGTACCCGATATCCTGCTGATGCTTTCCGAGGAAATCGCGATTGTCGACAACCTCTCCGGCAAACTGACGCTGGTGGTGTATGCCGAACCCGGCTTCCCCAACGCCTGGAAGCAGGCACAGAACCGGCTCAAGGAGCTGCTGGCACAACTCCGCACCGCGGTGCAAATCCCGGCAGACACCGTTGTCGCAAGCGCCCCGCCGGTTTCGGAATTCGGCGAGGAAGCCTTCAAGGCCGCGGTGCGCCGCGCCAAACAGTACATCGTCGATGGCGACATCATGCAGGTGGTGCTGTCGCAGCGCCTCAGCAAACCCTTTGGCGCGACGCCGCTGGCGCTGTACCGGGCCTTGCGCACGCTCAATCCCTCGCCCTACATGTTTTATTTCAATTTCGAGGACTTCCATGTGGTCGGCGCCTCGCCGGAAATCCTGGTCCGCTTGGAAGAGCGCGGCGGGGAAAAGCTGGTGACGCTGCGGCCTATCGCCGGCACACGCAAGCGCGGCGCAACGCCGGAAGAAGACAGCGCATTGGCCGAGGAGTTGCTCGCCGACGCCAAAGAGCGCGCCGAACATCTGATGCTGCTCGATCTCGGCCGCAACGACGTCGGCCGCGTCGCCAAGGTCGGCTCGGTCAAGGTCACGGATCGCTTTCTCATCGAGCGCTATTCGCACGTCATGCACATTGTTTCCAACGTCGAAGGCGATCTGCGCGACGCCGAGGGACCGCTCGATGTGCTCAAGGCGACCTTTCCGGCCGGCACGGTTTCCGGCGCGCCCAAGGTGCGGGCGATGGAAATCATCGACGAGCTGGAACCTTCCAAGCGCGGCATCTATTCCGGCGCGGTCGGTTATCTTGGCTACAACCGCGACATGGACATGGCCATCGCGATCCGCACGGCGGTGATCAAGGACGGCATCATCCATGTCCAGGCGGGCGCCGGCATTGTCGCCGACTCCGATCCCGATACCGAATGGATAGAAACGCAAAATAAGGCGAAAGCGCTGCTGCGCGCCGCCGAGATGGCCGAAATGGGCCTCGATACGCGTTTAGAGTAGGGGACCGCCATGCTGCTGATGATCGACAATTACGATAGCTTCACCTACAACCTGGTGCAGTATTTCGGTGAGCTCGGCGAAGATGTGCGGGTGTATCGCAACGATGCGATCACCCTCAAGGAAATCGCCGCCATGGCACCGGCGCGCATCGTCATCTCGCCCGGCCCCTGTTCACCCGATGAGGCTGGCATCTCGGTGGCGACCATCAAGGAATTCGCCGGCAAGATCCCGATTCTCGGGGTCTGCCTGGGCCACCAGAGCATCGGCGCGGCTTTCGGCGGCGTCATCGTGCATGCCAAGCAACTCATGCACGGCAAGACTTCGCTGGTACATCACGCTGGCGCCGGGGTGTTCCGGAACCTGCCCAATCCGCTGCTGGTGACACGCTACCACTCGTTGGCGATCCGGCGCGAGGGTCTGCCGGATTGCCTGGAAATCACCGCCTGGACCGATGACAATGAGATCATGGGGGTGCGCCACAAGACGTTGGCCGTCGAAGGTGTGCAGTTCCACCCCGAGTCCATACTCACCGAGCGGGGCCATGACCTGCTCAAGAACTTTCTGGAGACATAGCCGATGATTACCCCCCAGCAAGCGCTGCAGCGCACCATAGAGCACCGCGAGATATTTCCCGACGAAATGCTGCATCTGATGCGGCAAATCATGCAGGGCGAGATCTCGCCGCTGATGGTCGCGGCCATCCTGACCGGCCTGCGCGTAAAAAAGGAGACCATCGGCGAAATCACCGCCGCGGCGCAGATCATGCGCGAGCTGTCCACCAAGGTCGAAGTGGCCGACAACCGGCACTTCGTCGACATCGTCGGCACCGGCGGCGATGGCGCCCACACGTTCAACATATCCACTGCCGCGATGTTCGTCGCCGCGGCCGCCGGGGCCAAGGTGGCCAAGCACGGCAACCGCAGCGTTTCGTCGAGTTCCGGCAGCGCCGACGTACTCGAGGCGCTGGGTGCCCACATCCAGCTCACGCCGCAGCAGGTGGGCGAAAGCATTGCCGCCACCGGCATCGGTTTCATGTTCGCGCCCAATCACCACCCAGCCATGAAGAACGTAGCCCCGGTACGCCGCGAGATGGGCGTGCGGACGATATTCAACATCCTCGGCCCGCTCACCAACCCGGCCGGCGCGCCGAATACGCTGATGGGCGTGTTCCATCCCGATCTGGTCGGCATCCAGGTGCGCGTAATGCAGCGTCTCGGCGCCGATCACGTGCTGGTGGTGCATGGCAAGGACGGTCTGGACGAGATTTCGCTGGGCGCCGCCACCCTGGTCGGCGAGCTCAAGGACGGCGAGATTACGGAATACGAAATCCATCCGGAAGACTTCGGCTTGCAGATGGTTTCCAACCGCAGCATGCGCGTGGCGAATGCCGGCGAATCCAAGGACATGCTGATGACGGTGCTGGCCAACCAACCCGGCGCGGCACGCGAGATCGTGGTGCTCAACGCGGGCAGCGCACTGTATGCCGCCAAGCTGGCCGACTCGATTCCGACCGGCATTGCCCGTGCGCGCGAAGCCATTGCCAGCGGCGCGGCGCGCGCCAAGCTCGACGAGTTCGTGAATTTCACGCGCCGCTTTCAAGCGCCGGCCTGATTTGCCTGTGAATAACGCGGCACTGATCGAAAGAAGCCTGCACGCCGTCTGGCACCCCTGCACCCAGATGAAGGCGCACCAGAGCCTGCCACTGGTGCCGATCAAGAGCGGCAAAGGCATCTGGCTCCACGACTTCGAAGGCCGCCGTTATCTCGACGCCATCAGTTCCTGGTGGGTGAATCTTTTCGGCCATTGCAACGCCAGCATCAACGCCGCCTTGCGCAGCCAGCTCGACCAACTCGAACACGTCATGCTGGCGGGCTTCACCCACGAACCGGCGGTACAGTTGTCAGAGCGTCTGGCGGCTTTGACTCAGGGCATCCTCGGGCATTGCTTCTTCGCCTCCGATGGCGCCTCGGCGGTGGAAATCGCCCTCAAGATGAGCTGTCATTACTGGCGCAACCAGGGGCAGGCCGGCAAGAACCGGTTCGTCAGTCTCTCCGGCAGCTACCACGGCGAAACCGTCGGTGCCCTGGCGGTGACGGACGTGCCGCTGTTCCGTGCGGCCTATGAACCGCTGGTGCGGGCCGGCGCCACTGTGCCCAGCCCCGACTGGCGCAACGCCGCCGCGGGAGAATCGGCGCGGGATTTTGCGCTGCGTTGCGCGGCGGTGCTCGAGTCGCATCTGGCAGAGCACCATCGGCACATCGCCGCGCTGATCGTCGAGCCGCTGGTACAGTGCGCGAGCGGTATGGCGATGTATGACGCCGAATATCTGCGCCAGGCAAAGATGCTCTGCCAACGTTACGGCGTGCATCTGATCGCCGACGAAATCGCCGTGGGCTGCGGCCGCACCGGCAGTTTCTTCGCCTGCGAGCAGGCCAGCATGCTGCCGGACTTCCTGTGCTTGTCGAAAGGCATCAGCGGCGGTTACCTGCCGCTGTCGGTGGTGATGACGCACGATGATATCTATGCCGCATTTTATTCCGACGAGGTGGCGCGCGGCTTCCTGCATTCTCATTCCTATACCGGCAATCCCTTGGCCTGCCGCGCCGCGCTTGCCACGCTCGACTTGTTCGAGAGCGGCGACGTGCTCGAAGCAAACCGGGGCAAGACCAAGCGCCTCAACGAGCTTTCGACCGAACTCAAAGCCCATCCGCAAGTACGCCATTTCCGCAATACCGGCATGATCTGGGCCTTCGATGTCGACACGCCCGATCCGCAGTTCTCCCGGCGTTTCTATCAGAAGGCACTGGAACATGAACTGCTGTTGCGGCCCCTTGGCAATACGGTGTATTTCATGCCGCCCTACATCCTCGAAGACGCCGATATGCAGTTCCTCGTCACCCGCACGCTCGAAGCCCTGACCAGCCTCGCTTCCGCAACAATGGCGTCATGAGCCAGGGGATTTTTGTCACCGGCACCGACACCGGCATCGGCAAGACGCTGATGGCCTGCGCGTTGCTCCGTGGCTTTGCCGCCCGCGGCTTGCGTGTGGCGGGCATGAAGCCGGTGGCTGCCGGGATGGATGGAGGCAATAGCAACGAGGATGTGGAACTGCTCAAGTCAGCCAGCAATGTGGCGTTCGCCGAGCGCCTCATCAATCCCTATCTGCTGTGCGAAGCCCTGGCCCCGCACATCGCCGCCAGACATCAAGGCATCGTCATCGACAGCCAGAGCATCCTCGAATGTTTCGAAAAAATGCGTGCCGCAACCGACCTCGTTATCGTCGAGGGGGTCGGCGGCTTCCAGGTGCCGCTGGGTCCGCAGGAAGACAGCGCCCGGTTGGCCGTACTCCTGGGACTGCCGGTGATCCTGGTAGTTGGCATGCGGCTGGGCTGCATCAGCCACGCACTACTGACGCAGGCAGCCATCCAGGCGCGCAGCTTGCCCTTGGCCGGCTGGATCGCCAACCAGATCGATCCGCAGATGGCCTGTGTCGAGGAAAACCTGGAGGCGCTCAAGGAACGTATCGAAGCGCCGCTGCTCGGCTTCATTCCCTACCAAATCGAGCCGGATTCGGCGATAATAACGGGCTTGCTGGACTTTACGAAGTTCATGGATTTACCGAACTTTTCAAAGCACGCCGAACTTTCCTAAGGTTTCTCATGTCTGCCCTATCCGCCTCAGCAGCCCCGCACCAGCCCGTTCAAAATCAACGCCGCTGGCTTGCCTCCGAAATCGAAGCTTTATTCGAATTGCCGTTCAACGACCTATTGTTTCAGGCACAGCAGGTGCATCGCGCCAATTTCGATGCCAACTTGATACAACGCTCGACCCTGCTCTCGATCAAGACTGGCGGTTGCTCCGAGGATTGCGGCTACTGTTCGCAATCGGGCAAGCACGACGATAAAGAGGTGCGCGAGCCGATGCTGCCGCTGGAGCAGGTCGTCAGTGCCGCACAGGCGGCCAAAGACAAGGGTGCCACGCGCTTTTGCATGGGAGCTGCCTGGCGTGGCCCGAAGCAGCAGGAGCTGGAAAAGGTCAAGGAAATGGTGCAGGCGGTCAAGGCTCTCGGCCTGGAGACCTGCGTCACGTTGGGCATGCTCAAGGAAGGCCAGGCCGAACAGTTGAAGCAGGTCGGCCTCGATTATTACAACCACAACCTCGATACCGATCCCGACTTCTTCGGCCAGGTCATTTCCACACACAGCCAGGCCGAACGTTTCGACACCCTGGAGAAGGTGCGCGGCGCCGGTATCAAGATCTGTTGCGGCGGCATCGTCGGCATGGGCGAGACGCGCCGTAGCCGAGCCGCACTGATCGCCCAGCTGGCCAACATGAACCCGCCTCCCGAGTCCGTGCCGATCAACCATCTGGTGGCGATTCGTGGCACGCCGCTGGAAAATGCGCTGCCGCTCGATCCCTTTGAGTTTGTCCGCACCATCGCCTGCGCCCGTATCACCATGCCGGCCAGTTTGGTGAGACTGTCGGCCGGTCGGGCGGAGATGTCCGACGAAGTCCAGGCGCTATGCTTCCTTGCCGGCGCCAATTCAATTTTCTACGGCGACAAGCTGCTCACCGCCGACAACCCGGAAGCCGGCCGCGACACGGCGCTCTTTGCCCGTCTCGGCCTGAAGCCCATGGAATGAGAGTGTGATCCGCACTCCATGTCCGACATTCTGAAAAAAATCCTTGCGGTCAAGCGCGAGGAAATCGCCGCCGCGAAAATCCTGAAACCGCTTGCCGCATTGCGGACCGAGGCCGAAACCAAAGCAGAACCCATACGCGATTTCGTCGGTGCCATCCGCGCCCGGATCGCTGCCGGGAAACCGGCAGTGATCGCCGAGATCAAGCGGGCCAGTCCGTCGAAAGGATTGCTGCGCGAGGATTTTCAGCCGGAGCGGATCGCCGGCGACTACGCCGCGCACGGTGCAGCTTGTCTTTCGGTGCTCACCGACCGGCAGTTCTTTCAGGGAGCGCCGGAATATCTGCAGCAAGCCCGCAGGGCTTGTCCGTTACCGGTACTGCGCAAGGATTTCCTGGTCGATATCTACCAAGTCTATGAGTCGCGCATGATGGGTGCCGACGCCATTCTGCTGATTGTCGCCGCATTGGAACCCAAGCAACTCATGGAAATGGAAGCCCTCGCCGAAAGCCTGGGGATGGCAGTGCTGGTCGAAGCCCACGATGCCGCCGAAACCGCTCTCGCGCTGCAACTGCAAACCCCGCTGATCGGCATCAACAACCGCAATTTGCGCAGCTTTGAAGTCACTCTCGCCACCACCCTCGACCAGCTCGAACATATCCCGCCGAATAAAATCGTCGTCACCGAATCCGGCATCCGTGCGCCGGCCGATGTGGCTTTGCTGCGCAGCCGGGGAGTCGAGGCTTTTCTGGTCGGCGAAGCTTTTATGCGTGCGGCATCGCCCGGCGACGAACTGGCGCGTTTATTCGAGCAAGTCCCTGTTGCATAAATACCACAATAATCGCTTTATCCCCCGCAATTAAAGGGTTTCTGCTTGCCCCCTGCCGACTGGAGCGGGCAGAATCGCGTCCAGCTTCTCTCATTCCGGGAGGCGAAAAGTGCGGCAGCAGTGGCCAACCACGTGGAGTCATTGAAGCTCGCTCTCTTCAACTATTAGGAGATTTTGAAATTATGCAAAAGAAGATTATTGCTCTGGCCGTTGCTGCCCTGGCCTCCGGCGCTGCATTTGCGCAGACCAACGTCACGCTTTACGGTGTTGCCGACGCCTCCTTCGATAATGTCCGTGTGTCAGGCGAACAATCAACCGCCGACAAGATCAGCCATTTTAGCCGCGTCTCCACCAACTCCTCCCTGATTGGCTTCAAGGGTGCGGAAGACCTGGGCGGCGGCATGAAGGCCTTGTTCCAGTTTGAAGGCGGCGTCGGCTTCGATGCCACGCCTTCCAGCGGCTTTGCTTTTACCCGTGACAGCTTCGTCGGCCTGACTGGCGGTTTCGGTACCGTGGTACTCGGCACCCTGACCGGCCCGGCCCGCGCGCTGGGCTCCGCTCTCGATGTCAATGCCGGTGCCACCGGCATTGGCGCCAACTCCGCGATACTGGGCAAGCTGGGTGGTCTGCTCGTTGGCGGGTTCAACAGCGCAGCGCCTCTCGTTGCCGCCACAGCCACGGCAGTGGCCACCGGCCCGGTCAACGTTGGTGCCGCTTGCGGCCGTTCGAGCACCTGTACTTCCCCCTTCGATACGCGCTACTCGAACGCAATCGCCTACGTTTCGCCGAATCTTTCGGGCTTCACGCTGACGATTGGCTACATTCCCAACGAGAATAAATCGCGCAATGGGGAAAGCGGCACGGCCACTCAGGCGAATTCGAAAGC
>Ga0172380_10005770_pt1 | contig 14772 bp, 13 predicted proteins | sample Leawe162metaG_FD_119747 | JGI IMG/M metagenome (GOLD analysis project Ga0172380, IMG submission 119747) | Leachate microbial communities from a municipal landfill in Southern Ontario, Canada - Leachate well 162 metaG | ecosystem: Engineered > Solid waste > Landfill > Unclassified | place...
GCCTTTATGTCCCAGCTTTGCCATACGAGTATACCTATGAAAAGTGCCAGTATTGCAGGGGTAATAAAACGCATTACTTGTAATTGATAAATATTTCCCCACTAAACCCATGTTGTGTGAGTGTTTTTTTGAGAATATCTTTTATTGATCACTCATGCATTCTGAGCTCAAAATTGATAATAGGCTTTCCGGTTACGATCGTGATGACACTTCCCTGAAAAAAATTTACAGACGTAATCATATCTGCCAAATCTCCTCTTTCGAGAGATTCCTTGAGATGCTTTTTTACCAATGAGGTCAATATAGCTGCTATAACCAGAGGACTATTCCTCTGGACGGATTTTGTATCGAGTATGTATGACCGAGCAGATGACATAGGCGAATTAAAAAAGAGGAGGAAGAAGATATGCTATCACTCATAATGTGGATAATATCGCACCAATGAGCCATGATTTCATCACAATAGTTTCTTCAGCTATACCCTTTGCTTCGAGGTGATGATGAAAAGGAGCTATCAGAAATATCTTCTTCCCATGGCGTAATTTTTTACTTGCTATCTGTAGTATGACTGAGATAATCTCCCAAAAATACACTAAAGAAATGATAAAGAGTATGGGCAGTGTATCGGTCATCAACGCCATAACGGCTAGTCAGGACCCAAGTGCCAATGCTCCTGAGTCACCAAGATAAAATTTTGCTGGTTTGATATTGAACCATAGAAATGCCGTCAGTGCGGCAGCTATAACTATGCAAAGTGTTGAGAGTAGAAAAAGTCATTCATGAAATGAAATAAAGGCATAGAGAAAATAATTTTGGGCCAAGAGTCATCCAGCGAGTCCGTCAAGTCCATCGGTGATATTGACACTATTTGACATGGCTGCAATCAAAAATATACAGACAAAAACATACCATCAACCAATATGTATTTGACCAAAAAGAGGTAGAGACATTGTATCATAGCCAAGCTTATAAAAAAACCACCATGCCCCCAAAAATGCAAAAAGAGCAATACCAAACATTTTAACACGAGCACTCATCCCCTTTTTCCCTCATATATTTTTTACATTGAGATAATCATCGACGGCACCGAGTATCCCCATCGAAAAAATAGCAAAAAGTGGCAGAAATGTTTCGGAGCGTTCCCAGAGACTAAAGCGTATATTGATGTCGAGATACTCTTGGTAATATTTTGCCAAAATTGTGATGATGACGACGAGTCCGAGAACGAGTAATATCATACCTCATCACATATTGGGTGTTCATTGTTTATGCGCATGCAGAGCATGATATCGTGTCGCATGTCATCATCCCATTGATGCCTCTGTGCGAATTTGTTTTGCGATTCAAAAATGACGGAGAAGATATATATAGTACGGCGTGATCAACATGGCTATTCCGAAGGAAAATAATCCCAAAATAACTATTTGTAAAATATAAGATTCCATAATATTCTCATTATAATCAAGCTCTCTATAAAGCAAATAATTACTTGAAATTTTTTCATAGCATCATCACTCTAGAAAAAAAAGAAAATCTCATATACTTAGCCCCTAAAGGAGCCTTTATGTCTTTTGTTCATCTTCATCTTCATACTCATTATTCTTTTCTTCAGGGGCTCTGAAAGCCTGAGGCTTTTGTTGCGACGGCAAAGGAACTCTGAATGACCGCTCTCGCAATCACAGATAACAACAATTTGCATGGGGCTTTTGAATTCTATCTTCTCTGTAAAAAGAAAGATATCAAGCCCATCATCGGCGTTGAGCTCTTTATCTGTGAACAATGACAAACATATCAGGGGAAAGATGCAAAAGTATACAGCATCATACTCCTCGCAAAAAATCTCACGTGATATAAAAACCTCGTGCAACTCGTGACACATGCCTATTTAGATGGGAATTTGAGCGGACAACCTCGCATTGATTTTCCTCTATTAGAAAAATTTTCTTCTGACATTATCGCCCTTTCTGGCGATATGATGGGGGAACTCGCACAGCACGTCGTCTCTGGGAAAACGAATGATTTTATCCTCCCAAGAATTGCCTATTACCAGAAAATATTTTGACCAGATCACTATTATCTGGAGATCGGTGAACATCCTGATCGCGGATCGCAGGGTGGGTATAATCAGAGAATTTTAGAACTCGCAAAACTCTCATGAACACCCATAGTAGGCACAAATGACGTACATTATTCCCACAGAGATCTCGCAGAGGCTCAAGACTTTCTCTCGTGTATTGGGAGCTGACGGAGAGTCGATGATCCTGACCGTCGTACGCTCATAGATGGCAATTATGGCCTGCGTTCTCCAGAGGAAATGCAGGAACTCTTCGCCTATGCTCCAGATGCATGTGCAAATACCCTCAAAATCGCTGAAATGATAGACATAGACATCCCTCATGGCAAACCCCTGCTCCCTACATATCGACTCAATGAAAAAGAATTCATACTGCAGAAAAGATACTTTGAAATGTATGCGGATGATGCAGAAATCTTGAGTGATCAAGAATGGCTCCTGCGTTTTACCTGTTTTCATGGGCTGAATAAGAGGTACGATTTTTCTCTGTCGGAAGAAGAGATATTTTCTTGTGTACATAGGGAAATACGCTGAGAATTACCAGAACTCTCAGATCCCTCCCCTTCTGATCTGGCCGAACTCCCAAAACAATGGCGAGATACTCAAAAAGATAGTATCTACGGACAATTATCGGATTCACAAAGAGTCATATTTGATCGTCTAGAATATGAACTCAATGTCGTACACCTAATGTGATTCGATGGCTACTTTGTTATCGTAGCAGATTTTATCGGATGGGCTCGAGAGCATAGCATACCGGTTGGTCCTGGACGTTGATCTGCAGCAGGAGCCATCATTGCTTACCTTTCATGAATTACGAATATTGACCCTCTTCGGTATCAACTATTGTTTGAGCGGTTCCTGAACCCCGCTCGTATATCGATGCCTGATATCGATATCGACTTCTCTGATGAATGACGGTGACAAGTTATAGACTATGTACGGCAGAAATATTGACACGATCAGGTCGGACAGATCTGCACCTTTGGGACACTTGCGGCTCGAGCAGCCGTAAAGGATGTCTGAAAAGCTCTTGGTCTGCCATTTTCTGAGATGAATACCTTTTCAAAGATGATTCCGGCAAGACCCGGCATTACCATCGCAGACGCTATCAAAGAAAATAATGATTTACAAAAAGTCATCCAAGAGAGTCCTCTTCATAGTAAACTCATCTCAAATGCCCAAAAACTTGAGTGAACCATTCGACAACTTGGTGTCCATGCCTGTGCGGTTATTATTGCACCGAGTCCAATAACTGATTTTTGCCCTCTGCAACACCCCCCAAAAGATAATAATGGTATTGTAACTCATTTTTCGGCATATCCTCTCGATAATATGGGTCTTTTAAAGATGGACTTCTTGGGCCTTCGAAATCTTACCATTATTGATAGAGCCCTCCGTATTATAGAAAATAATCATGGGGTTCGTATTGATATCGATGCTCTCAACATGGATGATCAAAAAGTCTTTGACGTCTTTACAAAAGGTGATACAACCGGTGTTTTCCAGTTTGAATCCGCTGGTATGCGTCGCTATCTCCAGGAGCTAGCGCCAAATGTATTTGAAGATATCATCGTTATGGTCTCTCTCTACCGACCTGGTCCATTGCAATATATTCCTACCTATATCCGTAGAAAACATGGAAAAGAAAAAGTAAAATATCCGCATAGCTCACTCGAGCAGATTCTGAAACTCACTCAAGGTATTGCTGTCTACCAGGAGCAAATTATGCAAATCGTGCAGGCATTTGCCTGATTTTCACTCTGAGAAGCCGATATTTTGCGTCGTGCTATGGGAAAAAAGATTAAGAAATTGATGGATGAACAAAAAGATAAATTTATCGAAGCCGCTATGAAACAGGGGCATAGTAAGAAACTCGCTGACTATATCTTTACTGATATTATTGAGCCATTTGTGTGATACGGTTTTAATAAATCACATGCGGCTTGTTATGCTATGATTGCTTATCAAACAGCCTATCTGAAGGCCTATTATCCAACCGAATTTTTGACGGCGCTTATGGTATCCGATGAGGATGATTCGGAGAGGATTGTACTGGAAATCAACGAGGCACGATCAAAAAATATACACGTCCTCGTTCCTGATGTCAACGAATCACGGAAACATTTTACCTATATAAATTCTGAAAGTATTCGTTTTGGACTCAAAGCAGTCAAATGAGTCTGAGAAGGTCCCATAGAGACTATTCTACGGTGAAGAGAGCAATGACCGTATACCTCTCTTGAGAATTTTATAGAGCGTACAGGGGGTGATGTCATCAATAAAAAAACCCTTGATGCCCTCGTAAAAAGCGGAGCGATGGACAGTTTTTGAGAGCGGGGTCAGATGCTGATAAATGTCGAGAAAATGTCTTTCTTTCTCAAAGAGCTCGAACACAAAAATGCCACCAAGCAAATGGATATGTTCAGCCTCTGATGAAGCTCTCAGGATCATGGATGATTGGTATTAGAAGAATGTCCCCCTATGTCCTTTGAAGATCGTATAAAAGAGGAAAGATCTGTCATTGGTATGTGTATTTCAGGTAATCCCCTTGATTGACTCACGCGCTATGTCGAGAAAAAATCTCTCGGACTCAATTATGTAAAAACCTTCCTCGAGGAATTGAATAATATAGATACTATTGATCCTCTGATGGCTGAAGAAATCTGAGAAATCAGTATAGAGGCGACGAATCCAATAGTCGATACTGGTGATATATGAGGAGATATGCCAGATACTCCTCTCAAAAAAGAACCAAAAGTAAAACCTGTCGTGCAGGTGATAGGCTATGTTGATAGCATTCGAAAAATTCAGACTAAAAAGGGCGATAATATGCTCATTGTTACATGCTCCAGCACGGGATGGAAATTCACTGCTGTCGTGTTTCCAAAATTTTATGCACTTGTAGCGCCAAAAATTGCTGAATGAGAAATTATTTTGGTCAAATGAAAGCTCTCTCTCAAACCAGAAATGCGTGAAATATCTATCGAGGCAGAACAAGTAAAACGAGCCACTATATCGTGACTTCGGGAAGCTGCGCAACACGAAGGATTGTTTTGAGAAGATGAAAAAACCTGATGATCACCTTCGTGAGTTTGAGTAGTGATACTAGAAGATATCCCAGTACTCGAAGATATTGAGCAAAAAGAAGACTTTCAAGAAACTCCGCCCCCTCCTCTGCAGGAGGCAAGGACAGAAGATTGATCATTCAGCGATGATTTCACTCTTCTACAGTCTCGTTTTGTTTGTACAACTGAGGATAATTCTGTCATAATCAAGCTCTCAAGAGAAACTTCCCGTGAGACCCTACTTACTCTCAAAAATCTCCTAGAAACTTTCTCGGAATGAAACTCCCCTGTATGGCTCGATATAGGTGGTAAACGTATTGATACAAAGAAAAAAATCACCCTCACTTCTCTTTCCTAATTCTATGGCAATTATTCTCGGCATCGACCCATGAACCACTACTGTTGGCTTTGCTGTCATAAAAATCGAACACAATATACGAACTATTATTACGTATGGTGTCATTCATACCACCCCGAAAGCTCCACAGAGCCACAAACTGCTCGAGATTGCTCGTGATCTCGATGAAATCATACATACTCATCAGGTGACTCACGGGGCTGTGGAAAAACTCTTCTTTTCTACTAATCTCAAAACAGGTATCGATGTGGCACAGAGTCGTGGTGTAACGCTCCTCTCATTCGCAAAAATGCATATACCCCTCTATGAATATACGCCTCTGCAAATCAAAAAAGCCCTGTGTGGCAATGGGAAGGCGATCAAAGGACAAATAGGTCGAACTGTTCAATTACTGTTCAAATTGGAAAATATACCAACACCAGATGATGCTGCCGATGCTCTGGGAATTGCTTATGTGGCATCTCTCAATCCAGCAGTATTTTGACATACAATTGTATAATTCTCACCCCTGATATGTTTATCGATACCCATTCACATCTCTATCTCGGCAAACTCGCAAATGCTATTCCGGAAGCAATTCAACATCTGGAGGAAGCTGATTTTTCTCATTCCATTCAAATAGGGACGAATATCGAAGCATCACGGATATGTATCGAACTGGCCAAGCAATATCCTTTGCTCCGAGCAACTATCGGAATTCACCCTTGTGAAGCACAAGATATTGCCATAGAAAAAATTCCTGAAGCTATTGCAGAATTAGAAAAGATGATTCTCTCTGAAGACAAGAAATATATCGTAGGCATCGGGGAAATAGGTTTTGACGAATATCATCTTTCCCAGGATGAATCTGAAGCAGAAATCCAAAAGATTCGCCAAAAACACTGGTTTGAAGCCCAGGCAGAACTTGCACTAAAGCATACTCTCCCTGTCGTCATCCATACGAGAAATTGTCCAGAAAAAACACTCGAAGCTCTTAAAAATTCATGACTCACAAAATTTGTTATCCATTGTTTTAGTGAAAATTGGGACTTTGCTGAAAAAATCTTTTCACTTTCTCCAGAGGCAAAAATCAGTTTCACAGGCATACTCACCTACCCCCAGTCCTTTGACGTGCAGGAAGTAGCAAAGATGTCACCACTCGAAAAAATTATGATAGAAACAGATGCCCCCTATATCATACCTCAGCAGATAAAGTGAACCGCAAAATACTGTGAACCAATGTTTACAAAATATGTTTTTGAAACTCTTTGCGCTCTTCGGGAAGAATCAAGAGATACAATAGAGACAGCGCTGTGGAATAATTCAGTAGATTTTTTTCAGCTTTAGTCCTCTTTTTTTCTGAGAAGAAAGTGTAAAAAAATACTAGAACATATCATCAGGAGAGAAAAAATATGCCCCAGCGTCATCCAACTACCCAAAAGATACCCTATTTGTACATCAGGGTCACGAAAAAATTCAGCTACAAATCGGGCTATTCAATACCCACCCAGAAACCAGACACCCAGCTGCCCTGGATACTGAATATGTTTCTTTTTCCAATGCAGAATACCCAAGAGTAGTATCCCCTCCAGTGATGCTTCTAGTAAAGGTGTTGGAAAATAAGAGATTCACTGAACAGTTTTTGCCAAAAATCAGGCATATCACGCCCATCCCAATAGTTCTCCATTGATATAATTTCCTATTCGTCCCAAGAAAAGTCCTATGGGCACAATCCATACGAGTTGGTCGGATAGCCCAAGAAATGATATCTTCATCCGACGAGCCGCCAGATACCATGCTAGGATAACTCCCAGCGCTCACCCATGAAATGACATACCTCACTTCCACGGCATCAATATCTCGGATAAATTTTCAAAATAGTAGGAAAAATTATAAAAGAGTACGTACCCGATTCTTCCTCAAACTATCACCCCTATGATGGTATAGAGTAAGAGGATATCAATATTTTTTTCTGACATTTTTTGCCTTCGTAGAATCAAGAAAAATAGAGAGAAACTCATAGCATACATCAGCCCATACCAGCTCGGGGCTATCGTCAATGTACCAATGTGAAAAACAAATATTGGCATTTTTATATAAAAAGAATACTTCGATTCTCTTGAAGGATGATGTGGTGTTTGTCGATATACCTCCCGAGTGCCACGGCTGATTCCTCTGAAGGATCGATAATGTTACAGCTTGGAAACAAAACCTGAAGCGGTTTTTGAATATACGGATAATGGGTGCATCAGAGAATAATGCCTGCTTGGGGATTATAGCGAGAAAAGTACGTCATGGTTAAATCTTGCCAATCAGGAGTACAACAATTCCATCACTCTCCATCATAGAGAGCTAGAAGTGTCTCAAAGTCTTCTCGTGAATGACATTTTTGTATCGGAAGAAGGGATTCTATTTTTTGCACCAAATCTCCGGGAAGAGCTATTTCTTCCACAGTGATGTCCGCGTCAAGGATTCATACTCTTTCTCGATAGGTACGAGAGTTAACAGTTTGTTGCGTCGCAAATACCGTGACTTTTTTGAGTCCGAGTTCGATCACTTTTTCGGCGCCAGGTATCGTGACTCCTAGAATTCTCCTATCCGGAAATATCTCTGTTTGTAGTTTTCTGAGTGTCCATGCGGAAGCCGTGTTACAGGCTAATATCACAATCGTTGCACCAGCATCAAAGAGCTTTTGGACACCCGCTATCGTCAAGAGCTGAATTTCTTCAGGACTTTTTGCACCGTATGGACAGTTGTCATAATCACCAAAATAGATATAGGAATATCACGGAAATCTCCTTCGCATCGCTGCGAGAAAAGTAAGCCCTCCAGATCATGAGTCAAAAATACCTATCATAGATTGCGTGAAGAAAATATTTTCTTAAATCGTCGGAACTCCGACCAATTGAGTGCCATAAAAACTACACCATAGAGCCCAATGGCACAGAGTATTCATACGAAAAGCCATAGTCGACCGTGAAAATACTGCATAATATCTACAGTGATAAGACAATAGGACAAGAGTCATACGCCGACAATATTCCGAAAAAACATAGACCATCGAAAAGATGTCAGGTAGCTCCTAGTATATCGAAATGATAGTGACCAAATATACATCCAGCCAAGTCCTGCCGCAAATGCCGATCCTACAACTCACCAAAGATGAATAAAAATATAATTCGTTATTACATTGAGAAAAATAGCAGAAAGAAGAATCATCATCCGAGCGCGCGGACGACCGGTCGCTGAGAGAATCTGAAAATCTATTTGCATCAAAAAATTGAAAATCAAAAAAGGAGTTGAATACAGGAGAATTTTTGCAGATGTATCAAACGCATCACCAAATAGAGTCATAGTCAGAGCATCTCAAAAAATCAAAAAGAAACTCGTCATCATCAGTGCGAGAATCGAGAATAGTTCATAGAAAAATGTCAGTATGGTGGCTACCTTGTCTGTCTCATTTCGTTTTAATAAGTCAGAAAATACGGGAAATAAAAAGAAAACTCCTGGCAAAAGAAAAATAAATGGAATACGGATGAGCGAAATGTAGGTCGTATAATATCACGCATCCCGAGGCCCCAAAATGTAGATAATCATCTGCATATCTACCTGTGACAAGAGCATACCGACATTGGCTGCGAGCATAGCCCAGATGGCATATTTCAAGATGTGTATATAACTCGCCTTATCAAATATCCATCCCTCTAGAGTAAAATACTCATGATATCTGATAACAAGATATGCGAGGGAAATACACACTCAAAATATGACAGACACTGACCAATTCCAGGCATAGGCATAGATAGTATCAAGGTTAAAATACCATAAAAAGCAGGCACCTGCCACCAAAAGCAACATGCGCAGAAAATCCGTCAATTTTTGAGCTTTTGTATCTTGGATAGCCTGAAAAAATATATTGAGTGTACGGAAAATATTTTCTGCAAAAAACTGAATTGTGAGGATATAAATAATAGTTGCAGCGATTGGATCATGAAAATAATGCTCTGCCAAGAATGATGCACCAAAAATCATCAGACCTGACAAGATAGTGCTACTTATCAACTGTGTCACGAGAGCAATAGAAAAAGTATTGGTAATCTTTTTGGTATCTTTTTTGTGGAGATATTCTGGTAAAAAATAATTCAGACTTTCCGTCATGCCAAAATCGTTGTAGGATCCGGCGATAAAGAAAAGGCTCATGACACCATACAAGACCCCTAATTCTTCGATGGAAACAGAACTGGCAGTAATGATCTTGACGATATAGCCTGTAGGGGCTATCAGAAATGAAAAAAAATAAATCCAGATATTTTTTTGCAGGAGGCGGGAAAAGTAGGAATGGTTGGGCATCGTAAATTAGACTTTCATAATCTCTTCTTCTTTGACATGGACGATATCATCGATTTTTTTATTCGCTTCCGTGATGTGTTTTTGGAGATCCTCTTCGTATCATTTAATGATGTCTTCGGAAAGAGTTTTATCTGTTTTTGCCTTCTGTATTTCTTTGTGAAAATCACTGCGAATACTTCGAACTGCTACTTTTGCATCTTCTGCCATAGTGTTAGCGATTTTGACGAGATTACGACGATTTTCCTCAGTCATCATCGGTACCATTATGAGGATATTGTCTCCTCTATCCTGTGGATTGAGGCCAATATTTGCGACAGTTATGCCACGTGAGATATCACCATTGGTTGATCGATCAAACGGAACAATTGAAAGTGTTCTCTGATCAACGACTGAAACAGTTGCTACATTCTTGATAGGCATCGTGCTTCCGTAAACTTGCACGAGTATGTCTTCTATCAGTTCAGGTTTTGCACGTCCAGCCTGGAGTTTGGAATACTCAGATTTGAGATGTTCGACTGATTTGTTCAGGAGAGCAGGAAGTGTAGAAAGCATAGGGAAAATTAACGAATAAGGCTCGTTCATTATAGTAAAAAAAGTATTCTGCCAAATTTTTCTTCCAAAATAATCAATCTCACTATACTACTCGTGAGATATTTTCCATCCTAAAAAAGTTTTTATGTATTCCCTTTTCATAGATACCCTCTCGAGCCCTGCCTATATTTGCCTTTTTGATTCATCTCGCAGTATTCTAGACTCTCTTTCATGGTGATGAAAACATGCTGAATTCGATACTCTCATAGAGTCTATCGATACTCTTCTCGGACGTCAAAAGATATCCTACCCAGAGCTCGAGGCTATCGTGTGCCTCGTAGGTCCTGGTGGTTTCACAGGTATACGCGTCACAACACTTGTCGCAAATACCGTTTGATATAGCTTTAAAGTTCCACTTTATCCTGTCACAGTAGATGATTTTTTTCGTTTTCAAAATGCTCCAACTCCTTGGATACTCCCTCTCACAAAAACAGAGGTACTTATCTGGGAACATAGAAAAGATGTGACGCCAAATATTACAAAAATAGAGACACTGCGCGATACAAAAAAATATAGCTCAAATCAAGAAGTTTCTCTTTTGGAAAAAGATATTACCTATCAACAAGCGAATGATTACCAGCTGTTTTTGCAAAATTATTCCCTCGAAAATCCTGTTTCAGTATTACACCCTCTCTACGCTCGAGATCCAAACATTTTGACCCGGAAATAGTGTTGTATTTTTAGGCAAAAATCATAAAATGACTCTATGGTAGAAAAAAACCCCTTTGATGAAATGGAATGAAGCCATGGTTGTGTCCTCTCTGATCTCGAAGAATGAGAAATGCCGCTCCTCCTGATTCGAAAGCATTGGATTGTACTTTTAGAGTTATTTATACTGATTGTGATAATACTATGACTCTGTGTATGAATAATATTATTTGGTCAGTTCTGAAATCTTCATCCACTTTTTACCTGGCTAACCTCTTTTGGGGTCGGCATGATAGGCATACAATATATTTTTGTGCAGTGGACAAATAATGAACTAGATATTTTTATCGTCACAAATAAGAGAATTATCGAATGCGAACAGGTGACATTTCTCGATCGAAAAATGTCACAAGCGAGCATTGATCAGGTACAAGAGGTCAGTGCCTCAACGAAGGGATTTTTTGGTAACGTTCTCCAGTATGGAGATATGCTCATCAAAACTGCTGGTGACTCAGGTAATGCATCGGATTTTCAGCTCGGTACTATCCCGAAGGCTCTTGAAACTTCTCGAATTATCCATACTTTGATAGATGAGTACCGTCACAACCTCGGTGATAGCTAATAATATTATGTCCGAAATTAAAATACACGAAAGCTGGAAACAGGCTCTGAAAGAAGAATTTGAAAAGCCTTATTTTCAGATGCTTTCAGAATTTATAAAAGATGAAATCAGAAACTGACAAACGCTCTATCCTCATCCAAAAAATATCTTCGCAGCTCTCGATCAGACGCCCTTTGAGTCTGTCAAAGTAGTTATACTCGGGCAAGATCCCTATCACGGTCCTGGACAAGCCCATGGTCTCTCTTTTTCAGTGCAAGAATGAATCAAAAATCCCCCATCCCTCGCAAATATCTTCAAAGAAATACAAGATGATATCGGGACCCCCTTACCAAAGAACGGTGACCTCACACACTGGGCACATCAAGGTGTTCTCCTCCTGAATACTACCCTTACAGTGAGAGCTGGACAGCCTATGTCACATGCTGGGAAATGATGGGAAACATTTACAGATGCAATCATAAAGACTCTCTCCGATAAACGAGAATTCCTCATATTTCTCCTCTGGGGAAGTCATGCCCAAAAAAAACGCTCACTCATTGATACAAATAAACATATCATCCTCGAAGCACCGCATCCTTCTCCCCTTTCCTCCTATCGTGGATTCTTTGGCTGTAAACATTTTTCTCAAACCAATACTCTGCTCCGTGAACATGGATTGGAGGAAATAGGGTGGTAAAAATCATTTGCACCACTAAAAAAAACCATACAATAGGCGTACGTTAGTTTTTATAAAGCTTGTAGAGTACTATCTTTCATTTTCAATGGCACTTCCGCTCGAAAAACTCTTCTGATCAAACTGTCGAAAAAAACTTCTGGAAAAATTTTTCTTGGAGCATACTTTCAATCCCAAAAAGGATTTCTTTATCCGCGAGCTGTGCCGAGATATCGATGAGCAGATTAATTCTGTCCGACGTGAGCTCGAAAATCTCGAAAATCTCGGTATCCTCAAATCTCGCAAAGAAGATAATACCAAGCATTATTCTCTCAATCTCCAGTGTCCTATTTTACCAGATCTCCAGATGATTTTTGGGAAAACTTTTGATGCTATCGGGAAACTCAATGATTTTTTCAAGGGAAAACATAATCTCAGCCTCCTCATCGTCTGAGGTGGTCTCGAAGATATGACACGAGAATCGACGAACAACCTCATCGATATCCTCGTTATCGGTGAAGTGGACAAAGAAAACTTTAGTCTCTTTCTTACAAAGCATTTCTTCGGTAGGAAAATCAAATATGCTGTTATTACCGAAAAGGAATTTAAGGAACGGATGAAATATGGAGATAAACTCATCTCTCGTATCCTCACACAACAAGGTAATATTATTCTCAAAGATTCTCTCGGTCTCAAAGACGCTGCTTCGAAATAGTTTTGGTAATATGCAGTACTTTCGATGACCTGCAGGGGGAAACCTTTATCTGGAAATAAGATTATTAAACCCCTCCCAATCCAGCACCGTTACCCCGAGTGATTGCGCTTTGGCTTTTTTACTCCCTGCATTTTCTCCAGCGAGAAGATAATCGAGATTACCCGATACCGCCGTGCGGACTTCTCCCCCATTTTCCTCAATAATCTTATGAATCTCATCACGAGAAAGAACAAATGTGCCTGTCACACAAAATGTTTTTCAGGAAAGTTTCCCAGAGTTTTGTGAGGGTACTTCAGATGAATATGTTACTGCTACTCTCTCTAATATTCGTGTAAGAAGGACGGTATGCGTTTGAAAATATTCACAAATTGAGTGTGCTGTTTCTGGCCCTATATCTTTGATGACTTCCAATTCTTCTGGCGTTTTTTGAAAGGAGAGAATATCTTCTGAAGTATGAAAGAGCGGAGCAAGGAGTTTGGCTGTTCGCTTTCCAACTCCTGGTATCCCCAGAGAAGCAATGACTTTTTCTACAGGCAGTGTACGCCGAGCCTCGATAGCTTCTAAGAGGTTATCAACCGATTTTTCTTTGTATCCTTCAAGGGTAAGCAACTCCTCTCTGTGGTCACGAAGATCATAGATAGAAGCAGCATCTGCCACCCATCCGAGCTCCATAAAGAGCTCTATTTGCCGTGGTCAAAAGCCATCAATATCCACGCCATGTTTGCTCACAAACCACTCAAGTCACTGACTCTCACGTGCAGGACAGTGAGTATTGCTGCAGAGGAGGGCTACTTTATCCTCTTCCCTATATGTCACAGATTGGCAAATTGGGCAATGTGTTGGTGGTACTATTTCTGATTCAGAGCCATCACGCAATTCTGTAATTGGCGCGATAATCTCTGGAATGACCTCGCCAGCACGATGGAGAAATACCCAATCCCCTATTTTGAGGTCTTTTTTGACGACTTCATCATAATTATGGAGGGAGGCATTTTGGACAACCACGCCCATCACATTGACAGGTTCTACTTGAGCAACGGGAGTAATCACACCAGTACGACCAACTGAATGGTGGATACGGAGTATTTTCGTACGAGCATATTCAGCTGGAAATTTATAGGAAATGGCAGATCTGGGATGATGAGCTGTGAGTCAGAGGATTTTCCATAATGAGAGATTATTGACCTTTATTACCAAACCATCGATGTCAAATGGGCAAAGAGGTTTTTTACCCATTTCGTGGATCATATCAATAATAGACTGGATGCCGATTTTCTTCTCAAAAAATAATTCTCCTCCTTGCCACTGTTTTGATGTCTGAAATCCATATTTCCCGAGCTCTTCTATGATATCTGAATACAGAAAAGTTGATAGTTGATAGTTGATAGTTGATAGTTCTCCTGTTAACTCCCTCGCCTGTCAATCAACAAACAATCCCTCTTTTTTATCTTTTCTTTCTTCTTTATTATTTCTATGAATATCTTCGAAAATCCCCTCGAGGTCTGGGCAACTGTACGCAAAGAAAAGAAGGTCTCGCTCATGTGTTATGTTTGGATTTAACTGACGTAGACTACCACTGGCAGCATTGCGCGGGTTTGCAAAGAGTTTTTCGCCTGATGCGAGTCTTTTTGCATTGAGTTTTTCAAAGGATATCTGTGACATCACGACTTCCCCCCTGACCTCGAGGGCTTGCTGGGTAGGATTATATTATGGAA